>Ga0116231_10007424_pt1 | contig 20073 bp, 13 predicted proteins | sample S1TSphgellanicum_2_FD_89695 | JGI IMG/M metagenome (GOLD analysis project Ga0116231, IMG submission 89695) | Host-associated microbial communities from peat moss isolated from Minnesota, USA - S1T2_Fd - Sphagnum magellanicum MG | ecosystem: Host-associated > Plants > Peat moss > Unclassified...
TAAAATACTAAAAATTTAGATTGAAACAACACAAGCCTAGCAATCAAGATATTTTGTGCTAATTATGGTGGAAATTTTATGTCTAAATCTTAACATTATAAGATGGTGGAGATCAAAATTGATTTTTCAATGGAAATTGAGGAGGTAAAAATTGTGTCCTTGGTTAAACTATAGAATTTTAAGAACATTTGGAGGCCAGTTGGATTTGTGAATTAGGTAGATGACCTTTGGAGATTTTCACATTGAGCATGTACATTCCAATGCAAAGGGGATGAGCATGCGGGGTTAATTAATGAGTGTTGGGAGTTGGACCTTAGACTTGTAAAATTTAAGATTGAGGTTGTTCTTATTTGGTCTAATTCTTGCGTTCAACATATATAATTCATTTTTTATGTTTTTTTGGGTATGTCATTCCAACACACTCATTAGCTTCGCATTGCTAGTTTGCATCTACTGGTATGATAAATATTCGTTAGTGATTTTGGCAAAGTAAATGTTTGAAAGAATATTATTTATTTGTCAAACTTTTTCATTCAATGATATATTTACATACTTCATTAAAGTTCAATGAAATACTTTCATTGAAATGGTAGACTATTTTTTTATATTGTCATAGTGGATATGTGCATAACCAACTAATTCAAAACTTTGTGTTGCACCCTAAACCATATTTCAATTAAATTTCTAAAATTTTGTAAGGACATTACTTGAAATCGGTTATGAACAAGGTTTAACCCCTAAATGCATCATAATAAATTTCAAAAAGGGTGTGGGCAACAAATTTTATTTTTCTATTTTATTTTTTTTGTTTCTTTTGTTGGATAAGATTTTTTACCAGATAATGGTTCAAGCAACATGTCACATGCTTTCACCCATATACTTCTCAATTATCATATGTAGATTTTCGCACTAATGAAAAATTGGAGAATAGAAAACCCCTTCAATGCTTAAACTTATGTGAGATCCAATAGGAGTGTAAAAGTCATTGCAGTAGGTGAGAAATAAGTTGCGATTTAGGTATCATACAATGTTTTAACATACCTTTGTGTGCTTAGCAACCACTAAAGGAAATTTATGTTCCAAATTTTGCCTTCTATTTTGCACAAGTAAGAATGATTACAACAACTTCAAGACATTTCAATTGGCTTCTATATCCCACCTAATTTTACAAATCAATCACTTTGGGGATAGACAAAATAAAGTTCAAATGAAACCCACATGAGAAGAACCTATAAGATGTGTCAGGCCAATGTTCAATAGAATGCTTTCATGATTCTAAAGTGACTTGAATGTCAAACTTTGTACAAAACATGTGAAGGAATGATAACCTCAAGGATTGAAAATAAACTTTTCAATGTGATTAGTTGATATGGCAAAACTATATGTAGAGCCAGTGTGAAAGGCATCCAACCTTCAACAATTTCAAAGGCTATGGCATGGCATCAAGTCTAAGTTCCATAGGAAACCCCTTTCAACTCCATCAAGTCCAAACATTTTTTGAGGACATTCAAGCACCACATGCCAAAAACCATCTAACAAGTTGCACAACCATGTATACTCCCACTTTGGGGAAGAGAAGACGAGAGCATCCTTGTGCTCCTTAGTGCAAAAACTATGGATGTTGAATGAATCAAAGTCGTATTCAATGACAAAAGGGTTTGTATGGAACTTTCACCTACAACGATAATATCAAGACCTAAATGTTGATTGACTACCCACATTTGGAAATAACCTTGGTTAGAAGACAAGAGGTCTAATAAGTAATTGTTGGCATTGGTAACTATTCTTGTAACCACTAGAATGCAACCATTACTTTCAATTGTGCCTAGTGTTCAAGAGTTCAAAAAGCCATGTGTGAAAGGAATTTGCAAATGTATTTGGCTCCAAACACCTACCTAAGGGTTAAGCTACTTAGATTACATAAGGGCTTATTTAAGAAGGTTTACCTAAGCTATGCAAGGACCTACTTGAAGGTTGCTTAGGCTACCCAAGTTACCTAGGGGCTACCTAGGCTACCTATGAGTTACCCAAGAGTTACCTAGGTTAGGTTGCTTAAAGGCCTACCTAAAGGCTACATAAATTAAGTTTCCATTTGCAATATTTGTGATGCCATGTGTGATAACTAATGACTTACAACTACAATGTTCATTTAATAGTCACATGTATTATGTTCTATTGCACCCATGTATTGAAATCCATTTGATATTTTTTTCACTTTGAAATGCATTCATTTTTAATCATGCAACATGGATTAACTATTATTGTCACTTGTCATGATTATATTAATCACAAGAATACATCTTTAGATTTTGTAACTTCTCTTATGATGTCATGTGTTAGTCCATTATTTGATAACTAAATATCTATAATTGCAACGTTCATTTAAGATTCACATGTATTGTGTTTTGTTGCACCCATGTGTTAAGTTTTTATTTGATATTATTTCATTTGAAAATGCAAACTCACTATTAATCATGCAATGGGGACCAATTGTTGTCATTTGCTATGATTATATTGGGCACAACAACACATTTTCGGTTTTTGTAACTTTTCTTGTGATGTCATTTGATAACCTTTTATTTGATAACCATGAATCTAGAGTTGCAATGTTCATCTAACAATTGCATCTATTGTGTTTTGTTGCACCCATGAATAATGATGTTGATTATAATTACATCTTATTATCACATGACATGTCATGTCATCATCACAGGAAGTTACGTCATTATTAGTTGCAAAGGTCAATGGTATGTTTGACTAACTAATAAATGAATTTTTTAAAAATTTAATATCATGAGTCATGATTTTGACCATAGTCACAACACCATATTGTCACATGATATGTAATGTCATCATCATGGGAGATTGAATTATTTTTAGTTACAAAGGTCAATGGTATTTTTTGTTAATTAATTTCACATCACAAGTATATATTAACACAAATTGAAAAATAATTAAATACTTTCCCACAAAAATTAAGAAGTTTTCATATTGATTACAATCACAAAACCACGATGCCACATGACATTAATGTCCTTTGTCACCACTTAGTGACTTATGTGATTAAGTAGTTATAGATGTAGTCGAAAAAAACAATAGTTGTTTTTGGGTCTAAAGTTGACAATGACACAATGTGTTGTGTATTAGTTGAGCTATAATCAAGAGTAATTGAATACACAATAATATTGTATAACAACTAAAGTGTGTTGAAGCTTGTCAAAAATCTAGTTTTCCATGCTAGCACAAAACATATAAAATTACAACATCATTTTATTCATGAAAAATAAGTAGATGTTGAAAACACACCCATGCATGAGTAAAACAAGAAGCAAACATTTTCACTAGGCCATGAGGTAGACATTTTTTAAAAGGTTAAAAGATCAAACATGTATTTTCAATCAATCACAATTTAACATTCTTAGTGAAAATTAAATTGTTGTGATTAAAATAATCATGACAATATAGACACCTTTTCTTTGCTTAACTACTGTAATTTTCAATATTAGTCATAGCAGTTGACCCTACAACATGTATTTTTAAGGCTACTAGTACTAGTTTTTTTTGTAATAAAAATAAATGAATAAATTTGAATAACACATTTATATCTCCATGAGATGTTATAGCTAAAAGGCTTGAACAATAATATATATTCCAATAAAATCAAAAGATCAAGTCAAAATATATGAAAGAGGGTGTTTGAATAAATTATGTTCATATTTGTCAATCTTGAAAACGTTATAAAATATGAATAACAATAAGTACCCCATGTTTATTAGTGGGGCATTAACCCAAGTTGCAAATGGTGACCAATAATTTTGGGAATAAAAGTTTCACACAACCAATGGTAGGCTTAGCATGCACCTAGGGGGGTAAGGGGATTTAAGATTTTTGTTGTTTACAATATGTTCCCAAGGTGGTCTTAAATGGCTAGATTTAGTTGTGTGAATGTATTTTTATGCAAACAAACATATTGCACCTAGGAGGAACCTTTTTTTCTCACCTTGTTTGACATATGTTGCATTGTAGATAAAATACAAAGATGGTGGTGTCAATGAGAAGTAATAGTGATTGTAGTTGTTGTAGTGTGTATTCTTGATTGAATTCACATCATTCATTAGCTTCAATGTGTGACATGCATGAGCATCAACACCACTCTCCCACAAAACTTGACAAAAACTTGTGATCATCATTTCCAAAGGACCCTCTTTTTTCCACTTTCATATACTAACCCACCACCACCATTACCCTCATATAACAAATGAACCTATGAATGGGTGAGTGAATGGGTATTTTCTTTTTCTCGTGGTTTCACCTATTGTTGTCATTGTCTTTCAAATTATATTGGTACTCATGATGCTTCTTGCCTCATGAAACTTCTTTTTTGGGGGACCTTCCAAAAGGTTTTTTTTGGCAATGGGCTAATCAAAATGGGTTGTTAAAAATAAATAAAAATAGTGAAGCAACCCCCCCTTGAATTAATAGAACCATGATTAAATACCCTACATACATTTGGAACATTTGTATGATAATAACATGAAAGTTGTGTTTGTAATGATATATTAGTGGCAACATCAATAGAAGATTTATGATGATCCACCATTTCAATGCATGTAGGTGATGTATACATGCATTACAAATGCATGCGACAAAGTATTTGTAAAATACATTGTTGATGTTTTTGAAAGAAGGTTTTTACACCCAAAAGCAAACATAGGATCCATGTCATTCTTAAGAAATAGGCATACAAGATCCATCTTCATTTTTACAAAAGATATTCATGAATTTAAGGTGCCCTAAGAAATACACTTTGAAATTTTTTCCAAATGTTTTACACTTACTTTTGAATATGGTTCATGTAGAAGTATGAACATTACATTTGTAAGGTTCATGTTTGGAATGACACCTTTAAGGCCTTTCGATAGTTAAATTTTACTAAATTTTATTAATTTTAACAAGTTTTAACAAATCTTAACGTTCCCAATTTTTAGCATCAAGGTTGGAAACTCCTTACATGTCATGGTTATTAGTCTTCATGGTTAGTGAACTTATAACTATAATGCCCTCCTTGGGGCACCTTACCCTATACTAGTTAATAAACCTTCAAATAAGTATTTTTCATGAATTTTTGGCAAGTAATGGTTATAAAAAAACAAACATAATCTTTTTAAATTTATGGGGTAGGCTATGGTGTTTAAACTATCCCAATCTTGAAGTTCTTGAACTTTAAGGTTTGTAGTTTAAATCAAACAATCCAAATCTTGCAAAACCTTAGTTTTATAAAAATTTCGGAACAAATAATAAATAAAATTTCAAAAATCTGGCAAAACTAAAAATAATTTAATTTATGCCAAAATCATTCAGGTACTACAATATAAGCATCCTCCTTCATGTTCCATTTAAGTCATAATATTCCCATTAAACTAAAGCCAAGTCTTATGTGTGCTATTATTTGTGTCTTATTGTTTATAAATATGACATATGTTCAAGTCATGAATCATGGGGTGTGTATTTGGTAAGTGTAACAATTAAAGTCCCAAATTGTTTCACTTTAAACCTTGAATTCATTAACCAACCCATAGGAAATGATGGGTTCCCATGCAAGGCACAAAAGCAAGAAGCTCTTGATTGGAGAAAATGGTGCAAAAAGGAAGATTAGAATAAGCATCCCTTGATTGGTGTTAAATAAAGTGAAGGTTGGAAACTTTATGGTTTTATATTCATATTATGTTATGAAAAAACCTACTAAAAGATCTCCTATTAAATTATTTGTTTTAAATAGCATTGAATTAAATTATATATATAAACATTTCGGGAAGGTGACTAGGTGTCTCACACAATTTAGAGAGTTTATTGGAATCTATTGTTACAAACTATAAGATTTTTTTATATTTTCATTTTTTATAATGCAAAATTGATGATGCCAATTGCACATAATCAAAATGAAATTACATAACCCTTGATGAACAAGGTTAAATCATAAATAAGGTCACCTCATATTAAAGGTGTTATTTGCTAGGCCATGGAAGTTACCATTAAACTTCATGTAGGGCCCATTATTTGGGGAACCATTTTGATCAATTTGTGAATATCAATTATTGAAAAAAAGTGAACAATGATTTTAAAAACATTAAATAACATGTCCTAAACATGTAAACTTCCGTGCACATGACCCTTATGAGGTGTCATGAATGTGTAAACTTCCTTGCGCATGAACTTTAGATGAGGTGCAATAGTCATATGTGGTGAATTCACTAGAAGACAACTTTGACCCTAAAAAATTTCGCAATTCTTAGGGCCTTTGGAGGAACCATGGAAGAGTCTAAACATAATTAAATCATATTTATTGACTTCTCCTTATCTTTGATTGGTCCAAGTAGGTTGTTAGTAGTAATCTCTGACCTATTTGCAATCCCATTTTTTGTTTTATGAGTAGGAATAAATAAATAACTAAAACTTGGATGTGAGAAATGTTTCCCAAGGTCACATACTAAGCACTACTAGAGATGCTTTTGTAACATAATCTTGTTTGCCTTGTTTCATGTTTCAACATTTTAATGATAAGATTTTAATCCTATTTATTTTTTGAAAACATTGATATTGTCTTCATTTATGCACACATGATGAGGCATTCAACATTATGCTTTGGTAATAGGTTTCATACTTGTGATAGTTATTTTGAGAACATGTACGTCTATGTCAAGGGATGAATTAGTTGCCTTTGTAAAAGCAATTGTGTCTTGTTTTTTAACACATGTAATAGGAAAATAATTAGATTATGAAACTTCAAATTTGTGCCATCAAACTTTTTGTAACCTAATTTGTAATTCTAGTGACAAATTTGATTAGAACTAGTTTATGTGCGATTTTTTGAAGTAGGAAATGGTCAATTGAATTTTTTGGTAGTGATACTTTTAGACACAAGTTAAACAACCTCATTTTGGTTGTTTTTAAGTATTTGGTGTAACTTGTTTATATATATATATATAAAGTTCAAAGACTACTTGTTAATTCCAAGATTGCAAGAAAAGGATTGAGGGTTGGAGTTTGCTCATGCTTGATGGTTTGAAATTTTTTTTTGTGTGGAACAAGCTTTTGTTTTTTTTAAATGGCATTGGTGGAAATTTTAATTTTGGATTTAGGTTTTTTAAAGTTTTGTTGAACAACTTGATTTTAATTGTTTTGGGAACAACATTTGAACTTGAAAGGTTTAGGCTTTGTGTATAATTATTTGTTTCATAAGTTAAGTTGAAAAGATGCAAATTAAGAGGATCAATAATAAATGTGTGATCATGTTTGATGGTTTGAATTAATGTTAAGCAAACAAATTTTGGCTTTTTTATACCATCAGTGGAAATATTGTCTAATTTTGGATATAATTCATGAATGAAAATAGTTATGTGATAAAAATATGTTTGTGGCTGAATTTGGACAATGAAATAGAATTTTTTAAAACACAAATGGTTATGGCAGGTGACCATTATTTATTTTGAATCAAACAAGGTAATTAAATGGTAGAATTGCAAGAACAACTCCAAGTGGAATTTGACATCCACACATTTTCCAAAAATTACAATTATGTACAATTTTATCTTTGTAGAACATCAAGTAATGTCCCACAAGCTGAAATCATTAGTTTTTGTATTCATATCAATGATATGAAGGCAATTTTTAAAATCATAATCAAATGCATGTCCACTTACCTTTGATTTTAAACAATATTTCTTCCTTTCATTTCTCAAAAAATTGTTAAAAACCAAAAATTTCCCTTGAATTGTTTATGATATATAAGGTAACTTGATCATTCCACGTTAGATCCCTTGCGCACAAGTAATATGTGTTAAAAAAAAAAAAAACTACACCTTGAAGCAAAACAACAACTTAACTGACCATAGGAGTCTAGCATATGGGTGCGGATGAGTTCAAGCGAGCAAAAAATGATGTCAAAACGTGAACTTTTCTGCAATTCTTATTACATTTATCTATGTGGTGCCACTTTAATGACATGTGAATCATGGGAAGTTGTGCTTATTGAATAATATGGATATTGAAAAAATTAATTGAGCCAAAAAATCTTCCAATATCAAAGTTTGGTTTGAACAAAACATGTTTAACATTTTCATTCAATAACATTACTTTCACAAAGGCCCCCTAATTTTCATAATACAATTTTTTTTATCCTCATTTTTTTTATAGTAATAGGGTATTGTTAAACACATCTTAAAAACACTCAAATTTTTATATTGTTTCAATTAAATTTTATCAAAATTTAAGGTTTAAAAAAAAATCATGAGTCATTTACGACATGTAAATATGATGCAATGTATATGTTGTTTTTAAAAAAGTTTTAACTTATAATGTAAGAAATTAAACCTGAAAATATTAAACATGTTTTGGTATGATATAAAATTGTGATAAATTTTCAAGATGAAACATAGAATTTTGCAAAATATGTACACTTTCAAAAAAATGTATTTATTCAAAATTTATTGGAAAAAAAAAGTCATATTAGGGCAACTATAAATTAAATAAATAAATAATTAAAAAAAATCATTTGAAATTCCTCTTTATGAAAAATTGTTTTTTTGGGCAAAAGGACCTCAAAAAGGACAATAGTCATAAATTCAAAGTAAACATATTGGTTCATTAAATGTCGTTTGGACCCATATGGATGCAAGACACCACACACATTCATAAGAAATCTACATAAGAAAAAACATGAGTAGAAACACTTGAAACTTTGAGATGATAAACATCCAACGCATAAATCACATCAATGCATAGACATAATTTTATCCCAAGTGTAGGCAATTCAAGGTATTTTCATCTTTCACTTTAGTCACTTTATCTTTTTGTCATTCTACAATTGCCTTGCCCATGTGATTTGTAATGGATAGCTTGTGTTCCTCGAGAATTGTAACAAAGTTATGAAGCGTTTATGGTCTTTTCCGCATGGGTGTCTTTGCCCAAACTTTTTGTATAGCTTTTGTGTGCACCTCTCATCCTCAAGAGAAATGTGAAAATGCAAAAAAATGCAAATATGCAAAGAGACGTGAAGCACATTAGACATATAGACAAATAGACAACATTTAAAAAATAATGAACTTCTAATTTCTTGAATGTTAGTTCCCATATGTTTGAAAATTTAATGAAACTAAATAGCTTTTAATTATATCCCTTGATTATAAATGTAACATAATCAATATTAGACAAGGGTCATTGATTCCAAATTGTTTAAATGTAAGTAAAACCCAAAATTGTAAATTGTTTAACCCCATGAGTGTCTTCATATTGAGGTGTGCCACCTAGAATTATATTTGGTAGTCCTTTAATAAATTTGATTAATCTTTATTTGAGACTTTAATTGAAATGTATATAATGAAAAATCATTTAAATTTTTTTTACATTCATTAATTCAAATGCATCAGTCACATACATGAAAATGAAAGGCCTTATAATTTTAGAAATTATTTTAAAAGCCTTGTGATGTTTTTCCTTTTACTTTTAATGATCTCTTTTATGACATATTAGGAAAGTCATAACTTGAAATTTTTTTTTGAAAATTAACCTTGTAACAAATTACAATTCACCTTGTAATGCATTTGATTTAAAATGAGCTTATACTCATTTAAACACCTAATAAGAAATTATTTTGAAAATTGCAATGATCATAACATCTTTTTTTGTTACAACTTGACTTGAAGATGCCCCACATAATGATTTTTTATCTATGTATTAAAACATGTGTTTGTTTTGTTTGTGACCACACTTTAACCTTACTAAAGCTTGGGGCCCTTCATTGCACTTTTGCACATTTGCACTTCAATGAGTGGTGTGCATGGTGGTTATTTTGCAACTTTCGGACCAATGGAGCAAAAGTTATTGAATTTAAAGTGTTTTTTTTAATTGGAAATTAATTAACAAATTAAAAGATGGTTTTTCCATCCGATCATTGCCTCTTCATCATATGGGCCCTTTTGTTTGGCCTTTCACATTCCAAAACATTGACACTTGGGGGGCCAATGACACTTGAATTGACACTTGGAACAATAAGGGGTCCTATTCACATTTGTTTCACACTTTGATTGATAACACTTGAACCATTTCAACTAATCAATGCCTCTTCATCACATTTGCCCTAATTTCACATCACATAGGGAATTTCCCATTGACCTTCCTATTTGCCTTTTTCACATCACATGGGGAATTTCCCATTTGCCATCCTTTCTGCTTTTTCACATCAAATGTGGAATTTCCCATTGGCCATCCCATTTAACTTTTCATATGATCACCTTTCACTTCTGTGGTCTCTCTTAAAAGCCTAGAAGAGGAATTTTGCAAAGTTGTATCCCTTTGAACCTTTAAGATTTGTACTTGGGTCAACAAAATTTTGAATCACGAAACATTTGAAAAACTCCAATGTTTTCTTCCATCTTGCCTATTAATCTATATCCACATCACGATCATGCAACAACATGATACATGTTTTGATAGACTTTTTGTTATTGTTCATGCAAGTTGACATAGTAGTTAACATCCAATTAGAATTTTCAAAATATATTAGCACACAAATGAAAACCCATACTAAAAAATTGTCTATCAAATCACTTTTTTGGGTTACCATATCCAAAATAATCAACCAATATTAGTTCTATGTAAAGTGGATAGAATTTAAACCAATACATAAATTGCATTTCAACAATGCCTTGTTAAATAATTGTTAATGTGCATGTAAAAAAAAGTTTTAATAAAAAAGAAAAGAAAAATCATCCATAATTAGATTAGCTTTAATGTTAGACAATAATATGATGATGCACATCTTTAATTTAAAAAAACTAAATATTATAAATTTCCCTTTGTATATTTCTACACCTTAACAACATTTAAAAACCTTCAATTAACAAAATTGTCACTAGTAATGTGCAGCATAGTGAAACATTAACTCCTTATATGAAATGTACCTAAGAGGGAATCTTGGGTACATTTCATATATGAAATGAATGTTTCATTGATTTGATTTATGTTTAATACGTTCATTGCATGCAAAAAAATAGGTCAAAGAGTTACCATAGTGTTGAAGCAACATTGTCCTCCCACCACACATTTGCTTGATTCAAATCATGACATAAATGTCAATCCAAGGATGAACATGATAAGTGTGTGTTGGTGTTTTGTTTTCCAATTATTTAGAGCAATAGGAGGCACAAAACACCTCAAAGTAGATTTAGCATTCATTGGGCGACAATTTTAAAATACCATCCATAGTTTCTTTGAAACAATAGCAAGGTAATGACATACTTTTGGGGGCAATAAAAAAAATGGTGATATTTTCTCAAGAATCAAAATTTTACTCAATTTTGGGGTAAAACATTAGGCATCTACAACACAATATTTCCATTATGTCTTTTTGTGTCAATGTAATGTGAAAATTTGCCACAAATTTAAAAAAAAAGAAAAAACTAAACATAATGATGAACAAACTAGAAATCCTAACACATGAAAATTGTTCTCATTCCACAAAAAGGATCAAATGTTATAACCTTTGTTCATGGGATTAAATGTTTTCATATGTGTTACAGAACAAAATAAGTCATTTAAAAAACTTGTTATTTGGCATAAAATCAAACAACACAACAAAATTTTCCTTCTCGTTGTCAAAACTATTTTGATGTAATTGTGAATAAGATTATAAGAGCCTTCATTATGCCAAAATCTAATTTTTGTGATGACACGATCAATTACATTTGTAATCATTTATGGTGTTTTGGACTACATGACTAATACCCAATGTAAACATACGTTGCTTTTGCCATTAATTGTCTTCATGGTTGTAATCACAAATGTCATTAAAAATTAAGCATTGCAACTACTTTCATGAAGAACAAACCTACCTACTAACTTACCCTGTATATTTGCCTACTTAATTATCTACCTAGTATTGTAGTTTAACAACTTAGCCTAGGCAACCTAAGTTAAGCTAAAAATTTAAGCAAGGTTACAAACTTAGCCTCACCTAGATAAGCATATACATACATAGGGTTCAAGTATGAGAACTTCAACCCTTCACCTCCACGCCAAAAGACCAAGTCCTTAATCATTGCACCACGCATTCATCAAATAATATATTTTGTCATGATATTACTATGAACATTTAAAAAACCCACTTCAATAATCTAGCAACCTACCTAACCTACTTACTTAACCTAACTAGCTACCTAGCCCAACTGCCTACTTAACCTAACATAGTTCCTTACTTAACCTAATTATATACTACATGACCTACCTACCTAGACTAGATACACTTCTTTCAAAATGACTATTATAGTTGTAATCATAATCACGTGATCATAATCATGATTGAAATTACATTAATAGCATAGATTCAAAAGGCATGTTGTATATGCCTACATGACTAAATTTGCACAAATAATCATAAAATGTCAATCATGTGTTCCGTGTTTTGGTGTAATGCTTTTTGAAACATCACCTACATAATTAAGTAAAGACATGGATTGATTTTTTCAATCTAATAAGAAAGCACCTTACATAGCATAATGTTTCCCTTTGTTGTTTTATGAGGTGCTTTGACTAATGACTACTTTGATGATGGGCATTTGATTTTTTGAAATCATAATATGTTTTGCAATGTAATGATAATACATATGGCCACTTGTTTCATGATGGGCCCTTCATTTTGGGAATACCCTCACCCTAGTGATTTAACCCTAACAAACTCATGATTCTGCATACAATTGTTGCAAACTCTTTAAGGGATCTGTAATGAATGCCAATCAACAAAAAAATTTAAAAATTCCTATTCCCAAGTCCATTAAGGAAGTTCCCTGCTTTGCATTCATGTCCATTTTACATAACAAAGCTAGAGAAATTGCAAAACAGAAGGCAACAGAATGAAACAAAATTATACAATTTGTGTGTAATGGTGTACGACCCACGTGTGTTGTTGACAGAGTTGAATTCAAATCACAGCCTTGCCTTGTGTGAACACTAGAGACCATGGTTCACAGATTTATGCAAACATTAGATTGGGGTGCTTCATCGTCATCATCATCATCTTCTTCTTTTTCTTCCCTGAAAAAGCTTGCAAATCCCATGAACTTCTGGCAATATTCAAGTTTCGCAACTGTGCACACATCTGATCAGCCCTCAGAGATGTGCAAATGCTCAGCCCATGAGGAAAAGGAAGAGCAACTTGAGTTCATAGTTTTGACTACCTCTAGGAAAAAGAATGTTTTTTACTCCAACATCTGGCATTCAGGGAATTCCCGTGCAGCATCAAGAATTATGATGCTGCTGCTTAAGGAAATGCTGACAAAGAAGAACAGATTTTATTTAACTAAGAATTTAGGAAACTTTGTAAGTGTTTTCTGTTACCATCCCTGCAGTTTGAGCTTTGAAGCTTTGCCTGCTTAATTTCTAGAGCATCTGCTGTTGGGTGCTGCTGAACAAGGATCTCTCACAATGCTGCTGCGGTGAACCAAACTCTCCAAACTCTCCATTCAAAGAGTTTGTCTGTGTTTGTAGATGCACACTAGCATGCACCTCATGGAGATGGTACTGATGATGATGCACCTGCAAGCTTGGTGTGTGCACCAAATCACTGGTGGCCTTTGAGATCTGATGAGCGCTCCTGGACACTCCACAAATCGGAATTCCTTCCAACTCATTGCTCGACTGGAAAAGTGCCAACATGGAGTTTGCAGCATCCAACCCCAACCCACCGAGAGATGAAAGAAAGTGGCCTGAGGTTGTCCCACCAGCATGCTGCAGCTGAGTGGATTGTTCCAGAGGATGGCTGTCTGTGATTCTGCTGCTTTCACTGACGTCCATGCCCCCTAGACCTGCAGATTGCACTTGATAGAGCTTCTCAAGTGCAAGATATTGCTCTTGTGGCTGCTGCTGTTGGTGCTGCAGATGATGTGTGAAAGAAGAAGCTAAGTTGCTGCAGGTGTTATCAGCTACAAGGTACTCCAAGTTTGAATGGTCAATACTGAGGTCAAGAGCAGCAGCAGCAGGGGGACAAGGAGTCCCCCATGACAGAAGAGAAAGAGCACGGCCAGAAATTTGAGAGTCGTCACATCCCAGGTTATGGTAGTCATCTTCCAAACCGTCAAGGGACAAATTTTGACCTAAAGAAGAAGGAGGCCGCTTGTTGGCTCCTCCATCCACAAACTCATGTGAAGAACCCAGAGGAGGAGGACTCAGGTTGCTGAAGGCCACATCTAGTGAAGGGTACAAACCTCCTTGCATTTGGCTGTCAGGGCTCTGGAGAAACATGAGCAGACGATTGGATGGGGAAGAAAAATGGTGGTGGTGGTGTTGGTCCAAGAAGATTGAATGCCCCTCCTCTTTACCTCCAACCTGCTGCACTCAAAAACAGAACAAACAAAACAACAAAAACCTTGATAGTGAGCAGTTGACTCTGATGGGCAGGCATCATCAACAGAAAAGTTTTTCTCCATTTTTCAATCAACACTTCACAGAAAGTTGTCCACAACTCTCTCTCTAAAAGAAAAAAAGACCCAAGACAACAAAAAGCACCACCAAGTTCCATTTACTCCCAGAAACAGTCACAAGGTTCCTGAGGCTTCTGTTTCATATGGGACTGACTGACAACATTCTAGTCTGAATTTTTTGCATAGATTAAAGTTGCAGCAAAAGAAAGCTCTCCAAACTTACACTCAGGAAACTCTTGCTGTCAGGGAAGGAAATCTTGAAATCCAGCATGACAATGATCAACAAACCCACCTGATGCTGCTGGGATGGTGCTCGTACATTCTCATCCGAACTCCAAGGAGGGCAAGAAGAGAGATTCGCCCCATTCATGAAAGGGATAGAGCGTTCCTCATCATCATCCAAAGTTGCCGGAATACCTCCTGTGCCTCTAATTTGCTGCAAAAGCTGTGTGTGTCTACAGTCTGCTTCACAAAAGAAGAAGAAAAAGAAAACCATTACTTTAACTGTAGAATCTGCTTGCTCTACAGAGAAGAAGAAGAAGAAGAAGAGAACCATTACTTGCTTCCTCTACAATCTGCTTCACAGAAGAATACGAACAAGAGCAAGAAGAGAACTGCAACAGGCATTTTGTATACCTTCAAGGGAAAGAGAAACTGCTGCTCCATGCATGTGAAAGGCATCAGTGTGCATGGGTGATGAGCTTCGACTGCTGAGAGCAGCAGGGTTCTGAGCGTCAGGCTGGAGCTTCCGGCGACGCTCATTGTGGCCTGCTAGTCTCCTCCGGCAGCTACGCTTGCCTTCATCAAACTCGGATAACACATGAAACCTGCAGCAGCAACAAAAGACAGAGAGGACGAACAGAAGAGTTGAGAGTTTCTGTCGGTCAGTCTTCTCTCAGGGCGAGCTTGTGCAGAAAAGAGAGAGAGAGTATAGTTGTAGTCTAGTGCACTCGGAGGTGTACCTACCGGGAGCATTGTTGACAGAAGCGTTGCTCGCGTCCTCCTGCCATAGCTCTGGAAGCTTTGGAATGCATCTCGCAGACTTTGTGTTTGCGATGATACTCTTTGGAGGCGCTCAAGTCCGCCGTGCACCCTTCCACTTGACAGCGAGGGTTTTGACTCCCAGGAGACATCACCCGCTGCTTCTTGCTCGACGGATGTGAAGGAGAGGAGGAAGAAGAGGGAACTACTGCTACTACCGGAGGAGGAGGAGGAGCAACAGCCGCCACTGCCACCGAGGTTGCTGTTGTTGTTTCTGCAGCAACAGCAGCAACAGAAGAAGAAGAAGAACAGCCTTTGAAAACAACCTCCTCCTCCTCATTCTTCTCCGACAGACGAAGTCCAAGCTTGAGAGCTGCAGGAGCAGCTTCATGCAGCTGATGACCAGTGTCAGGCTCGGATTTCACCATGGAGAAAACCTCGTGCAAAATGCTGCAATTCTCGTTTGCATTTCCTCCTCCTCCGCAAGAAGCAGCAGCAGCAGGCGCCGTCATCGTCGTAGTGGTGGGAGCATACAGCAGGGTTATAGAATCCCAGTCCTTAAGCTCCCATCCTCCACCTCCTCCATCACCATCTCTCAACAGCCCGTCGGTCTTCGGTTGCTGCTCCCACGCTGCTACGTTACCCCACCGACTCTCATGAGGAGAAGCTCCAGTAATCGCCATAGCCATCTCTTCTTCTCTTTTCTTCTCTGTTTGTTTGCTTGCAAAACCGAAGGCCGGACAAAAACCAAAAGCAGCTCACAAACTCCTGTTCTCTCTCTCTTTTCTCTCTCAAACCTCAAACACTGCAACAAACTTCCAAGCACTTGGCCACCAAAAAAAAACAACAACAACAACCACCATACAACCATACAACAATAACAAATTGCCTTCACACGACAACAACTTCTTCCCGGAAACCAAAAAAAACAAAGAAAGAAAAACAAAAACAAAAACAAAAGGCTGGAGAGAGGAGAAATTTCATGAGCTTATTATGAAGAAGAAGAAGAAGCCACAATGAGCCATTGGAAATAATGGCAAATCTTTCTTCCTTCTTCATTACACTCGGTTGCCATTAGTTACTTACCAGCATTCTATAGAACAAGAGAAAAAGAAGAAGAAGAAGAACTTCAGAAACACCAAAAAGACATGAAGAGCTTAGGGGGTTCAAGCTTTGCTCACAAGAGAGAGAGAGAAAGAGAGAGAGCAAGAAAGAGACTCAAACCATCGTCTACTACAACACAGGCGTGAAGTGCTGAAAAAGAAAATCATGCACACAAGAGAGACAGACGAGAGAGAGAAGAGAACACAGAAAATCACCAAAAAAAGCAACAAAAATGCAAAGTCTGAGGAAAACCCACAAATTCCAACACAATTTAACAAAATTTCATACAAGAAGCTTTTTTAAGAACAGTTAAGAGAAGAAAATAAGAAGAAAAGTATTGAGAAATTAGCAAAATTTGTATAGAATATAATAGGTACTTATTATTCTTCACACACTAAAACAAAAAAATTATTCAAAAAAAAAAATTAACAATTTTTTTATTAAAAATTTTATAAAACCAAAATTACCATATTTATTGCCAAAAACAAAAACAAAAAAATAAAAATAAAAGTTATATATATATATATATATATATATACACACACACAACACATAAATTGCATCATGCTTACACCAACACTATTTTAGAAAATTTTACACAAAGGAAGCTTTTAAGAAGAATAAAGTAAGAAAAAGTATTTGAGAAATTAGCAAAATTATATTAGGTACTTATTACAGATACTAAAACAACTATAAAAATAAAAGTACCAAATTTATTGCCAAAAAAAAAAAAAAAAAGAAGAAAAGAAATTATTATCGTATACAACACATAAATTCCATCATACTCACACCAACATTATTTTAGAAATTTTCACACAAAGCAAAGCTTTTAAGATGAATCAAGTACTAAGAAAAAGTATTGAGAAATTACCAAAATTATATTAGGTACTTATTACACATACTAAAACAACTTTTAAAAACAAAAGTACCATATTTATTGCCAAAATTATTATTATTATTATTATTATTATTATTATGTATAGATACATAAATTCCACCATACTTACACCAATACTATTTTTAAAAGTTTCACACAAAGGAAGCTTTTTAAAAAAATTAAAGTAAGAAAAAAATTAAGAAATTACCAAAATAGTATAGGTAACTAAAACAAAATTTCATACTAAAACTTTAAAAACAAAAGTAGTGTATTTATTGCCAAAACAAAAATTATATACACACACACAAATCAACAAAAATGCAAAGTCCCAATTGAGATGGGCCAATTAAACACCACCATCACAAAAGATAAAAAAAATTATTGAAATTTTTTGGAGGGTCCCTACAACTAATAACTAAGTCTTTGCATCTATCCCTTTGGGATATGGAGCCTCGAATTGGGTATTTGGTTACCTCCCAAAATGCACAACTTTTTGTTTAAAACTCATACAATGATTTTTTTTTTGTTTTGGTAATAGGAGTAGTGTATTGAAGGTTGCATTGTCGAGAGGAATTTCTCTTCCACCTTGCGGGGGTGTTTTTTGAAAAATGAAATGCTTGGTGGACCTCATACATATTTTCTCATGTTTTTTTTTTTTTTTATCACATGATGCCTGGTGAATATGATGAAAAAACCAAATAAATAAATAAATAAATAAAATCTTGTGCAGGTTTTATGTACCGCTTAATTCCCACTCTTAAGGTGTAGGTTTAAATCAGATCCCTCTCCTCTTTGCCATGCTAGGGAGGTATATTGATGGATATAATAAGGTGTCAAAATACACTTAGGAACCTTCATGTTTTTTTTTAATAAATATTTTTTAATAAATATTTTAAATATTTTAAATATAATAAATAAATTAAAATATTTTTAATTTTATGCGATTCCATCCATTTGTTCCAACCCACAAAATAAATAAATAAATAAATAAATAAATAAATAAAAATTTCTCCAACTGCCTTATGTGGTTAAGAAAACAACAGATCAAAACAAAGACAGCAACAAACAAACAAACCAAATTTCACCACCTGCAGCAGCAGCAGCAGCATCAGGCAACACAGCAAGCACAAAGCAGTTGAATCCTGAAGGGCATCATCTGGGTTGAGGCCCAAAATGGAAAAAAAAATTAAAAATTAAAATAAAAAATTAAAATCTGGAACTGACATGTCCAAGAACATATGGTCCAGCAAAATAAATAACAATAAGAATAATAAGAATAATATAATAATATAAAAGATTCAGTCTGAAAAGCAAGCAAGCAAAAATGGGAATTTAATTCATCAGTGACAAAATATATACCTAAAAGGTTTATAAAAGGAATGTCCTGTAGGAAGCAAATCCTGACTACTACATACTACTACTCGTGCTGCTGGGACACTATTGAATCCATTTGGCAAACACATGATCGAGTGAGTTCTTCAACAGCACCTGGTCATGGGAATTGTTGTTGTTCAATTTCAGCAAAGAAGAAGAAGAAGACGATGAAGAAGAAGAGGAAGAAGAATCCGGGCTTGTACCATCCATCATCATCCTACTAGGATGAGATGGGACAGAACCGTCCATCTGGTGTACAAATCATGTTCATAATCGTACACTCTTGGCCCCAATCGGTGGTGGCCCCCTTCCCCCAATTGTAGATGGTAATTGGACCCCTGGAGCTGATCTTTTTGTTAACAAAAGCAGACTACTACCTAATGAAAACCCTAATTTTCAGAACCTTGCACACAAGATCTTTTATAATCTCTTCTAGTCTGCAAAGTTTATCCAGTTCCTTTTTTAAACTATCTATCATTTCAGGCCACCACTGACTGCACAAAACAAAACTGGCCTTTCAAATCCCCAACATTAAAATGGTTTAGGGTTTTTATTAGTGTTTTTAAACTTTTAAATTATTTAAAATTATTTTTTTTAAAAATTAAAAATAATAATTTTGGGGGGTTTAGCTCCTAGTAAAAACAGCCCTTACCTACTTACAAACTATAAACCATCTACTTACCTTGAAGTTGCCTATTTTCTTACCTATCTACCTATATATGAAACCTATTTCCTACAGAATTAGTTACCAAGATGAAACCAAATATTAACTCAGTTGAGTTTCATCCACAACTGAGTAATAACAGACATCCAGTGGATGGTGCGCTTGGTGGGTGCTAGTTCACTGTGGCCACTTCATCTTGCTCTCAAAGCAACAATAACTCAAGGAAGCATCCAAAACTCCAAAGTTTGTGATCCCTAAAAGCTGCAATTTCTATACACTAGTCCCAAGGTTTTGCAAATCTCTCTCACTATCTCCAAGACATACAAACAAAAGATGGGCAAGAAAACAAAAATCATGAATTTTTAATTTTAATTTTTTAATAAATAATAATAATAATAATAATAATAATATAATTCCACCAGTACAGCATTTCATGGGCAGCAATTAAAATTAATGGCCTATGCATACAAACATCATTTTTAGATGAAGTACAAAATTAAAGTAGAGTGACACTGATATTGACCCTGAAAACATGGTATGCCCATGAATATTGTGATCTCCAAGAGACTAAGGTTTGTGCAAAATCTATGCAGGTCCCTAAA
>Ga0116231_10007425_pt1 | contig 20073 bp, 19 predicted proteins | sample S1TSphgellanicum_2_FD_89695 | JGI IMG/M metagenome (GOLD analysis project Ga0116231, IMG submission 89695) | Host-associated microbial communities from peat moss isolated from Minnesota, USA - S1T2_Fd - Sphagnum magellanicum MG | ecosystem: Host-associated > Plants > Peat moss > Unclassified...
AAAAGATTCCCTTTTTTTTATAAACAAATTTTTTTTTTTTTTTTTTTTTTTTTTTTGTGTGAAAAATATGCACTTATTTAACCCCCTTTTTTTTGTCCCCCCCCCTACCACTTTAAAAAAAAAAAAAAGGGGGGGGGGGGGGGGCATCAATATTAGTTACCTAGATTCAAGCCCCTTGCTCTTTTATTTCTATTTTAATTAGTCCACCAATTATTCCCAAATTAATCCATTCCAAGAATCATCCTATAAATGCAATTGTATTAATGTAATCAAGATAAGTAGGAAGTTAGGTCATATTTGTTTCACCTGAATTATCCCATTACCATTACCTTTTACTTAAGACATCATTATCAACACAATGTATAGGCTCTAGCTTTTGCCAAGTAGAATCCTCCCTTTAAACAACTCCATCCTTTGTTTTCCTTTATATTTTTCTCCTATTTGTTTTAGATAGCAATCTTATTTCTATCTACCCCTCCTATTTCCTTTCACTTAACCAACCATAATCTTAAACTAGAACACATTCATGCAAGCATCATCATATACGAAATTTAGGAAATTTAATAAGTTTTTACACAAAACAATTTTCACATCTCCAAAAAAGAGGTTATAATGCATTCTTCAACCCCAAACCTCCCATGTCACAACCCTACTTTGAGAAAGTGTGAGGATGAAACTCACACTCGCGAAATTGGGACTTGGGAGTCCTCAAGGACTCTCAAAACTTCAGAGTTTGATTGTAGGGGTCAAAACACCTCGCATCGAAGCAAATTTATATCATTGGAAAGCTATCAAAGTGTAGATGTCGAAAATGGACATCTGTAGCACATGTTATGGCAAAAAGAAGGGCCAAGAGTCAAATTAGTAGTTTGACTCCCGACCACTAAAAGTTGGAAATCAACCCGACCTCGGTGCGTGCAAGTGGAATGTGATACACCGTTGGAAAGCTCTTGAGGAGAGCTACAAGTTTGCTTCAGACTCATCCCAATCGAAGGTCTGAACAAAGAGTTATGACTTCGCAAAGCCTCGTGAGTCCAAACCGGGAGAGTTTCTGGACTCCTCCTTGGGAGTCCTAGGACAAAAAACCATTCGGATGTAGGTGCCAAGAAAAGATGCAGAGAATACTATATGGGGGAAGGTGGTGGCTTCCGCCGAGTCTGGGCCATGGTGAGTCTTGTGAGTCCAGAATTGCCCGTGGCTTGTCTTAGCACTAAAGGTGCTCCAAAAAGTGAACTAACCAACTTGTTGGTTGGTTTGATGCAGGTTCGAGTAAGTAATTAAAGCTTGTCACTCTTCTTAGTCCCATCCCGAGCTTCAACACACCCCTCTACCCCTTCTAGTGCTGAGAGCTGGGAACGTGCCCCAAGTTCCTCACAATTCTGTTGTTTGAATAACTTAGACCCATCTTGGGTCTAACTAGGAACTTGGGAGCATGTTATCCCATCCCTTTCTCTACCTAACTTTTAACACGGTTTTTATACTAGCTTCCTTTACGACAATCCTATCTTTTAACTACCTGCACCTCTAGAACTTTTTGTCCCAACCTAAAACAACTTTTGATATTCTACTTGTATGGGACAACCCCCTAGTTCCTTTTCTCTTGTTTTTACAAGAAGGTAGATCGTCATTTTTTGTTTTTAAGCCCAACAACCTCCCATCTAGGCTCCCTCCCCTTTTCTACCTACTTCCTCTATCTAGCAATAGGCCCAAGTACATCTACCTGATCTCCACCATTCGCCTCCAATAACAACATTGATGAAACCCCCCTCTTGAGCAACCACCATCACCACCTCTTGGTCATCCCACCTCCATCCTCCAAAGGTGTTATTGATTTGAAAATATCTTGAGAGGCTTGCTCATCCATGATGATGTAGCCCCCTTCACTTAATTCGCCCTCTCATGATGTGCCAAAATCCCTCCTAATCCTTAAAGATCACATTAGCATCATCACTTTCCTCTTCTCACATTCCCTCATGCCCCATTCATCGCTTCAGGAAAAAAGAGGAGAGGTTAGTAATGACTTTCCTCCCTGTCAACTTCATGAAGAAGCTACTATTACTATTATACTCTAACCTTAATTGTTAGAAACTTTTGAAAAACATCCTCCACCTTGTCCATACCCTTTTATTTAGTGGGTTTAACCAATCCAGGCCAAGGATAGGCTAACCCTACCTTATCCTAAGTCTACTTAGCCTACCACCCCCCTTTATATTAACCAAGTTGCCCGCTCACCATATCCAATTGGGATAAGGACACTCTAACACCTTAACCTACTCCCTTGGACCGAAGATTACCCCAAAACTTCCTTAGCTGGCTTACACTTTCCTAATCAAAATCAGGTTAGGCTAATTTGGGCCCAACATTGTACACACAAAAGTTCTTGACACTCGATACCTTTCCATACAAGGCTACCTCTGATATGAGGGCAGATGTGCAGCATGGTGGAGGTTGATATGCTTGAAGTGTGAAACTATTTTTGTCTCTCTCTTTTCCATGACATGTTGCTAGATAACACTATCTCAACTTAAGTTTGTTGCCAACTTTTCTGCAGGTCATTAGTGTCAATAGCTAGCCAGCAATAGAGGTAGACCTTCGGTAGCCAGCTCATTTAGGTAGAGCAGAATGCATCTTAGGCCCCCATGATTTTTGTACTGTATTCCTCCTTGGATTACAGTGGTAAAAGCCAGAGAATTTTTGGAAACTCTTTTCAGTCTTTGCCGCTTGTGTTTCCTTTCACTCAATTATTTTGCCCAGATTTGAAAAAAACGAAAAAAGGGTTGAGCAAAAGGATGGGAGTTTTTAAGGCTTTATAGATTCACAATCTCAAAAGTCAATGACTCTCAGCTATACGGCTTCCTGAGACCACATCAGCGGTGTTTAGACGCCCCTGGAAAGTGCCTGGGTTTGGGGCCCGCTTAACCTTTCAAGTTCACGCGGTCAGTGGGGCAATATCATCTAATCATGTCAGCTGTAGCTACATGTCATGTCCTACGTAGCCGTCAAATTCGTGCACTCATTTACATTTGCAAGTACTAGTATAATATTCTGTTCACTGAAACCCTTATACAAAATATGCTCGCAAAACTACAATTCTGAAAGACAAAATACCGTTCACAATTGCTAAGTTGCTAGTCTGTCTATCCCTCTCATCTGACTCTGCGGGTGGTGGGTCATTGCACTTGAATCGCATATGTATAAAATTGGAACAAGTTTGAAAAACTGATGTCGGGCCTTGTTCTGACCCGCAACGTGTCCAGCTGATGATAGCATAAAGCTGTGAAAGAAGAAAAACTTCCATTATTATTAGACTTTCTGTCTCATTTGGCTTGGCGGGTTGTGAGTGAGGCAGTAGTACATGGTTCATTTGTCCAGCTGACAGACGAAGACCTCTGCAGCTGTGATTATGAGCATGGACACTACTGACGTGCATCATGAACATGCCAAAGTTGGATCTTGGGGGATGGATGGATGGGGCCCCACTTCATTTCCAAGTCAATTCTCTTCAATTGGTTCTGTGTTTGCTTTGCAATTTGCAAACCCAAGGCATTTATGTCAACCCTTATGCAGCACGTAAATTGTCATTTTCTTTTCTTCTGTGAAGGAAATGGAATTGGTTGAGCATAACTTTGTTTCAAATCCGGTCATACTGGAGCTACATAATGAATGATTCATTCATCACACACTGAAATTGTGACAACAGCCTGTTAGCCAGTGATTACCAAAGTCCAGTGGATGTTTCTGACTGGTGAAAGTGCACCCCAAGAGGCCTCAAAGAGGTAAGAATTATAAGGATCAAGAAGGGGCTGTTCTTCTAATGAGGGAATGCAAGGTGGGAGCCTAATGAGGGCCCCGATTCTCAGAACAACCCCCTTGGGTCCTTATTGGGCATAAAAAATCTGTGGAATTTTGCATGGCTGTGAATCAATTGAGACGAGACACCTTACACAATAGGCTCCTCATTTTTAATTAGGAATGTTATCCATAAATGGGGAATCTTACATATAAGGTGCCAGAAGGTTTTCATAAATGGGAAACCTTACACATAACGTGCCAGATCCTCTATTGCGGAAACCATTTACTGCCTGGGTAAGGCCCCATCCACAGACACTAAAATACTTCTACAGGTTCTTTTGGATCACAAAGACTGATTCAGACATTGAACTCCTGAATGCCACTGTTGGATCTAGCAGGACGGAGGTGTCCATTGATGCAAGTTAATGCTTATTCAAGTAAACTCTCTTTCCTTTCATTTAGTGAACTTTGCTTTCCTTGGCTTTGCATTTTTGTAACCCCCATTGCCCAAGCTACTCCTGTGACCTGTCCAGTGTCACATTGTCAACCCTATGCAACATGTCTATTGGCTTATCTTGCCTATTTTGTCTAGCATCTAGCAGGACGGAGGTGTCCATTGATGCAAGTTTACGCTTATTCAAGTCAACTCTCTTTCCTTTCATTTAGTGAACTTTGCTTTCCTTGGCTTTGCATTTTTGTAATCCCCATTGCCCAAGCTACTCCTGTGACCTGTCCAGTGTCACATTGTCAACCCTATGCAACATGTCTATTGGCTTATCTTGCCTATTTTGTCTATCTCTCTGAAGTCAACTACATCATCCAGGATCATGTATAAACTACAATCTAACAATGCTGATGCAAATAGAACTTTACCCTGGACAACTATACCAAATTCATCAAATTTCCACATTTCACAATGACTATGTCTCCAATAATGATGTATGACTCTAGCTGACTCTATGTTGTCATGTGGATGAAACTTGTTCTAAACCCAAGGCGCCATATAAGCAACCTAGTGGAAAATAAAATTCCCTAGGTGGATGTGATGGCCGAGTCAAAAAAACGTCACAGATCTTTATGTTCATGGCCAGATGGGTTATGTCTGTCTGGACTCTGGCCTCACTTCTAAGGAACGAACAACAACGAACTTCCACACAAAGCTGGTGCCATTAATGGCAGAGTAACATTGTGCAGCTTTCCTTAGCTGGGTGGTAAAGAATAAAAGTGCTGTCATCATGCTCTTGAGCCTTATCCACAGTGAACATCTCACCTACTGCTGGAAGCTCATCACCCTCCTTCTCTTTGGTGGAGTTGGAGGGGGGACCTTCCATGGGTGAATTAAGAGGATAATTTGTTTTGCATGTTTCATAAGTAAAATGGAGCTTTTTGATCTGTTTACGGCAGCCAAAGCTTTACCAAACAGGCAAGAGGGCTTATTATCACTAACAATCAAGGGCTAGAACTTCTAAGAGGAGCAAGAGATTATCAATAGTGAATATTTGGAAGATATGGTGAAGAAATTGCAGCATTGGACATAGTCGGGCAGAATTAAAGACTGGCCAAAGGAATAGTGGAACCCAAGCCAACCACAGTGCACTATCCTATAGATTGATATCACTGCAGGCCCGCCAAAGAGTTACCAAGCCCAGCACAGTGCATTATCCACAATTTTTGATTTCAGTTGCAATCCACAATACTCATAGATCATCCATCTTGGCAGCAATTGAAATAGCAAATGATGCGAGATGTGCTGCCCAACAGGGAATAGCAAAATGAACTCTATGACAAGGACAATGCCAGGGTTTTTTTCCCCAAGTTTGTGAGGTTGGTGGGTTCGCCATCATGCACAAGAGGACTTAGCCAAATTTGGCTATGCATTTGAGAGGACAAAAGAATTTTTTAAAGAAATTATGCCATAGTTTGGTGACATGCTACAACCTATTCTTTTTTCCAAAATCTGGAAAAAGCCTTTGTACTTGTGGCAAGGCCCTTTTTGTCTCCAGGTTGCAAAATTTTGCCAAAAATACTGCATCCATCTGTTCCCAGGACCTTCTACAAGGTTATCCTCATCTACAATAATCCAGATCCAGCCCCATTTTGGAAACCACTATGTCATTCATTTATATCACTTGCTATAATTAGCCCATTTAGGACTTTTCGGATCTGAAAGGATTAACATGATGAGAAGACAAGTTTGGAGACTGGCTGTATCCCCGTTTGAAACCCCCTCTCACTATGTGTGGCACCCTCTATCCGGTGTTGTTTTATTATATAGGGTGAGAGCAGATATGAATCAGAGTATGCACCCTGGTATTTAGAACCTGAACTGGCTGGTATGGGATAGGGAATACCTGAGGAAGACTCAGGTTACCTGATCATGTCCACCGAAGATACCAGTGCATTGAAATGTATCCAGAGTATTTTTCCTAAAAGAAAGTCCTATTCATATGATGTGTACACAAATATTTTACTGTTTCCATGTATTAGTTTTAGGGTGAGAAACATATCTTGTGGCAAATTATGTTCAGTTGCAAAATTGTATTTCTTCAACTTTTTAAGTTGTGATCGTAGAATAGGACCAATGTTACCTACAGTTTCACAAAGTTTTTATGTTTAGCAGCATGTGATTGAAATAGTTGGTATGGGATTGTCTTCATGTTACATTTGTGTGGTTCTTATCCTCCCTTTTCTTTTCGATTAGAATAGAACATGTAAATTTTTTTCATTTTGGACAGAATCTCGATGTGAAAATTTGACTGGGATAGGTATCTCATCTAAGCTGGTATGAGGTTATTGTTTATTCATATTTATAATACTTGAGATCCCTAAAACATGTAGGTTATTATGTAGACCCACCTGATATGTCCACTTCAAGAACTTTTGAATACTATGATCATAGTTCATACAGAGTGTAAAAATTGAGAAAACCTTGAAATGAGTATTCTTTTGGTAGTTGAAATGGACATACCCACTCAGTCATTGTAACGTGTAACAACTTGCCTAGCAGTGCCTCACCAAATTCATTGTTTCAACCTTTGTTAAAGGGTTTTCTGGAGGCCGCCAGCAACTTGCCTCCAAAATCTTTTAGCACGAGATGAGCTTACTAGCATATATCAATTGTCTTGTAGGGCCCACCATGTTGGCATCCTTTTTGGTCATTATCAAAGTATTGTTATTGACTGCCATAAACCAAATAAAATTTCAAAGACAAATAGATTGCCTTTGTTTTCCTTGCAAAGACACAAACTTGTAGACAATGAAACTGTTGAGGGCAATGAAAGATATGATGGTGTGTTAAAAACGTCACTCATCAAGTGCACTCTAGATTGTGAGGCACTGAGAAAAGTTTTAATTGGGCACAAGAAATTAAAATGCTAAGGGTTGTTGCTGGGATGCCTCTCAACAATGAAATTTTTGACCACCCCAATTTGAAGTTGACGAACCCAAACATTTGGGCTGCTGGGCATGCTCTAAGATGTAGTGATCTAGGTCTTCTGGCTCCCTTGCCCACAAATGATCCCCCAATATAAGCTAAAATTGGATCTCACATCTTACACAGCTGGTAGTCAATGCACAGCGGTGGTGGAGCCAAAAATAGCAGGGATGAGTGTCACCAACTCTGTCCTTTGTCTTTTTACTTTGGTTTTATGCAGAAAATGTCTCTTTGAAAATTTTGGATAATTCTGTTTCTAGTTGCCTTGGGTGATACACTGGTTCCATAGTTTAGAAAAGAGGTATGGGGTGGTTCTTTACTTTTATGCAGTGCCTCTGGTCCCGGTTATGACAGATAGAATTAAGTTGTCTTGGTTTCGGTTTAGGTTCAGATTTTAAAAATCTGAATGGGAAGGTTCTTCTTTCAGTTCTCTTTCACCAAGATAGTTTCAGTTTTGATTTCAGTTCTGAAAATATTCAGTCTTAATTTGGATCAAGTACTATTAACCAAGACATCAGTTAACTGTTGTTTTTAATCCTTTTTATTTTTTAAAAACTGTATTCTGGTTCTGGTTTCAATTCCAGTTTCACACAAATGGAACCAGGAATGTGGTTCCCAGTCAGGTTCTTCAAATAAAACCTTGCAGTTCCAATTCTGATTTTAAAATCCGTCCCATTTTGGATCTGGTTTTACTAACTTCAACAAGTGGTTTTTAACCTAGATTTGGATTCCAAACCTAAACATAGATACAACACATATTTATCTAATAATAAATTAATTATGAAAAAAAATCCACTTCAACAAATAGGGTATTCTTGAAGATTCAATATTTTTCTTTCAAAACCTTTTGTTATTTGAATTCTTTTTGAAAGTTTCCACATTTTGAACATCATGAGCGTCCAAGCTGCCAAGGTAGTAGGGTATATAGTGAAATGAAGCTGGTACAGTTTATTGGCTCTACCCTAGGATTTGAGCATAGCATTTTGGCTCAAAGTTGACCAAATATGTGAGTCAAATCTGGAGTACTCTGGCTGCATATGATGGATGGGCATGTTCCATAAAAGTACAATCATTTAGATGAGAAGTAGTTTTACATCCAGTGAGGGAAGTTTTAAGTTTGAAGTTTCAACTTGGCATCAAGGGCAGAGCTATTACGCAATGAGTTACTTGTTTAAGAGACTCTAGAGTAGGCTGAAGATCTATATGAGTATAAGAGAATAGATTGGAGGTACTTGTGCTTCACTTATAGTACGCCGAGGTCTCAAGCCGGTCTGGTCGCTGGACATCAAGAGCTGATTCTACATTTGTGCTACCTGCTGAAACAATTCAAGAGAGACCCAAAAGAAAAAAATTTGGCTGTTCAAATCTGCAAAGGATCATGATGGTGGACTTAGGCGCCATATCAACCAGCAGAAGCAACAACAACGTTTCAAGCCGGCCGCCGGTTCAGTTTACATCAATGTATACGGCTTGGCTGTTGGTGGTTGTGGTGGTGTTGTTGTCGACAGTCGAGATTCAATTCGTCACTGCACAAAACACTGCACAGCTGGGCACTGCCTGGAGCACGTCGGGGAAGGGACAGCAGGTGGTAACTGCTCTCACTTCCTCTGGCGCTTCAAACCCCGCATACAAGCTCAATGTGCTAGAGCTTCCTGGAGCGCCGCCTGGAAGACCAAAGTGCTATGCCACTGTCAACTTCCAGAACCCACCTCCGGCTCTGCAGATTTGGGTGGCCAACTATCTCAGCAACGGAATATACTCCCCCGGCGGGGTAAGGACAAGTCCAATCGCATGAAAGTAGAAGACTATAACAGTACTGCTGCAGCAATTGTGTATACGTTCTTTGTCTTTTGTTCTCAGATTTGTGATGTTCAGTCTTGAGATTCTTATGTGGATCCTGGCACACTTACAAGCACTAATGATCTGTAGTAGTATTGTGCTTGTATGCGGCATGATTCTGGACAGATCTGTAGCCTCAAACTCGGGCTAGATGGCAACCTCGTGTTATCGCAGAGCGGAACGGTGATTTGGAGCAGCCAGACAGCTAATAAAGGGGTACAATCCATTGAGCTGCGGGCTTCTGGGAACCTGGTCCTGTTGACTAGTGCGAAGAAGACTGTGTGGGAGAGCTTCGATTACCCGTCCGACACTCTGGTCACCGGCCAGAAGTTCCCTCTGGGAAGCATACTCTTCGCGGCAGACCCAAACTGGCCCTACTCTTCGGCGGGCATCTATTCAGCCAGAGTGCAACAATACTCCAACGACTTGTCGCTCTTTGTGGACTTCGACCACCCGGGTTACACGGGTCCCATTCCGGCGTACAACCAGAGTGCGGGCTCCGATCGCTATTGGACACTGGAGTCGGTATTTGCGGAGATAGTAAACTCCTGGGAACCTTATCAAGCTCTCTATGTCGAGGTCAACAACGGAATCACCGTGTTTGGCACCGGCGGTGAGGTAGTCATTCACGCACCGAGCAATAATCTCAATCCTAACAACACGTTCCCGGAGTATGCAAGACTGGAACCTGATGGCAATCTCAAGACTTTTGTGTTTCTGGCCGGATCTTGGAAGCTAAACTTCCAAGCTTTATTTTCCGTGTGCGACTTTCCCAATGGGTGTGGTCCTTATGGCTTATGTTCTGGAGTCTACGGGCCTGATCAGAAGTGCATTGGCTGTCCCGCACAATTCCAGCCCATAAATCCTTCAGACCTGAGTCAGGGATGCAAACCAGCGAAGCCCCTGACTTCCTTGTGCGGACCGTCAGTGGAACTGATTGAGCTAGATGGCACAGGTTACTCGCTCTTGGACAATTTCTACTGGTTTGGAGAGCTCATTCCAACTTACCCATCTACTCTGGTTACCAGCAAAGCCCAATGCCAGGCCGCTTGCTTGGCGGACTGTGCTTGCACAGCTGCCTTTGTATACAATCTCACTTTTATTGGTCAAGACTGCTTCCAGCTGCACTCTAGTGTTCATACCCTTCAGCAGACTTTCAATACCCTACCAGCATATCATAGTGCTTTCATCAAGGTACATCGCTGATTAGTCAGTCTGCCCTCAAGAAGCTGGATCATCCTATAAATTTAATTCAGCAATTAATGACTGTGGACTTTTGAGTTCACTGACGTACTTAGGAGCCCAAAGTTGGACTGTGCTCTTTATCTAGTGTGAACATGCCATCATAGGACTGTTGCATTCAATTGTTCTTGATAGTGTGAACATGCCATGATAGAACTGTTTCTACCGTGTTCTTGTCCAGTGTGAACCTGCTGTTACAGGACTGTTGCTAATTTAATACTTAGTGCAGCTTGTTCAGATCATGTACTTCAGGTTAGTTCAGATATTAGACTTTGAAAAAGAAAAATGTGAATAATGTGATGTCAAATTTCATAGTATATTAAGTTGTCTCCTGCAATTTGGAAAGGGTGTAGATTAATGCATTATTATGCAACAGAAAAGAAAGGCCTTTTCCTGGAAAAAGCCCTAGTTCATATAATCCAAAAGAGAGTTTGTGCACAGATCATGACCCCTTTTGCATTTATACTAGCTCTGAAAATTTCATTGCTGCAAAATGTGCACCACTTACAAAATGTGCAAGCCAGCTAATTAAGCCCAGTCCAGCTTCTGAGCAAGTTTGATTGAGAAGGGCAGCTACACCCCAGCATAAAATGATCGCCAGGTTTTGATGGCAGGTGCCTACCAGGTGCCTACACTAGTACCTTTTTGAAGTCTTGGGCATCCTGCCCAAGAGTGAAATTGTGTGCACGGGAGTGAAAACAATTGTTAGTAAAGACATTTTAAACCTAACAATAAATATTTCAAGGAGTACGGATTATTTATTTATTTTTCATTGTGTATCGAAATGGCAATGCCTCAATGCATCATATTCCATCATGCATTATCTCATCATGCATCATGTTATATCATCAACATAATCCTATGGTACATATGTATTGTGTAAGGAAGGGTGGGGAAAATTTCAAAATCATCAGATGCATAGAAAGCTTTATAAATTAACATCTAAAGGTTTGTTTACTATATTATAATTGTTAATGTATCAAAAAATATCAGTACATTAAAATTTGACAATACATGGATAAAGTATTATTATATTTTCAAGTTTATGGGTAAGGTAAAGTAATTGTTAATTTAGTACCAAATCACCAATTTACTGTTGACACATGGTGTGAACAATACATTGAATGTATTACTAATATTTCACACTTGAAAAATAAATGGTTACATATGAAAACTAGACATCTAGCATACATTTAACATCACTTTTTGATCATAACTAACTATAATTTACCCTATGTTATTGATACACCAAGGATTTATTGATAAATTAAGGATTTGTTGATACATTAAAGATTTTTCAGCCCATTTAAACATAGAAAGAATAAGAAAATTTTCAAAATAGATGGACAAGAGGTGGCCACATTTCCAAGTTTAGAGGTACAGTAAAACAACTGTTAATTTAGTAAAAAACCCATAATCTATTATCAAGATGTGATATGAGCAATACATTGAGGGTATCATAAACATATTTTCACACTTGAAAAATGAACCTTACATATGAAAATTTGACACCTAGTATAAATTTACCATCATTTTTCAATTATAACTAATTATTATTAACCATATGTCACTAATACACTAAAATTTTATTAATACATTAATGATGTGTTGATACACTAATGATCTTTGATACACTAAGACTTTTTCAACCCCTCTAAACATAAAAAGAGTGAGAATTTTTCAAAATAGATGGACAAAATGTTGTCACATCATTTCGAAGTATATAGGTCAGGTAAAACAATTATTGATGTTGTTAAAAACCATTAATCTATTATCAAGATGTGATGTGAACAATACATTGAATGTATCATAAACATATTTTCACACTTGAGAAATAAACTTTACACATGAAATTTTGACACCTAATATACATTTATAATCATTTTTTGATTATAACTAATTATTATTAACCATATGTCATTGATACACTAAAGATTTATTAATACATTAATGATCTATTGATACATTAAAGACCTTCTAAAGATACACTAAAGATTTTAAAACTTGTTTAAACATAGAAAGAATGAGAATCTTTTCAAAATAAATGGACAAGACATTGCCACATATCAAAGTGTATGGATAAAGTAAAAAAATTAATTTAATCGAAATGCACCACTATGCTGCTAATTAATAAAACATGATGTGAACAATACATTGAATGTATTATAAACATATTCTCACACTTGAAAAATAAACTTTACATATGAAAATTTGACGCCTAAATACATTAACCATCAATTTTTATATTATAACTAATTATTATTAACCATGTGTTATTGATACACTAAAGATTTTACAACTTGTTTAAACAAAAAAAAAACGGAAATTTTTTCAAAATAAATGGATAAGAGGTTCCAACATTTCAAAGTGTATGGGTAAAGTAAAAAAAAAATTAATTAAATCAAAATGCACCACTATGCTACTAACACATGGTGTGAGCAATACATTGAATGTATTACTAGTATTTGACACTTGAGAAAGAAATATTTGCATATGGGAAAAACTAACATGTGTGTCACACATTTCCCGCCACTTTTTGACTTTAAATAGTTGATATTTGCATTTGTTAGTTTATTATAAATATATGTTGAATTCCAATGAGGATTATTTTACAGATTATAGTTTGGGATCACATTTTTCAAACTTTTGCATATCAAACTTGACACAAACTTCTTCTTCACATGATTTTCTTGTGTTATTCCAAGGCTATTTTGGAGCACACTTTTGTCATTTTTACAAATTTTTCACATGTCATTGCACGACCTAATTCTATGTAAATCAAAGATTTACCATGTTTTTAATTCATTGTATGTTGATCATCACAATTTGAATATAAGGTGCATAAAAACTAATATCTTTTACAATGGTTTTTGCAAGCATGGAAGGGAAGTTGCATTTGTATGAACATGGCCATCAAGCTAAATTGCACACATTAGAAAATGTAGTTCAAACACCACTAGATGGGCTTTTTGATCATGAAGATTTGTTGTGGGAAGTTGCCATTCAACACATTAGGATGCAACAAGGCCCTTGCCTTGTTGAAGTTACATTCATCCCCACAATTTGAGTGCTTGATTTCATAGTTGGTGAAGAAGGTAAAGATGGTGGACGATGTTGTTTTCTTTGCAAAAAACGCATCATCCACCTTGATAATGATTTGCAACAACTACAAATAAATAGTGTTTCTGAGTTTTCAAGGTTCAAATTTAAACCTCTATTACATTTTTGCACCAAGATTTGCATACATATTATACATGTTTAAATGTGATGTTCACCATCCGATGAATTAATTTTACTATTCTATAAACATGAAATATATGACTAATTGTATGTTTTGTAATGCAATTTATGTTCATAAGTAGCACAAAATTAGTTGCTTGGTTGTTCATAGGTACCAATGTCAATATGGTCCCAATGACCTCACAAAGGTTGTGAAGGATATTACACAAAACCATAATGCAGTTCCAAAGAAATTGAACATCAATGGAAAAGTAATCCCATCAGGGACAAGCCACCAAGGTACACGAGATTTTAGGAAGAAATGGGGTGGTTCTATGAAAAAAGGATGTAGAGTTGAATTCACCATTAAAACATTGTATTTGTTAAAGCATGTATCAAAGTTATGTTTCATTCAATGAAATCATGTTAATCAAAATGGTCTACAGGCATGTGTGAGTGAGTGAAGCTTGTCAATTCTTCTTAGTCCCATCCCGGAACTCCAACACGCCCCTCTACCCCTTAAAATGTTGTGAGTCAAGGAACGTGCCCCGACTCCTCCCTCTTCCGTTGTCTTCTACTTGGACCCACATTTGAGTCTTTCAAGGAGTTGGGAGTGCGTCATAGCATGTGAAAAACATCATGTTAGGGACATGTGAGTTAAATAAAGATATGTTTTTCATTGAACAAGATGTTAAGGTGTTGTCTAGGAAATTGGCTCAAAAAAATACCAATTACATTAAATTGATGCGAAAGGTGTGTGTACATGGGTTCAACAAAACACCAATTCAGTGTTTTAGTATTAAGAAACCGAGGATAGAGGCGGATGGTGGTTTCATTGGAAAAAACATGCCTTTCACTCTATGTATCCAAACACCATGGCAAAGGGAGATGATGGTTGAACATGGGCACCAAAGGGGTGTTGCAGTTGATGCAACCTTTGGGACAAATGGAAAAAAGGTGATATATTATGTCTAATACATAATACATGCACATGTGATCTAATGCATTAGTATGTATGTAGTTTAATGTCATTGAAAGATTTATAAGACAAATCAATGAACACAAAAAAAATACATTTAAAATTTTGAAATTGTTAATAAATCATTCATTATATCTCTTGTCAATGTTTAATTGACATATCTCTATTGTGAATTGTGGTAGTTCCCCCTTTATACCATGATGGTGTTTGACCAATGGCACAATGGCATTACTATAACATATTACATCATGTTATACATGTCATTTGCCCCAATGGATGTAACATGAATCAATGTTCATTGATTGTATTTAAATCCACCAACTTTCATATATAATGCATTTTCTTTCTTATAGGACTATATGGTTACACACTGTCATTTTTTTATGTTTATGGCATGTGAAAAAAACATGGGAAAAATAAACATTTATCAAGATAAAAGACCCAACATTATGTAGTAATGTATTGCAAGAACTAAGGAACATCATGTATGACAAGGATGGTCCATTTAGAAAAGGTGCTAAAATGTGGGCAATGAATAGGCTACAGTATGTCACTAGCAAGTACCTTATAACGAATGTCTTTTGGAAATACATGGAGAAAAATTGGTGACATAAGATTCACATGTGGGTGGTAAGATTTCGAAATCTACCATATGTTGGGCAAGACACGGATGTTATAATTAAAAATCACCATGTGACATTAAAGGCCCAATTGAAGTCAGGGAAAAATAAATCGGTTGGTTGTCATGTGGATTGGTGCATCCATGAGTTAATCGGAGATGTCCTCACTCAATATGGGTATCAAAGTCTACACAAGAACTTTGAGTTCGTGAACAACAAATGCCAACCATTGTTTGTGGTTAGAGCCTTGTTGGGGGCACAGTTGATTCTTGACACAAATGTGACATTGTTTTCCTAATGATGGTGGTTTAACACACGTCATGTCATAATAAAAAACCCATCTACAATACACCGTCCACAACCCAACATTAAAATGGGCATGTTGTAATTACATCAATGCACAACATGGAAACATTTGCAAGCATCAATTCAAGGTTTTAATGCTTCTTCATCTCGACCTTGTAGAGGGCACAATCGCTCAGTTTTGTGGATCATTGAAAGGGACTTCCCAAGGTTGAAAATATAGATACATTATTACAATGATACATTCACACATTAGATGATTAACACATTAATACATAAACACATTGGCACTTTTACACATTAATACATATACAATTGTACAATCATGCATTCATATAATAACAGAATCATAAACAAACACACTAATACATTGTCGCAATAACACATTGTCACGTTAATACATTGACAAACTAATTCATGACTACAAACTTTGATTAAAGTAAACACCATACTTCATAACATTACAATAGAATGGACAAATAATTCACAAAATTAAAATATACATGCACGTTACCACCCAACCATGAGCACCAAAATGGGGTCTAATAGAAGGTTTTAGTTCATAAAAATTCCCAAAAAATTATGTAATCTATCCTATATCCCCATTTGGGGTCCCCCCCATGCACAAACGTTAGCCTCCCTACTACTTACTTACAATACACCCAATCCTTTTGCCATTTGAAGACTACTTCACCTACATTCTAAAGGCCTTGTATGTGAATTTTGCACACCTATAGTCACATCCAACAAAGTACAATCATTATTGGGGCTTGTATGTGTGACAACCAATGGTCTATGTGGTGGCAAATAGCCACGACCTGTGTCCTTAACTTCAAGCTCCTCCACAAGCTTCATGATGGTTTGCTTTTGATATTCTAAAGGATTAAATGGTGCACTTCAAGACTTGCTCAAGATTTGCACTAACACATAAGGTGATAAATTACACATCCAATGGTACAATGTTACATTTTTTTGAAACACATCACATTGATTATTATATATTGACATTCTAATTATTATGTTTTGAAAAAATTACAAAGATAAATTGGTGTTGAAAACCAACCTTGGGTTCTTTAATCATTTGATTTTTCAAACCTACCTTGTAAACCAAGTATTAGCAAAGGTTATTTGAAATAGCATATCCACAGTCCTAACTCCCAACCTGTGTAAAGATGGGGACATTCAACATTGGCTTTTCAACTAATTCATGAAATGTAGTATCACCAAGATGGACACCTCGTAACTACAACAAGGCCCCACATGAAATCCGCCAAATAAAAATGTCACATATTGAATAGTCATGTACCCCAATCTTGGAGTAAAAATGAAAGGTGTAGGAAGGTTCCAACGCAAGCAAATTGCAATGTACTTCATTATGATAAGGTATTACCATAGTCTCATATTTAATCTCACTTCCACCCAATGATAGGTGAGATTTGGCCCATCCCATGATGGCCTCCAACTTTATAACTCTAATACCACCCCTTATACCAAAACATAACTTTTTCAAAGATGGGGTGATCAAAGCACTTGTCACAAATATTGCCTTTTGAATGTCTAGAGGGCTATTGAAATAGTGGCTAAAATTCAGAAATCCATCGTGGAACCCCCCAACCAAGCTTAAGGTTGCCAAAATTTGGCAAATTCTAAATCTAAAATGTTCATTTGAATATGTGGTTGTCTTCCAAAGAACATGACACTGGGATTTATTGCCCTAGTTTTCAAAGAACATCTGGAACATAGAATATTGATGTAAGACCATTGTTCATACATCAATACACATGATTAAAGTCAATACACATGAAAAAAAAATATTGAATGTGTTTTGAAGGAAGAAATTATACTTGATGGACTGAATCATTTTTGGTGTTTAGCATTTTCCAAGGAAAATAAAATTAATAATAACTGAAGGTGTGAATATAGAACTAGGAGCCAAAACCATGTTGAATAATGGTGAAACTATGAATGTTTTTACATATGTTTTTTTCTTGACATTTTAAAATTATGTTAATCATTCCAAGTTGTGTTAAATGACTAATATGAAAGTTGAGGAATTCCAATTAAAAATTCATTGAATTAAATTTTGGGTTTTGGTTTTCAAAAAGGACGTTTGAACTTGGATAGGTTGTGTAAAATGTGGTTAATTTTACAAAGAACTAGGTAAAGGACTGTTGTAATAACTACTTGATACATGGACACATTAACACATTAAAACATTAACTACTTAATACACTAAAACATTAGCACCTTGAAACATCAACCACCTAATACATTGAACACTAATAAAATCAACTACTTGATACAATGAAACATTGGTGCAATGATACATTGAAACATTGACACAATGATATAGATACTAAAAGTTGTAAGATTTAATTACTTGTGTGGGGTGGAGACTACATCCATTTTTGTAGATTTTCCTCCTTCAAACCACTAAAGGGGCATGTAAAGAGACTTTTTCCCCTCCCACAATGAAAAAAAAGATAGAATTTCAACAATTACATAAGCATTGGTGGTGGGATCTTCGAAGTGTAAAGCCCAACCAATAGTTTTTATACAATTTATGCCTCCACAACTACACACGAAAGAAAAGATGATTAGTATTAGGGAATTTTAAATCTATACAAAGTAATGCAAATAGGAATGATTTAATTTATAATCATGGCACCAAGGTAATTATGGCATCTTTTTAAAGATTTATTGGTTGAATGAAAGCATTTTGCCATATTGGATTCCAGTCCCAAAATGCCTTGATCTATCAACCATTTTCTTTTTCCCAATGCAATATTGGGATATGCAAAGTTTCGACATGCATTAGAGCCACCTCCATTTGCCAAAATCAATACACATTTTGACATTCATTAGAAGGCTCTAGGTTTGAAAATGAAAGAAAGATTTTACAAAAGGGTAAAACAAATTTTGGTTGATCTCCACGAGCATAACTAGCTTTAGGGAAATGTGATTCCAAGTCGAAAACTATTGTTGAAACCTCAACATTTGCACCATACCATCACAATTTCATACACATAAAAATGTCAAATCATCATATATTTAAACGTTGTTGTGTTGATTATGTGAAATGAAAATGGGATCTCATTCCACTACTTTTAGCCAAGAACATAAATTCACATACATAGATGTAAAAAGACCAAACATAAACCCTCTACATCAAAATGCTCCACATCCAAGACTTCCTCATCCCAAATGGAAATACACTGATTAGTATGGGTCCAAATGTACTAATAGAGCTTGTAATAGTTTGCACGTGTCATTATGCCGCAACAAGAATACTCAACGACATAAAGACAAAAAATGCCAAACTCAATACACATTGTAACATATATACTCTTATGCACCAATCAATGGACAACAAGCAATTGACATATTTTGTAAGCAAACTTCTCATGGTGAATGACCAACATAATTTCCTCTTAACCCATGATGAACTCTTCAAGCTTTCAATGGACATTGGCTATCAGGTGCCAAATAACATGGATTTTTCTTCCACAATGTATGTGCTTTTGAATTTGTTGAAGACAAGATCCATTTGATGATTACCATGCTTACTTGAAATTAAGCAAAAAATAGGTAGGCATAAGACAATAAACCTTCCACACATTCTAGTTGTAGGGTATTTGACACCACATTTGTTTTTCCTACAATAGGGGAACATCATCCATTGCTCAAAGAAGAAATTAAACACAAAATTTGTTGTTAAACACTTGAAGAATGAAAAAAATTGTAATAAATATTTTTCCACCTACTAAAGAAAAAAAAACAATACATAGTAGAACAACATCAATATATTGGTTTCTATAACCTTATGAGAGTTGTTCGCAAACTGTGAGACCATCATCACCTTTTTCATCACAAATTGGCAATGGTACATTGCTATGACCAACCCAAGTTTACTTTCATAAGCTCTTGATGGTGGGTATAGATGAAGGATAAAATAGTCCACGTAGAAATTGGGAGGCCCATTATACAAAATTTGCATCCTGAGTTTCTATCACATCTCAGGAAGCAACAAGACAATTTGGTCACAAGGTTTCTTATAGATTTGGGTTACTCTAATGACATGAGTTCAGTGGCTACAATCACTCAAACTGAAATATTCAGTCCTTTTATATGTAATTACTCTTTTGAAGGGTATTTGAAATTGTACCCAATCACTAGAATTAAATCAAAACCTTTCCAAAAATGTTACATCTTCCCTACAATTTCAAAATACCAATATGTATTAACCATGATTTGTCATGGACAGTCATTGGTTAGCTTTTATATCAAAGTGAAATGGAGAGGACCTTGAATACTGGACTGAAAACACCACGAGGTGAATCATTGATTACATGCCTTTTTGCCATCTTTCACATGGATAAATTTTTACATCAATAAGGTTATTACAATCACATGAATAATTTACCATTATATGTATAGTCTTATCCTAGTGGTTTGGAAGTAAATCTGTGTTGTACATTACAACTTATATTGTATTAACATATCAAACTCCACAAGAAAATTTAAGCAAATTTAGCTACAAGTTAGATATGGAAGTTAAAAATTTTATTTTTAAAAAATTATGGTTATTGACCATAATTTGACAACCTCAAACCCAATCAATTTTGAAAATGGCAAAACCAAGGTGA
>Ga0116231_10007427_pt1 | contig 20068 bp, 18 predicted proteins | sample S1TSphgellanicum_2_FD_89695 | JGI IMG/M metagenome (GOLD analysis project Ga0116231, IMG submission 89695) | Host-associated microbial communities from peat moss isolated from Minnesota, USA - S1T2_Fd - Sphagnum magellanicum MG | ecosystem: Host-associated > Plants > Peat moss > Unclassified...
TAGGTCAGTAGGATAACTAGTTATTAGGGTAGCTGTGTCAGTAGGTTGGTGCAATACTTATGAGGGTAGGAAAGTGAGCAGGGTAGTTATGTGTGAGGTCAGGTCCAGGAAAAACAGCCAAGAACAAAAAAAAGAAAAAAAGTACAGTGGTCAGCAGCAAAAAGAAATCGACTGTGATGAGCCCCATCCGGCGCCGAATGAAAAAACGCAACCCATCCAGTGGACAGAACGGCCAACTCGTGCATTGGTGGCTGTTAATTCACTCTGGCCGACGCCTACCACTCCAACCGATTACGTCCACCAGTCCAAATACATAGAACCAGCCCTTAAGTTTGAAACCTTCAAGTTCAAACGGTGTGCTGAGGGACCCTTACCGCTCCAACAGATTAGGTCCACATTCCAGCTACCACCTTGTCCTCCGCCCCTTGTTTGGGAATGCCCTCACCCTACAGGGCTTTTACCCTACTTGAATCATCAGTTCTATCTTCTTCAGAATCCATGCAGAAGATCAGCTCTATCTGGAAGATCAGTTCTATGTTCTATTTCATGCCCAGGATAGAACTTGGGGTCTTGATGCTCACAATCTGTACAGCCTGTGACACTAATCACAAACAATTCAAACAAAACAGCAGAAGTCGCAGCGATTGGATCCACATTTGTGTTGCCAAACTGAAATCATTGTGGATAGAAGATAGAGATGAGATGAGATTTACACCAAGATATATATACACATTGGATACATAAACAGATGCTACACTGATGACAAACAAGTTGACAAAACAAGAGGAAGTTGCAGTTACTGGATCCACATTTGTGGTGCCAAGAAATTGTCATGGATAGATCGACAAACTTATGCATTGGATACACAAATGGCTACTACATTGATCACAAAAACACTTGTTGACAAAACAGTGGGAAGTTGTAGATAATGGATCCATGTTTGTGGTGCCAAGCTTGTTGTCACGAATAGACATCAGACAAGATACACAGATTGGGTAAAAAATATGGGTACGACACTGATCACAAACAATTCAACAAAACAGCAGAAGTTGCAGCTAGCAGATCCACATTTGTGGATATACAAATGGCTACTACACTGTTCACAAGCAATTCAAACAAAACAGCAGAAGTTGCAGCTACTGGATCCACATTTGTGCTGCCAAGAAATTGTTGAGGACAGAAGATAGACAAGACACTCACACAAATGGCTACCACATTCATTGATCACAAGAATAAGTCAACAAGAGAGCAGAATTTGTTGAAGCGACTGGATCCACATTCATGCTGCCAAGAACTTGTCCTGGATAGAAGATAGACAAGATATACACACTGGGTACACAAAATGTTCCACAGATCACAGAAAAGTCAACAAAACAGCGGGAAGTTTATTGGAGCTAGTTATTGGACCCACAGTTGCGCTGCCAAAAAATTGTCGTAGATAGAAAAAGATACACAAGATTTTAGACCTCATCAGGTACACAAATGGGTAGCTACTGCAGTGCAGTGATCATTGTAAAGAAGTCCACCAAAAACAAGTTCTGGAAGTTGTTGCAGGCTACCAGATGGTCCCACATATTATTCTGCCAAGAAACTTGTCATGGACAGAAGAAGATAGACAAGATATACACATTGAATACACAAATCGCAACTGCACTGATCATCACAAGCAAGTCAACAAAACAGGGAGAAGTGAAGCTACTGGATCCACTTTTTGTGCTGTCAAGAAATTGGTTGAGGATATAGTGAAGATAGACAAGATTTTACACATTGGGTACACAAATGGATACAACAGTGATCAGAAAGAGGATGACAAAAACAATTTCTGCAAGTTATTGTTGCAGGCTACCAGATGGTACCACATTCGTGCTGCCAAGAAACTTGTGATGGATTGAAGAAGATAGACAAGAAGAACATTTTACTTACACATGGGTACCACTACCCGCATACAAATTCTTCTAGGTTGCTAGTTGCTACCTGATGGTGAGATCATGGACAGAGAAGGGTCTCTCGTGGAAGATTCTCCAAGCGAAGCTTTCCATGTTGGCAAAGAAGCCGTTGATGAGTTGATGGATATACTCCACAGTCTCCCCAGGAACAGCCAACAAGTAGTGAGCAAAGATACTCTCAGAGACACCCAAAAGGGAGCCAGCCATGACGTCGCAGAAGAAATGCCGACCTAAGATGATGCGTGAAGTGGTGGTAGCAAAAGCCCAGGAATGAACCACCCAAGCGATTCCGCTGATGAGAAGCTGTTGCAAAGTGGGAAGGAATCGGTCGAGAAAGATGACACGATCTTGCATCTTGTCGACAAGAAACGGCACCCACACGCGTTCCGCTTGGTCCTGCCACATGGGAATATAGAGCCAGAAGAATGTTAAACCCATGAGAGCTCTGGTGGAATGTCCGCTTGGAAAGGACCAGCGATCAACGGCGATGTTGATGAAATGGCCACGGTTGTACTCAGGTCTAGGTCGTCGCACGATCTGTTTGACGATGGAGACGAAGATGAGATCGAACTGGAACGCCATGAAAAGGTTGAAGAAAAAGGCACGAAGCTCAGGGGTGAGCTTGGCTCTTGGAGCTAAGAAAGTGGCTGCTGTGCAAGGGATCAAAAACACACCGTCTGCTGAAAACTCCAAGGTTCTGAGAAAGACATAAAAGAAGAGTCCCAGTCCTTGTTCATGTACCCATAAGGAAAACCTCTTGTCAAACCCCACTATTCTTTCTAAGAGATTCCTGGGCTTCATCAGATGCAGGTCGTGACAAGGATCATCATCATCATGATCATGATGAAGAGGAGGAGACGGTGGAGGACTTGGTTGCAACTGCATTGTAGCAGCATCAGCAATTGGGTTGCATGCTTTGCGACAATGTATTCTTGAGCCGGAGCTGCTGCGTCTACTGCAATTTTGTCTTGTTGAAACCATTTGCACACACAAACACCACAGGTCCACCAATAACTCAACTTGTGTTTTTTTTCTCACAAAATGCTCAGGAACTTCGTGTTTTTCCTCAACACCCTTTCTCTCTTTTGTTGCATAATTGAAGAAGATTCAATGTTCAGGATTTGTTGCAACTTGGAACTTCAGGCAATGCAATCTGCAAATTGAGTTTGGACAGCAATTTGATAAAGAAGTTCCCAATTGATGAATCTCTGTAAGAAACAACAAGAGACCAAATAGCTCAAATCTTGGAAATGCTCAGCTTCTGTGAAACGCTCAGCTGAACTGTTCTCCAGCTTCTGTTTTCCTCACTGAATAAAACCTCTGCATAGATGGATCACAATCCCCAATGTTACTGTTTTTCTCTTTTGTTGCATACTTGAAGAAGATTCAACAGGATTTGTTGCAACTTGGAACTTCAAGCAATGCAACCTGCAATTGATTTCGAGCAATCTGTAAAGAAGTTCCCCGTTGATAAATCTCTGTAAGGAACAACAGAGAACTAACAGCAAATCTTTGAAATGCTCAGCTGAACTGTTTCCAGCTTCTGTTAAATTCCTCCCTCAAAAGAACTTCTGCATAGGATCACAATCTCCCACACCCTTTTTCTCTTTTGTTGCATAGAAGAAGAAATTTCAACAGGAAATTGGCACGGAACTTCAAGCATGGCATGCAATTGAACTTAAGCAATTTGTAAAGAAGTTTCCAGTCCAGGAAACTCTATTAGAAACAGGGGACCAAACAGCAAATCTTTGAAATTGCTCATCAGCTTATGTTTTCCTCACTCCGAAAAACACTCTGCATATAATAGCACAATCTCCAACATCATTTTGTTTTTTGGATTTTGCATACCAAGATTGAAACAGAATTTTGCAAAGGAGCTTCAAGCATGGCATGCAATTTATTTTGAGCAATTTGTAAAGAAACCCAATTGATGAAACTCTACAGTTTGCAACAGGAATTTGGAACAGGGGACCAAATGGCAAATCTTACGAAGACTTTGAAATCCTGAATGAAGGAGTTTCAGGATTTCACAAATCCAGATGATTAAACACAAAGCACACACAGCTGATCCAACAACAAACCCTTCTTCTTCTTCTTCTGTGCTATCATGAAGGGTAACCAAATTTCCAAATTCAGAATTTTCTTATGGAAAATTTTATGTATCACAATTCACAACCACACACAAGATTTTATTTCCCCCCCCACAGATCTGCATCAGTTTTAAGAGGGATTGATTGGTTATTGCTATTGTGCCCCTGCACTTAATCAAATTGCTTTCTTGCAGAAAAGAGTTTGTTAATTTCCGGTGGGTGGAATTCACAACACATTGAGACATCATTTGTAGCATGGGGAGGATGTGGGTACCATGGAATGAGTGATTCTTTTCTTTTGGTTGTGAGTTCTTTTCATGCTCCTTTGCTTCTACTTAGCCTCCTTTTTTTTTGGGAGATTGTAATAACATGTCGAATAAGCAAGGAACCCAACTGCAGATTCATATTTTGCATGTCATCTTGTCTCTTTGCCAACATTTTTCCCCCTGTTTTTTCCACACAAATTGGATCAGAAAGCCCAACTGAGGAGTCCAATCCCTGTGTTGTTGTTCCTTCATTGTTCAACAGAATGATGATGATGATGATGGGTGCTTGTCTGAAGATTAGCTTCTACTTCATTGCCATTCAATCCATGCCATTTGTTGCTTAATTTCTCCAAAATCATTTTAGCTTTCTCATGCAACTTTTGAGTCAGTTATCTCATGAGATTATCTGCACCTTTGAATTCAACCACATTCATATATGCTCATGAGATTGATTGTCTACACCTTTGAATTCAACCACATTCATTCATATGCTATTCTTATTCATAGTGATGTTCAGCGGATTCTTGCCCAGCAAAAACCCCTTCACTTCAGAAGAGATTTGCTATGGATTTTCTTCACCATAGAATTGCCTGACTTCCATGTGCACTTTCACCCTTTGTATCGAACTTGCTCATGAACCTTTTTCTTTTTGTTAAGAAGAAGAAGAAGACAATTGGGTTATCCAAAAAATGAAATCTATCCACAAGCCTTTGAAATCACAACCATTCCTTTTGGCCAAGCTTTGTTGCCACAAGGCACTTTCTCTAGTGTCTAGAGATGTGACATTTGACCTGCTTGACTGGTCACACAACCTTTGCCCAAATGTGTATATGGTGAGTTATCTAATTGAACATGTGAAATTCATTTCATAATGACATTATATAATTATATAACAATGTGTGCAATTATATCCATTTTATTTGTCACAAGTTGGAATGATGGTTGGATGTTTAGGGAGTTGGTTTGTGGCTAAGGAAGGTGAAGAAGTTGAATCACTTTCAATGTCATTGATCTCCATACTTACATAGTTGAAATGGACACTTGTGACTGACACCTATAATTGAATCGGATTCATCACTTTGACTATGACGCAGATGATCACATCAACATGTTGTGATTGTTGTCGAGGACTTTTCCTCAAAATCTTTTAATGTAAAAGTTCGACGATGGATTTGTCTAGAAATCACATCTATTGGAACTTTGGACAAAATGTTCCAAACAAACTTGTCACCAAACCTTTTCTTTAAAATATTTTTAAAGTTATTTTTTTGGGAAGTCCCACCATGTCAATATAGTTGTATCCATCTTGGTCAAAGTGACAAGTCTCATTTGACTATGGAGTCGTGTAATCATGTGTCACATATGTTTACAAATGTTATTGTAGATGGTCATAAATCCATGCTTTTGGCATAGTGATTTGAAAATTTGTTTTGTGTTAAAATCATTATATTGTCTTTAAATATTATAACTTGGGCTAATAGTAACAATGAAATGATGGAAAAAAATGGTTGCATTGTTTTTAAATATTATGATTTAAAAAATTAAATGAAACTATTGAATGGCATTGCACACAACTTGAATTGAATTCAAATTCGATTGAAGAGAAGCAAGATGCAAATTGGTGCACAAAGGTATATGTCTATCACTTTCATCATATTTGACTATAGTGTTGAAATTATTTTCCAAAAAACACCTTTTTATTCCATTCATAGTAGATTTTAAACTGAAATCTATTTTGGTAGGATGAGTCAATTATTGGATTACCAACTCCAATATTACCATCATCACTAGAATTAGCATATAATAGTTCTTGTGGCAAGGGGGTTGCATGATGGATGATTTTTTATATTTGATGTTTCAAACATGCATTCATTCAACACTAATACAACATGGAAACTATAGTTTGGGTGGCACCATAAAACAAACAAGAAAATTTCATTAAAAATATTTTAGCCATATCTATTGTATATGTATTAGAATGGGCTAAGCAATGGTCAATGTACGATATTATTTTTGCAATGACATTTACTTGTGTTTATTATAGAATTGATATACATTAACAACAATACAACCTTGGATGTCACAAAAGTTTGAAAATTCCATTGAAAATATATCTCAATTTTAATGCAAACATGTTTATATTTTATGCTTATCAATCGTTCATTGTGAAACACTTTTACAATGTTGTTTCCATGGATTGTTAATTATACCAACTTATAGAGCTCCTTCCAAACCATTAATAAAGTTTGTACTATAAACATATGTCAATTTCATCACAAAGGTCTTAACATATTTTATTTATCAATCGTGAACTACACAATAATATTTTAAATGTTATTTTCACATATTTTCTATAATATAGATACAATTCACTGTAATATCATATTAGATAGCACCCTTTGAACTTTTTTTTTTGAAAACTCTAATGGAAATATGTTCCAATCTTATCACATGTGCATTAGTATAGGCAAAATTAACAAAAAAAATTTGCATGATTTATATATATATATGAGTTACTTTCATAATATTTTTAAATATTCCAACAACACAACATTGGATGGCATCTTCCAAGTTTCATGAAAAATCTTAGAAGATTTTATATAGGGAAAAAAAATTGATTATCGACTCCTTCAAATTTGGCAAAATTACAAACTACAATTATAAAAAAAGAAGTGATAATTACAAAAGCGCTTTTTGTAAGATTAATTAAAACTTAGTTTAGTAGCATGCTTGGGATTTTGTTTTTTAATTATTTTTTGACAAGTTTGTATGTTGTGCTTTATTTTACAAGTGGGTGAAAATATGTTTGGGGGGACCCACTAGAATCACCTCAAGGAATGGTTAATGAACAAAATTGATCAAATAATATTCATGGGCCCTTTCTTATAAATGTTTCATAACCATAAAGTTTTTTAAATGATGATTATACATTACATGCCAAAGCATGTGGCCATAAGTTTTCATTGAAATTTTGAAAGTGGGAATCATTATAAATTTGTATTCCGAATTATTGTAACCCCTTCAATCTAATAATATTCTTAAAGTTTGAAAATTCATAATTAAATTATACATGTTCAATTAAATACTTAATAAAAAATGACATAAAACACCATATAAAGTAACTTTGAAAATTATATCCAACAAAAAAACCAAACCTTATTCAAAAGTGATCCCAATATAAAAGTTCAAGGAAAGTAACCATCGTTACATTCCTAAAACTCTAAATGCAATGAATAGGAACATCAAAATTCAAAACATTTTTTATATCATTAAAGTTTCAAAGTCTACACAACTTGGTAAATGTATTCAACATTTTTATTATTAAAACCTCTTTTTAAACATTTCCTATATTTTTTCCAAAGTTTGATGAATCCAAAAAAATGAAGGTGTGATGTTCCTAGTGGTACCACCTAATCATACTTTCACTCAAGCAACTTAATTTGATTTATCTACTGCTGTTTGTAATGAGGTTTTCGTGCAACACTATTATTTGTGGTTAAATTTCTATAATATGTTTTTTGTTGTTTAGTTAGATTTCAAGAGTTATTTTGTTATACAATGTGTACATTTCAATATTTTCTACAATAGGTTCATTTTGCAACTTGCTACACAAATGGCACTGGTTTTGAATCCAAGTAAAGCTATAATTGTCAATCCCAATAAGAAAAACGCAACACCTTTAATTGTTGTCTTGATTACAAACAAATAAACCAAAATTGTTGGGTATTTGATTCAAGAGAGTTACATTCTAAATTGTTATGGTTATGATGTCAAAAGAAGTGCATTTAAATACATCTACCATGATATGACTAATGAGTCTAAGTTTATGATTATTTATGACATTGGCATTTGGTTCAAGTTTTGTGAGTGCATTCTTTTTGCACTTGAACATTAACACATAGGTGATAATCACCAACTTTGGGGTGATGCACAAAAAGAAAATATTGAATGGGGAGATTGGCTTTTGTTTTAAAGGTGGGGTCAACAAACATTATTGAAAATATTGAATCACTCCCTATTTTGTTGAGATTTGTCTCTACAAGTAATATCCAATATTATATTCATTGAGATGATTTCAAAGAATTAAAAACAATTGAAATGGCAACTATTGAAATCTATGACAAATATATTGGAAATCTTTTATTATAATTGTGGCTAATGGTGTTGATGTTGAGGATTTTGATGATCCTTCATTTTTCCCCAATTTGTATCTACAATACATGCAATTGGTGCAAGTACATAACACAAGCAAATGAGCAATGCTCCTTATAAAAAAATTAAGAACATTGTTTATAATGAACAACACCTAGTTACAAACTACACAACTTTTGTGATGCCAATTGTTGATAACACAATTGCAAAAAGGTTGAGTGAAGTACATAAGGTGAGAATTGAAGGGAACGATTTCAACACCACTTTTGATATATGTTCTTGGAAATTTATGTATAGTTGCAGTTTTATTTTTGATGCACATAATGTATGTTTGTTGAAACAATGTGTTGTTATGTAAGATTAAATGTTTTTTGCAACTCATTTTGTCAAACGATTTTGGATGCTTGTATGATTGTTTTGTATTTTATCAAAGGAGAATAGTCTACATTTTTAACCTAATGCATGATTGTAGGAATTTGCAAGGTTTTGGGGTGGGATTAATGTCAACAAATTGGATTTTCAAGGTGCATAGGTGATTGTTTTTTCAAGTTAGTCATTAAATCTAAAAATGGTTTTTGTAAAGTTGTTTTGGGTTTTTTTATAGTTGTTGAGAATTGCGGTGAATAAATTAAATTCCTTGTGTTGTTTTAAACCCTTTGGAATTTTGAAATGTTTTTACAATTTCTTTTGAATTTTGACATATTTGTGCAATTTTGTTTTGATAGAGATGAATAGACTACATTTTAAACCTCAATTCAAGCATGATTATAAAAATTTGCAAAGTTTTCAATTGGGGAGGAGGTTACCAAAGTAGTTTTTCCAAGTGCATAAGTGATTGTTTAATTGAGTATTCTTGATTCTGAAAATGATTTAACAATTTTTTAAAGTTGCATTGGGTCTTCTAAGTGAAAGCATGATTGAGTGTGCCAATGTATTGTTTTAAATGGTAGTTTTCCAATTGTCCTTAAAAAAAAAACTTAATGGCAAGATAATGTAAGGACCTAATGGACTTTGAAACATAGAATCACAACCTACATGAAAATAACCTTGTAATTTTACATTTGTTTTAGATTTGGGTATGATTGCATTTTATTTTGATTATATTTTGGATGTAGTGATAAATGGCCCAAGAATAGTATGACACATCACATGTTAATACTATCAAACATTGATGCTTTAAAAACATGAAAAAAATCAATCTCCTAAGACATCCATATACACATATTAGGACCTAGAAATTATGGTTATGCGAACTCATATTTATTTGGGATAATGCATTGAAATTATTTGAGATAATAACAACATGGTCCAACATGTCAGAATTCCCAACATGTCACAAGTTCAAGACTAGTGAACTTAACTCTGCATTTCCCATTAGCCACAAAATCAGACAATCTGCACAACAACAAATCCACCTACCTGCTGTAGATTGCGTTGGCAAATCAAATTGCAATAGAGCCTCACACCATTTTTGGTCAGACCCAATTGCACATTTGACACCTGAAGAAAAAACTGTGCGCCCTTCATTTATGATGTCTAGCAAAAACTCAGAATCATTTCCTCTCCTTCCAACTTGCCTCAATCACCAATTGCTGGAGAACGCTGACGTTTTTTTGTGCAGGTCAAAATTCCTTTTCTTCCCTCCCAATCTCACCTACAGATCCACACCTAGAGCCCGTAACTGAGACTCAACAAGCATATCCCAGTCTTTGTTGGCCTTTGGATTCGCTGGACTTGGGTGCGTGATATCTCCCACTTGAACACCAGGACCAGCACACTCCTTCGCACGCTGACCTGCATATTTACCTACACCAACTCTTCCTCAAATTTTCAGCCCAGTCAATGATATAATCGATGATGCATGATTCATGAGGTCATAAAATAGTTGAAATAAAAGTGCAAATGACAGAGTCACACCTACACCAACAACTAATCGTGGTTGAAGTAGAGCCATAATGGCACGAAGAGCCATATTGCATGCACTGATCACAGAATCCTTCTCAATGGCCGTCAACTTGTCAGGTGTGCGATTCCTACAAAGCCCACTCCAGCTTTCAGGCACCTGAGAGCTCTCACCTTTTTGTTTACCTCATGGTCTAACAACATCTTACTCCAGAATACATACTAACTTCAAGACCTGACAGACAGTGCCTTAACTACAACACATTGGCCACAATGGACCCCTACAAATTGTCCTTGGATGGATGAATCTTGACCCATTAGTTTGGAGGCTGATAATGTGCTAAGAGAATCTGGATAAAAATTTCCTCTAACATAGCTAGAGAGACTTACTTGCCAGATGCTTCAACAAAGAGGAGAGGACAATAGTTGTGAACCCAAAAACGTTCAAAGAATGGAGCTGCAGAGCCAAAGCGTGCTTGAACCCAACCCCATAGCCTCTGCCCACTCACCTGGTCACTCTTGAGCTTCAGAACCAGTCTCAACAATTAGCTCTAGAAATTCAAAAGCAGCTATTTTGTGTACAGTGCAAGACATTCTTGATCTTGATGTGGTTATACAAACCATGCATTGCAATGTCATTGCATTCTATGCAAGTCCCCCTGGTGAGAATTACCATATGGAAGAAAAATGACCACTTATGTCATTGTGTCCACTTATGTTGTCAAATGCACAAATACAGAATAATTAACCTAGGACATAAGACAAACAGTATGGCCAGCAGTAACTATATAACATGTAAGACATTGCTTGCCATAGCCTTGTGTGCATCTACTGTCATTGATGACAAGAAAGGGCAATGAGGAAAAAGGATAATGAAATACCTCACGACGGGGGCAGGTCAATCCCAGAATGGGCCTCTTTGGATGCATGCTTTCTGGAGATTGGACCTATGATATATATAACCGATCAGCCAAAGATCAGCACACAGGATCAGCATGGAGCTTAACAGACCTAAAATCTGTACAGATAAACAAAGAAGACAAGTACAACAGCAAAGTACATACTTGCAGTAAATCCTAGGACTCTTGACTATTGAATAAGGGCAGGAAAGACCTCGCCAGTTACATGAAGAAAGTTGCGGACAAAAACACTGTCACCAAAGGGCACACCTGTCTTCCTCCCACATTACACCAAAAAAGCCTTCAGGCAAAGAAGAAAATCTGAGGAAATCCCATTGGATGATTCATAAGCATCCTTGATAAGAATCCTTCGCTACCTCCTCGTAGCTACCTCCATGGGCTGCTAAGAGGGCAGAGGTGAGGAGGGTCTGTTGCCTCTTAACATCCTGTGCTATGGAAGTTAAGAGTACCTGAGCCATGCCGAAAGGACCAGGGTTCATGCCTACCAGCAACACCTCCACTTTCCTGCCCCCTGCATCTTCAACATTCTGTTCAGAACCAGAAACCTGCAAATACAGTGAAATTGCTCTTCTTCCCCATTCCTGTGAGTTGCAAGCATGGTGGAATTATGGATGCAGTTCTTTGAAGATTTCTACAATTCAGGAAAAGACAACAAACAGGAAAGGTAGTTGTGAATTAGAGGCTGCACCATATTTGCGCACATAGTCTTCATGTGGTTCCCTTGCATACACCAGAGGGTTGTATCTGTACAGCCAGAACCTTCTCAGTTAAACACTAAATCCTAACTCCTCTCTAGTACCCTAAACCCTAAAACCTCTCTGCTTTGGATTTCTCTTTCTTCTCTTTATGATTTCTTGTAAGCCTAAGAAGAAGACCTGGGAGCATCAGTTTTCCCAGCACTCATTGTTTGTCATTTCTGGTGCATAACATCTGGAGAAGCCGCTGCCAACTACTGATGCAAAATCAGACAGAAGAGGACAAAAAGAGAGACAAATGGAGAATAAAGAAGTGGAAAGACAGACCCCTGCACCATCTGAGGACTACAAAAAGAAGAAGAAGAAGAAGAAGAAAAAGATTGATTCCTAAAGCAGTAGATGGTTTTCTGAAACCAAAAAGAAGAAATTAAAAGAGAGAAAGGGAAAAAAACAAAAATTCACACGAAAGCAACAGGAGCCTTGAAAGTCAGGGGAGACAGGGCCTCAACAAGCTCGTCCACCACACGCAGTAGCACTTCACACCCTCTTCCTCCCTTTCATCAACGCCATTTCCACCACCAAACAAATCAGGGATTGCTTTCTTGGCATCCAAAACCTAAATGAGATTCAGATCATGCCACAAAAAAAAAACCAGCAAAATTGCAACGAGGAGCCGACAATTGAGAGAATCACCTGAAGAGAATCAACTGGTGAGCATGATGATGCTTGAACCGGAACTGTCAAACCCTCGTCAAGCTCTTCTAGTTCTTCTTGTCCTTGTTGTTGTTGTTCTTCTTCAACGGTTTTGGAATGCGTGGTATCAGGGGCGGTTGCACTAGAGCTGTAGTAGGTTTGGAGCGAAACTTGTTGAGTCCGAGTCCGAGTCCTGCTGCTGTTGTTGTTCTCATAACTACTGAATTGTTCTAGTCCGAATTTCTTCCTCTTCTTCTCGGTCGTTTTGCTTTCAGATTGCTCCGAAACAACTGCAGCTCGCATGCTCATTGAGTCCAGCAACAAAATCAGTGACAAAAATCCAAAGGAAAACTGTCGATGCAGAGGAGACGACGATGAAGGAGAAGAAGAGACAAGTGTGCCGAAGGTCCGGTCCCGTTGTAGGGCAGCTTCTTTCTGAGAACCTCCGGTTCTTTTCTTTTGAAGAGAACGTCCGGGTCTGGATCAACCAAAACCCTACAGGCGAAAATCAATTAGGGTTCGCGTTTAAAGGTTTATTTTTAAAAATAAATTATTTCGACAAATGATTACATTATTTTCAAAATTGTTGAAATTTTCAAAAAAAAAACTTTTGAAGAATGAAATTTTCTCAAGGAAATTTTTGAATCTTCAAGAATATTTTATTTGTCAAATTGAAAATTTCAAAATTAATTAATTATCCATAACAAGTCGATCAATGCACACTCTTTATTCTTTAAAGCATACCAAGCTAACATCATCAGTAAATTGGCCTTTACAATATGTTTCAAGGATGAAGATTCACGTAAAAATGTGTGGCTCTTCTTTGGGCTGGTAAAAATGCAACTGTCCATAATGCTCTCCAAGAGCATATGTAATAGGAAATGATTGTTTCTTAGCTGTAAAATGATTGTTTCTCATTATCCAACCACAATGATTGGCTTAGGTGTTGAAAGTTAAATAGTTTCTCACTTTAGAGAATCCATCTTTTCATGTTCATGGGATGGCGAGAAACTAAACAATGCACACATTAAATGTGTTAAATATTAATAAAAGGTTGTCATTGCGCATTGTTTTAAAACAATTCCACCAATGCTCAATATCTGACCTTGCAAATTTAAATTAAATGAAAATCAACACAAGTCGATTTTGGCTTAGCAAAATTGTTTTGACCCAACAATTTTGCACAATTTGCTGAGGTCGATGAAAGGCACAACAAAACCTAAAACCTTTTTGCAAACACTTGCCAAAGAATAGTGTAATACATATGATCTAACTATTGCTCCCTATTTATAATTGTCCAATCATAATGATTAATGGTGGTTTGTTATGAATAGAGACTCCCACCAATCCCAATTAGTTTTATGAGTGGCGTTGGAAAGAAGTATGTAATCAATTAAACTTGGATATGAAAAATATTTTTCCAAGGTCACATGACACATATTCAGCATTATTGGAAATGCTATTAGATCAACACTTTTGTTAAATTTCCTTTGTTTCCTTGTGGGCATGCAAGAAACATAAGCAATTCAACATTAACTTTAACTAAAATTATGTGATTTCAATATTATCATTATCAATATCATCCACAGAGGTTGTTTGATTAGCATAAGTAAAAACTTTTCAAATTTTATTCACATTGATTCTTAGTTCTTAAAAGAGATTTTTTTGTAGCACATAATTGGCATTAATTGGCAACACATTCTTAGAGAATTGTGCAAGACTAACATTCCCCAAGACCAAAATTTATTTTTCCCTTAAAAAAAATGAATTTAAAAATAAAAATACAAATTGCTACATGTTTATAATAGGGTTTAGTAGGTGGGAAAAATATTAAAGTATGCATATTAAGAAAAAAAAATTATTACCAAATTTGGCTAAACCTTCTTGTGGATGATGACCAACTTTTTATTACATCATGGAATTGAAAAACAAAAACGTTGTTTAAAAGTTAGGAGAGTTGATGTATGGAAGTATTGTGATTATATATTTTTTTATAAAAACCCAACTAGAGATCCATGATGCAGAGCAATAAAGATTGTTCAATTTTCAAGGGGTAGGTCCAATCAATTTGGAATTTTTAAAGGGTTATTTTAAAATTAAAAAATATATATTTTGAATTTTTGAGAATCATTAGTCAAAGTCCCTTTATCCATTAGTTTTTAATGTGAAAAAAGGGGAATTGCCCAACATTAGTTACCACATCTACTTATATAATATCCCTGGGTGGTCGTCTTTTAGGGGTCGAAGTGCAGTGACGACTTTAGGTGACAAAACCAGTTTTGGTCCCCCTTTTGTTTTTTGTGTATTGGAGTTATCCAGAAAGTCACCTTGTCTTTGGGCCTGCTTCCACTCCCTATCCCCTCTCAGTGGTATCCGCAAAGAAAGGAAATTTTAATACATCTCAGTATGAAATGCTGAAACTCATCATCTTGTCATTCGTCGTCATTCGTCCCTTCATCCGTCCCGATGACGACCACCACTGCTAGCCTTTCCTAATGATAGGGGGGAGGTGGCAAAAACAACTACAGCAGGGGCATTCTGAAAAATCTGGATGCTTGAAATTTATTGGGCATTTTGAGAATTCTCATTTTGCTCAATAATAACCGGCACCTTATAAATGTTGAAGATAGTTTTCATTTATGCCCAAATTTTTGGGGCATTCTGAAAATGTTCTCATGTTTTAGAAATTTTGGGCAATTTGAGAATTTTTTTTGTCTAGTAAGTTCGAGCAAATAGAAGGTGAAAAAACTTTTTTTTGTCACTGCCCACCATCCCAGGTGCTCTTTTCACATGAAAATCAATATGTTGGGTAGACCAACATTGTCAGTCTTGTTGCTGCTTTCCATGGGTTCCTCCAAAGATCCGCACAAGGTTTCCCACTTTCTTCCACTTGAGAGTATTGCGACCGACCTCGGACCACTTTCTTCACAAAATTTGGATACATCTCTACCATCCAAAATGCATCCAAATAAAACAAAATATAAAAATGAAAAAGAAACACTTTATTTTTATTATACAAAATAATAATAAAAACAAAAAACACATTAAAAAAAAGAAAAAGATAAAAGTTTCTAAAAAAAACTAAAACATGAACCAAGTTTAAAGAAACAGGAGATTTCACCGTGTCCAATGACGGCCTCCAGGCAAATGAATAAAAAATTTAAAAAAAAAAGGTTCTAAAAAAAATTAAAACATGAACCAAGTTTAAAGAAACAGGGGACTTCACCGTGTCCAATGACGGCCACCGAGGCAGATGAATAAAAAATAAAAAAGATAAAAGTTTCTTAAAAAATAAATTAAAACATGAACCAAGTTTAAATAAACATGGGACTTCACCGTGTCTGAAGGTCACAGGTACCCACTAGTAATGAAATAACAACAAGATTGGTGTGTTCTTTCTCTTGAAATGTTGTGACCCCATCTCAAAAAAAAAAATGTTGATAAATGTGGTAGTAAAATATTAAACACGTTCATTTTTTCATTTTTATGTGCTAGGAGGTTCATGATTTCCATCTTCAATTCATAACTTGTTGACAAAGCTTCTTTAAAAGTGCATTCACAGTTGGTGTTAGGGATTCTAATGTTGAGTCCCCTAACAGCATGCTAATCATTTAGGACTTACTTCTTCTTTATATACCATGAACATTTTATGTTAAGTTAACATTCACTTAACATTAAACTATCGCCCATTTAACATTGGGTGCCACCCAGGATGCCACCTAAATTTTCATGTAACATTGACTTAACATCAAGTGTGAATTCACCATAAATGTTGAAAATTATCCAAAACTTTGTTCTACACTACCAACTTGTTGAAGCATGACACTTTGTAAACATTATGTTGATGTATATTTTTAAATGTTAGGTGTTGTGCTTCAACAAGTTTGAAATGGTTGTAAATGGATGAACCTTTTTTTTCTTTTTAATAAGTGTACTTGTTGAATATCATTGTTCCATCATAGGGTTGATGTCATTTTCACATTTAGTTAATTACAAATAACAATCCCCCAACCTTGTTCTATTTGTTTTGAGATTGAAATTGTTTGACTTGGGAAAATTTGTTTGCTTGGTAAGTTATTTTTCATTGTTTGTTAATGAAAGTTTTTTATTTACATGGCCATACGTGTGTGGACAACAACAAAAATTGCCATGGACAATGGACATTCTTGTACAATGAAGATTATTATATCAAAGATCTTTACAGAGAAAGTCATTCAAAAGTTATCAAAGGCATATATCATATTGCTAAAAATAATAACTTTTGAAAAAAATATTGTAGATAAAGTTGGGTAATAGATTGGCAAGTTGTAGATTGGAATGTAAATGCCATTAAATTCTATGAAGGAATTGCTGGAAGAAAATGGTGCCTTGCAATCAAAACATTGAAATTCTTTTGATACTAGTGGTAACCCGTGCCTGCAAGGCACAGCACGGCACTGAAGCTTTTTAAAATTTTCAAACAATCGATGTGGCTATATAACCACGGTTCCCAAATTTTCAGGAAAAAAAAAGAAAGTCTAAGAATCAGTGCGCTTTTTTACCGGTTCTTTCGTAAAATCTCTGATTCTTCTTTTGAAAGAACCAGAACTGGTGATTCTTTGATTATGAGGAAAAAAATTCAAAGAATCGGAACCAACATTGGAACCAACCACCATTAGCGAGTTATTAGAAGGATGGTTCTTACCATTCGTTCTCACGGTTCTCAAAAAATAAATGAACTAAAATATGGAATCGGCTGCTAAACACCGGTTTCCATCGGATCACACTGGGCTAGAGTGATTCAGCACCCGCCGGCGCACCATCCATTCACTGGATGCCTGAACACTGGTTTCCATCAAATCACACTGGGCCAGAGTGATTAGCACCCATCGGCACACCATCCATCCACTGGATGCTTGAACTTGTTGTGGATGAACCTGAATCACACTGGGCCAAAGTGATTCAACACCCACGGGCGCACCATCCATCCACTGGATGCCTGAACTTGTTGTGGATGAACCTGAATCACACTGGGCCAGAATGATTCAACACCCACGGGCGCACCATCCATCCACTGGATGCCTGAACTTGTTGTGGATGAACCTGAATCACACTGGGCTAGAGTGATTCAGCACCCACCGGCGCACCATCCATCCACTGGATGCCTGAACTTGTTGTGGATGAACCTGAATCACACTGGGCCAAAGTGATTCAGCACCCACCAGCGCACCATCCATCCACTGGATGCCTGAACTTATTGTGGATGAACCTGAACCAGTTATAACTGTCACAGACAGACTAACAGACTTGCTGAATTAATATATAAGATTATTTAAAAATCCTTAGATTCGTTGCAACGTGTGTTGTAGGAACATTTTGTTCATTGTTTAAACAAGTAGCTTATTACATACAAGTTTCATCTTTTATATTTTGTGTGTTATATGTGAGGTGTGGGATTTTAGTCCATGCAGTCCACCTTGTGTTTAAAAAGGATTCATTTAAAAAAATGACCCTCATAGGTCCAACCCATGTTAGCTATAATTCTCTCCTTCTTAGTCCTAACCTCTTTTTTAAAACTTAAGGCCATGATTGTAGCTTTTGAGTTATAAATCAAAGTACATAATAAATGATAATATTGTTCCCTTGAAATGCAAAATCATATTTTATTTAATTTTCTATATATGTATGCATTTAATTTTTTAAAAACTCATCATTATGATATAATTTGATTCAAAAATCAAATTAAATTAAATGGTTTATGTCATGTAAGGATCACATTGGCGAGGGGGCAAAAGTCCAGGTTTCATCGGTTGTTCAACCGCCTGCAGCCGGTGGGTGGTGTGAGAGAAGCGACAAGCGAGAAGCGTAAACAATTTGCTGCTGCGGTGCGGATGCAAAAACGTCCCAGTTTCATCGGTTTTTCGACCGCCTGCAGCCGGTGGTTTGCACCGCCGACTGAGAATGGGTGACGAACTTCAGCGGGGTGGATGCAAAAAGTCCAGTTTCATCGGTTCCTCAACTGCCTGCATCCGGTGGCGTGCTCCAGCGACCGAAGAACTCCAGCGGAGCGGATGCAAAAAGTCCAGTTTTACCGGTTTCTCAACCGCCTGCAGCCGGTGGTGTGCACCAGCGAGCGAGAAGGGTAAAGAACTCCAGCGGAGTGCGAAGAGAGAGAGAGAGAGAGAGAGGAAGAGAAGGGGGAAGAGAGAAGAGAACGAACGAGGGATTTGCATAGCAGTGATGTCGTTTCTGAAGTAGTTCTGGTGTCATTGCTGTTGTTCTTTCACGGTCTCTGAAGATAACTCTTTTGCGGTTGTTGCCGCTTTGAAACAAGGCTCTTCTTTTGATCATTTCGGGGGGTTTTTTTTTATTGGTTTAGGGTTTCTTTCTAGTGTGTTTCTTGCGGGCCTCCTGTATTTTGCCGGTGTTTGTTGGCGTTTGTTTGTTGTGTCTCTTGTCGTCGTCGTGTTGTTTCTCGTGGTGAGATGACTTCGACGGCTGGGCAACCACAGTTTCGGTACACGCAGCCGCCGTCGAAGGTATTGCATGTGCGAAACTTGCCATGGGAGTGCAGTGAGGAGGAGCTTATCGAGCTCTGCAAGCCGTTCGGGAAGGTGGTGAATACCAAGGTTAATGTCGGGGCCAACCACAATCAAGCGTTCGTCGAGTTTGTAAGCACACAGGGCAAAGAAAACTTCTCTTTTGTATATCTATGCACATCCAAGCTCTTTTTAGGGTTTCAGTACTTTTCTGCATCATGCCGTGCTCACACCAGGTTTGGTGACAAACGGTGCTCCAGGTAGTTTACTCATCATTTTGTTCCATGGCACACAGGCTGATTTGAACCAAGCAATTTCCATGGTTTCTTATTATGCCTCATCCTCCGAACCAGCTCAAGTGCGAGGGAAGACTGTGTACCTGCAGTACTCTAACAGGCAAGAAATTGTCACCAGTAAGAACTCTGGGGATGTTGCAAGCAATGTCCTGCTGGTAACCATTGAGGGCGTAGAGGCGGGCCATGTCAGCATTGACGTCTTGCACCTGGTAAGTTCAACCCCTCTTTCAGATGGTAGTGGGGTTCAAAACCCTAATGCTTATCATCATTCATGTCAGGGTTCTGGTATAATCAAAGGGGATTTAGAAAGGTGGTGCTGCAACAAGTGAAGTATTTTCACACAAGAGTCACAAGGAATCTGGTCAAGCTCAGTACAGCTTCAGGCCGAATTGAATTTGGGTTTCCTCAGAGCTTCCAGTTACCTTGATTATGTGAAATTTCAACTGTTCTTCTTGGGGTTTTGGTGGACACGAGGATTGAGTTTTACTGAAACCTACATGGATCAGCAGGTCCATGTGACGGCCACATCCTCAATGGCAGCCTGCTGCATGGGAGAAAGCGCATGTGTGTTTGTTTCCCTTCCCTTGCCA
>Ga0116231_10007428_pt1 | contig 20064 bp, 18 predicted proteins | sample S1TSphgellanicum_2_FD_89695 | JGI IMG/M metagenome (GOLD analysis project Ga0116231, IMG submission 89695) | Host-associated microbial communities from peat moss isolated from Minnesota, USA - S1T2_Fd - Sphagnum magellanicum MG | ecosystem: Host-associated > Plants > Peat moss > Unclassified...
GACCTTACCACAAGCCGCATTCCTCTCGCCCCTGATAACCGAAGGGCTATGGACAAACAAAATCCATAATGAGCGAGAGGCAGCGCAGGAGCGTGAACGTGAGTGCGCGGAACGAGTCTGAAGCCAATCCCTGAGACGGCGGGCGTCCGCTCACTTTGAGGCCCTGCCAGCTACTCTGTCTGTTTTCGCTTTCGACGGCCTGCCGCGCTTGCTGTGAATGGAAACAGAGACGCCCGCAGCGCCGGCCATCTCCTTCATCTTGGCAATCGTGTCGTGTTTACGCTGCTCCGCCCTCGCCTGCTGCTCATCTTGCGCCCAGGCGATGACCTGCATCAGATCCTCATCCGCTAAGGCCCATGCCGTTTCCTGCGTCATGGTTCCTCCTTCCCCGACATGAGATGAATGCGTTCCACCTGAGCCGCTCTTTAAGCTTTGAGCGCCTCTTTAGGCTAATTCCTCTTGGCGATTTAGCTCGCCTTGTGCATACCCATCCTCTGACGAACCTCCGCGATATTGCGCCCTTCAATCAGTTCGAAGTCCTCCCCAAAGTGCAATACAGCCCCCGCCGTGTTCCCCACTTCTAGGGACCGACGACCAGCCCTCTTCCTTTTCGAGCCAGAGCCAGCTTCCACTGCGGACTCGCTTTTAACCGGCCAATGTACGACCGACGCTCCCTGGCGTCAATGACGCATTTTCCCCTGCCCCTTCGGGTCATTCCTCTCGAGACAAAATGCTATGACGCAGTCGCTTTCCCGTTCGCTGTTCCATGGCCGTAAGCGAGGACGCAGTGGGCGTCCTGCCGGAAAACAGAAAGGAAGCGATTCATCATGCCCAACTACCCAAAATGCTCACTTGAAATCTCTACATCTATGGGTAGAGTACGGCGTTCAACCACTACGGGTAGTGTTATGTCCCCTGCCTACGGAGCAACCGCCAGAAGAGCGCGCCATCCCGATCAGCTTGACCTTTTTGGCAACTTGGTCTTAGATCCCGGCGACACCGCTTCGCCGATTGCGAGCCAACCAGAGCGGGTCAAGGCCCAGAATGGACGACCACAACCGCTTACGACAAATGATCCTGAAGCATTGGCAGGCACACCGGCCGCGGATGGTCGAGGAGCTGCGCCGGAGCCATCAACTGGAGCAGGCGATCTCGGAGGCGGAGATGCGCACGGCGGACCTGCTCTACGATCTGCTGTCGGTGAAAAAGATGCCGTACCAGGACGCCTGGGAGATGGCGACAAGGGAGTGGGCGTTCCCGCCGACCGAGGCCCCCCGGTAGCACGGGTCCTGTTTGACCTTGATCCCGAGACGCAGGAGAAACCCTCCCGCGATTTCCGGATAACCGACTCCCACCGCATCGGCCAGGGCGGGCTGCATGAGAAATCCCGCGACAATCTCGCCGCCATCCGGACGCTTAAAGCCCTTGAAGCCGAAAACCGCGATGCGACCGACGCCGAAAAGGCTGTCCTTGCCCGATATGTCGGATGGGGCTCCATGCCTAACGCCTTTGCACACTATCCACCGGCGGAGTGGAAGGGCATTGCGCAGGAGGTAAGCCAGCTTCTGACGCCCGAGGAATACGAATCGGCGCGCGCCTCGACGCCAAACGCGCATTTCACGTCGCCCCAGGTGATTGAAGCGGTCTGGGACGCCATGTTGCGGCTTGGCCTGACCAAAGGCTCCCAGATATTGGAGCCGTCCATGGGCGTCGGCCACTTCCTCGGGCTTATGCCTCCCGCCTTGCTTCCCGGCACCAAGCGCACCGGCGTGGAGCTGGACTCCGTGACCGCCCGCATCGCGAGGAAGCTCTATCCGGATTCCACGATATTTGCCAAGGGATTCGAGGAAACGCAGCTTCCCGATAACTTCTTCGATGCCGTCGTCGGCAACGTGCCGTTCGGCGACTACGGCGTGCATGACCCGGCCTACAAGCGCACATTGACTCGCGCCATCCATGACTATTTCTTCGCCAAGTCGCTCGACAAGCTGCGCCCCGGCGGCGTCATGGCGCTGATCACCAGCCGCTACACGATGGATAAGCAGGACAGCACGATCCGCGATTACCTCGCCGACCGCGCGGATCTCTTGGGCGCGATACGCTTGCCAAACACCGCATTCAAAGCCAATGCCGGAACGGAAGTGACGACCGACATCCTGTTCCTGCGCAAGCGCGCGCCGGGCAAGGCGGCTTCCGGCGAGTCATGGCGCGGACTCGTGCCGATTCACTCGCCCGAAGGCGATATCGAGGTAAATGAATACTTCGCGCGGCATCCGCAGATGATGCTGGGCCAGATGAAGCTTGAGGGCACGATGTACCGGGGCCAGGAGCCAACGCTTGTGGGCAACCTTTCGTCCGCACTCCTCGCGCAAGCAGGCAGATTACTTCCCGAGGGCGCATTTATCCCGAGGGACGAAGGCCGCAGTCCGCCGGCCCCCGCCCGCCAGGCGGAAGACTCAGACGGCCTCAAGGAGGGTGGGTTCGCCCTGCGCGAGGGCAAGCTGTTCATCCGCAGCGGCCACACATTCGAGCCGGCCGAGCTTTCCGCATCCGTCGCCGAGAGGGTGCGCGGGATGCTCAGCGTGCGTGATGCGGTGCGCCAGGTGTTCAAGACCCAGCTTGAAGACGCGCCCGAAGACCAGATTATCCGTGCGCGTCAGGTCCTGCGCGCCCGGTATGACTCATTCGTCGGCGGCCATGGCCCGCTGTCCTCGCGCGAGAACATCCGAGCCTTCGCGGGCGATCCCGATCTGCCCCTGCTGCTTTCGCTCGAAAACTATAATGCCGAGACCAAACGCGCCATCAAGACCGCCATTTTCGAGCTCCGGACCCTGGAGCGGTACAAGCCCGTCGAACATGCCGAGACTGCGGCCGAGGCGCTTGCCGTTTCGCTCAATGAAACGGGGGAAATCAACTGGCCGCGCATGGTGGCGCTCACGGGTCACAGCGCCCACCAGATGCAGCGGGAGCTTGGCAGCCTTATTTACCGCAACCCGGAAGGCGGGCTCTGGGAGACGGCGGATCGTTACCTAAGCGGCGATGTCCGCGAAAAGCTCCGCGCCGCCACGGCTGCCAGTGCCCTTGATTCCGGCTACGGGCGCAACATCGAAGCGCTCAAATGCATGCAGCCCGCCGACATCCTGCCCGGCGACATCAGCGCCAGGCTCGGCTCGCCCTGGATTCCGACCGGCGATATCAAGGACTTCATCGTCCAGTTGCTGGGCGTTCCCGAGCGCGCGGTGTCCGTGTCGCATTCGGAAGCGATAGCCGGCTGGACCGTGACGCTTGAAGCTTACGCGAAATCCGATGTCAGCAACACGACGACGCACGGAACGGCGCGGTTTACGGCCACGGACCTCATCGAGCAGGCGCTTAATGGCCGCGTGCCCACCGCCTACGACGAACTGCCCGACAAAACCCGCGTCATCAACCAGCAGGAAACCATCGCGGCGCGCGAGAAGCAGCAACAGCTCAAGGACAAATTCAGCGAATGGATATGGAAGGACGAGGATAGGGCTGCCCGGCTCGCCCGCGACTACAACGACAAGTTCAACAATTTGCGCCTGCGGACCTTTGACGGATCGCACCTGACCTTCCCCGGCATGGCGCGCGAGCACCTACGCAACCATGACCTCGACAAGCACCAGAAGGATGCCGTCTGGAGGGTGATCCAGACCGGCAACACCCTGCTTGCCCATGTCGTGGGGGCAGGCAAGACCTTCGAGATGGTCGCAGCCGCGATGGAGCTGCGGCGCATGGGACTCGCCAAAAAGCCGATGATTGTCGTCCCCAACCATCTGGTCGAGCAATGGGGCGCGGCCTTCCTGCAGCTTTACCCGCAGGCCAACATCCTTGTGGCCGGCAAGGACCAGTTCACCACCGGCAACCGTCAGAAGGCCATGTCCCGCATCGCCACCGGCAACTACGACGCGGTCGTCGTCTCGCACAGCTCCTTCGAGAAGCTGCCCGTATCTGATGCGACATTCAACCGCTTCATGGGCCAGCAGGTGCAGGAACTGGAGAACGCCATTGAAGAGGCCAAAGCGGAGAAAGGCGACACGCGCCGCATCGTCAAGGAAATCGAGAAAGCCAAGAAGCGCCTCGTCGCCAAGATCAAGGAGCGCGCCGACCGCGAAAACAAGGATAAGACCATCACGTTTGAAGAGCTGGGCGTGGACCAGATATTCGTCGATGAATCCGACCTTTACAAGAATCTCCCTTACGTTACCAAGATGAACCGCATCGCCGGCCTGCCGAATTCCGAGAGCAACCGGGCGCTCGATATGTACCTCAAGACGCGGTATCTCAAGGAAAAGAGCGGCGGCAGAGGCGTTGTATTCGCCACCGGCACGCCGATTTCCAACACCATGGCCGAAATGTACACGGCGCAGCGCTATCTCGCACCCGACATGCTCAAAGCCAGGGGTGTTGAGCATTTTGACGCATGGGCGGCAAGTTTCGGGGAGGCGGTCACTTCCCTGGAGCTGGCACCGGACGGCTCGGGATACCGGATGCACACGCGCTTTGCCAAATTCGTCAACCTTCCCGAACTGCTGTCGATGTTCCGCAGCTTCGCCGACGTGCAGACCGCCGACATGCTAAAGTTGCCGCGTCCGGAAGTCACGGGCGGAAAGCCGCATATCGTCGCCGCGCCCGCAAGCCCTCAGCTTAAGAACTTTGTCCAGACACTGGTTGAGCGCAGTGAAAATCTACGCAGAGGCGGCGTCGATCCACGCGCGGACAACATGCTGAAAATTACCGGCGACGGACGCAAGGCTGCGCTCGACATGCGCCTCGTGCATCCGCTGTCTGACCCGCACGGCGACACCAAGTTAAGCCAGGCCGTAGAGCGCATCTACGCCACCTGGAACGATACGCGGGACACAAGGTCCACCCAGCTTGTCTTCTGCGATCTATCGACTCCCAACCCCGACCGCTTCAATGTCTATGATGAAGTCCGGGCGAAGCTGATAGGACGCGGCATCCCGGAGCGCGAGATCGCTTTCATTCACGACGCCGACTCCGATAGCGCGAAGGCGCTGCTGTTCGATTCCGTCAATGCCGGGCGTGTGCGAATCCTGTTTGGGTCCACCGAGAAGATGGGAGCCGGAACCAATGTGCAGAAGCGGCTGAAAGCGCTGCATCACCTTGACGCTCCGTGGCGGCCGCGCGATATCGAGCAGAGGGAAGGCCGCATCCTCCGCCAAGGCAACGGCAACGCCTTGGTCGATATTTACCGCTATGTCACCGAAGGCAGCTTTGACGCTTATATGTGGCAGACGCTGGAGACCAAGGCCCGGTTCATTCAGCAGGTGATGAACGGCAGCACCACGGTGCGCAGCGCCGAGGATCTCGACACCAGCGCGCTTACCTATGCGGAAATCAAGGCCATTGCATCGGGCAACCCGGCGGTGATGGAGAAGGTCCGCGTCGATACCGAAATCCGCAAGCTCGACCAGCTTCGCTCTGCCCACATCAACCAGCAGCACGCCATCCGTTGGGAAGTGCGCCAGCTCCCTGAGCAGATCCGGCAGTCGAAACAAGCCCACGCTCGCATCACTGCCGACATTGCTACCCGTGATGCGCACGCGGACGCGGACTTCGCAATGACAGTCGGAAATCACACATACAGCGGCAAGGGCGCACGCGAAGAAGCGGCTAAGGCATTGACACACGCAGTCCTGTCCTGGCGCGATGACAGGACCCTCCAGCCTCGTGCACGATACCGCGGATTTGAAATCCTGAGCCGTGGCAGCGGCATCAAGCGTTTTGATGGCCAGGAAGAATTCCCGGAGTTATATGTGCGGGGAAAAGAGACTTACCGCGCCAACCTCAATCCTGAAAATCCCATCGGCACCATCCAGAGCATTGAGCACACGCTGCGTGCGCTGGACAGGCTGGCCGAGGAGGAAAAGGCCAGGATCGAACGTGAGGAAAAAGCGCTGGCTGACTACCTGGCCCAATCCGGCAAAGCGTTCGAGCACGAGCAGCGTCTGAAAGACCTCACAGCCAAGCAGTCCGAACTGAATGCTGCCCTTGACCTTGACAAGCATGAGCACCAGGTCGTGCAAGACTCCGCAGAGACCGAGGACAAGGAACCACCGCGCCCTGACAGGAGCAACTTTGTTGGCCGCCTGAATTCCGCAGAAAGCCGATTTGCTGCGATGGCGCAGTGAAAGGCCGGTGCTGCCGATGGTTTCCCCGGCATCTGGTCCGGCTTTGCGAGTGAGTGCCGTACAGCCCCCGCCGTGTTTCCCGCCGATTTCCGTTCCTCAGCTTGCGCCACGAAAGCCCCTTTTCACCCGTGAGACGCCCCCTGCTAACTCGCTTTTAACCGGCCAATGTGCGACCGCCGCTCCTTGGCGTCAATGACGCATTTTCCCCGGCTCTGCGAGCCTTCCTCGCGCAACAAAATGCTATGACGCAGTCGCTTGACCGTTCGCGGAACCATGGCCGTAAGCGAGGCCGCAATGGGCGACCTCCGAACAACGAAAAGGAGACTACGTTATGGCTACTATCGGAACTTTCAAGAAAGACGGCGCAGGTTACGCGGGCACTATCGAGACGCTCACACTGAAGGCAAAGCTCACCTTCGAGCCAATCCAAAAGAAAGGCGACAGCGCCCCGGACTTCCGGGTGTTCCATATCGCCGAGGGCTTCTCCTCCGAAATCGGCGCGGCCTGGAAGAAAACCGCCAGGGAAGGCGGCGCGGAATACCTCTCCGTCAGCCTCGACGACCCGAGCTTCGCGGAGCGCATCAACTGCCGCCTGGTCAAGACCGGCAGCGAACAGGGCCACTCGCTCTTCTGGGAACGCCCCCGCCCTCAGAACGGTAAATAGCTCGACACCACGGGGCGGCCTCGCGCCGCCCCGCTTTCACGCACACATTATTTAAAGGAATACCGTTATGACGAAAGAACTTTGCAACCTCGAACCGACCAATCTTCAACGTGCCGAATGGGCGAGAAACGCGCTCGCTGTTTTCACCGCTGAGACCTTCAGCGGGGATGATCCAAGCTCAATGGACCCGGATGATCTCAAGGCGGCCATCGGCGACCTCATGTGCGATTTAATGCATTTCGCGCATTTTCATCCGAGGCTTGACCCGCTCGCAATTCATTCGCACGCGCTGAGTATGTTCGAGCAGGAGCTTGCTGAAGATGCCACCAGCGTCAATTCCCAAGCCACTCCTGAATGAAAGATCATGCCATGAACATACTTACCAACACGATTATTCACGCCGACTGCCTCAAGGCTCTGCCCATGCTCCCGGACAGAAGCGTAGATTTCATCCTGACGGACCCACCTTATCTGGTGGGCTACCAGCCGCGTGACGGTCGCGCCGTATCCGGCGATAACAACGCGGCATGGCTTAAGCCCGCGTTTGCCGAGATGTATCGTGTGCTTCAAGCCGATGGCTTCTGTTTTACCTTTTTTGGCTGGCCCCATGCAGACAGGTTCATGGAAGCGTTCCGCGCAGCCGGGTTTCGACCGGTAGGGCATTTCAGCTTTCCGAAGCAATACACGTCGTCGGTTGGCCATGTCCGCTGCCAGCACGAATGCGGCTATCTGCTCGCCAAAGGCAATCCGTCCAGGCCGGTTCAGCCGCTAGGCGATGTCATCCCCTGGAGCGAAAACACCGGGAACAAGCTGCATCCTACCCAAAAGCCCGTTTCCGTTCTGTTGCCGTTGATTGAGACTTATTCCAGTGCGCAGGCGACGGTACTCGACCCGTTCGCGGGCTCCGGCTCGACGCTGGTGGCCGCAAAGATGCTTGGGCGTTCCTACATCGGCTGCGAGCTGGATAAGTGCCACCACGCCGCGGCTTCACGACGATTGGCGCAAGTGCAACCCTCTGAGTCTCAGAATCCAGCTATGGTGGGTTAAAAAGACATAGCGCCCTACCCCTTGTGTCTAACGCTTGCAAAACGACAGGAGAAACGCTACTGGTACAACCGTACTTACGCGAGAAATCTCCATGGACCAGCCCGGACGTTTCACGGATCGAATCCAATCTCAGTCCCGCGGACGCGATGAGCAGGATCGCGCCAACCACCGGGCACACCAGGCGTTTCACCATCCCCGCACGTCATTGGGAGGCATGGGGCACTGGATCAGGACCGCGGGCATTCTCACGCCGCTCATTATCGGCGAATTCATCAAAGACCCGGACAGAAGATGGCGCGCCGTGCGCATCGCGACGGTTGCGACCACGTTGATTTCCGAGGGGCTCTATACGCACAAGGTCCAACGCGAAAGAGACCGCGCGCGAGAATGCGAATATGAGCTGATGAGTTAGGTTTTCTTAAGATTCTGACTTGCGGCGGCAACACCATCCCCGGCACCCTTTCGCCCGCCGCGCACTTTGGCAGGCCTGCCCTTTATCCCTTGAATCCTCACTGAGACCCCGGCCGTTTCGGCCAGCTCCTTTATCTTCGCAATCGTCTCCTGTTTGCGGCGCTCCGTGCGCGCCCGTTTCTCTTCCATTCCCGAATCGATGAACCTGTCCAAATCCTCGTCAGACAGGCTCCTTATCACATCAATTGTGACGGGCATGCTCCTCCTTCATGAGCCCGGCGATATCCGCCAGACTGTCGTCGCTTTCAAGCAGAGCGTCGAGGCGCGGCGATACGATGACGCGCGAGACGATTGGCTCTTTCTTATCCGGATGGCGGTTGTCGGCATTATGGCCGCGAATGAGCGCAATTTCATTGCTGTCCTGCGCCTGGATGCGCTTGAGCTTGCCTTCCTCCAGCGCATCGAGGCCGCGCTGCAGGTGTTCGCCTTCGATGCAGATCGCCCCCGCGCTGAAAATAAGCACCAGCTGTTCATGGCGCGCGGCGCGGTCGAGCCACTTATGCCGCATGTAGAGCGACATGGCGAAGCCCTCGGCTTCGCGGCCGTCGGCGGAGCGCACGGAGATGCAGAAAGCCTGCGCCGCCCCTTCCCGCTCGAAGACGAACGCCTGCCGCCACTCCGGCTGCGCTTCCGCCTCCTGCGGCAATCCTCCCACCACTCGGCGCACAAACGAGGATGTCGTCGTGTCACGCATAATCGACTTCCGGCTGTTTCCGCCATGCCTGCGTGAGCGAGCGTGCCGATGCTCGCAACGCTTCGGCGCGGGTGCGCAGATACTTTGCTACGCGGTTGCGCTCCATCAGATCGCGCATACTGAAGCGCGGGCGACGCGTCACCCGTTCTACCCCGATATCGTCCTTCATCAGCTCCAGCGCCGAAAGCCGGTCGCTACCGCGCTTGACCGCCTCCATCGCATCTCTTTTGTCGGCAACGACCGCGAGCCCTAAGTCCCGCCCGCGCGACAGCGATACGTACCATTGCGTGCGGTTTGTCGCCTTCTGTGCGTGCTCATCGACAGCGATGAAAACCCGGTCCACCGTCTTGCCCTGGCTGCGCTGCGACGTGTCGGTATAGCCAAGCGTGAAATGCCCGTAATCCTTGGGCAGTATCCTGCCGCCGGGCAACCGGATATCGCCGTCCTTCGTGAAGCCCTCGACCGGCACGATATCGCCGTTATTGACGCGCGTTCCCACGTCCTGGCCTTTGAGTTTCAGCTCGCCGTTCTTGGTGATACGCAGCTGGTCGCCTTTAGCCACACCCTGTTTGCCGGGCGCGTACACCTGAAAGCGTTCGGCGAAGCCCGCCGGCAGTGGCGCGGTCGTGCCGTCGCTGCGCGCAAGCACGACGTTATCGCCTGTCTGATACACGAGCGCTGTTTCGCCTTGCGCGAATCCTCCCACGGTTTCGCGTGCGCTTTTGACTTGCTTGCGCACGCCCGGCACCGCCTTATGAAATTCCACGACCATGCCCGGCGCATAATTGCGGCTGTCGCGCTTCTCCGCATCCGTCCAATGTGTCGCGATCCGCGAGGCGAAGGGCCGCTCTTCGCCGGTGATTGTGCCGCGGGCCCTCAGCTCACTGCGCAGGCGCCGCGTGATCGCTTCGCCCTCGCGATTAGTTGTGCCGACAATGAGTCCCGTCGCGCCCTCGTCACGCGCTTTGATGAATTGAGAAACAACATAATCCTGACGCTCGCTGGCGTCCTTTATCTCGACAATCCAACCTTTTTTATCGAGGAGTTTCAGGCCTTTTTCCGCTCTGGCAGCGTCGCCCGAACCGATCAGGTCCACGGCCTCGCGGTACTTGCCGTCGCGCTGACGGCGGTTCTCAGTCAGCTGCGCATACTTAATGCCGCCTTCCTTTTCAAGCAGGCGGAAGGCGTCGCCGGCATCAACGGAAGCGTGCTGGCGATAATCTCCTAAGAAAATTACTCGGTTATTATTCTTCTCCGCAAGGTCCATCAGCCGCGTCATGTCGGATGTGGACATCATGCCGGATTCGTCCACGAGCAGCGTCTGATCTTTGTAATCTCCCTGGAGCTTTTCGCTAGCGAAGAACGCCGCGAGCGTCGTCGCGTTCTTGTATCCAGCCTTCGCCAACTCGCCGCGCGACGCGGAGGAGGAAGGGGCCAGCGCGAGGGCGCGGCTGAAGGTCTCCTCGCCCTTCGCGCGGCGCTCCTCTATGACCGCGCTGATGCCCTTGAGTGAGTAGGATTTTCCGGTGCCGGCCGGGCCGCGGACGCCGATATATTTGTCGCGGCTTTCAGTAACGGTGCGAGCAACCTGGTTCTGCTCGGCCGAGAGTTCGGGCATGTCCTGATAACGCTCGGTGAAAGGCGCATATTGGCCCCTGCCCTCGCGTGCCCGCGCCGTCATTTTGCATTGATCCTTGAGCGTGGCGGCCCGCACATATTGCACGCCGTTCTTTCCATTCTTTTTCAGGATTTCACCGCGCTCAAGCGCACCTTTTATCTCGCGATTCACTTCATCGGGTGTGACATAGCCGATTCCATAATGCACGGCAGTTTTGCGCAACTTGCGCTCGGTGACCACATCCTCGCGCTGAAACAGATGACCCACCGCGAAATCCACCGACTCGCGCGCGGAGATGTCACGGCTGGGCGCGATTTTCTTTTCGCGTACTTGCTTCAGCGCTGCCGCCTCCTCTGGCGTTAGGCGGCTCTGCCAATCGGCCATTAGTTTTTCGGGCGGCAGATCCTTCGATTTGCTTTCCCGGATGGCAGCGCCGATCTTGTGTTTGCCTTCGGCGTCACTGATACCGAGCTGCTCTGCCTTGCTCTCGATTTGATTGCGACGCTGTGAGAACTTATCGATGACCGACTGCGGAACGCCGGCAATCTGCACTCCACTCCTTCCCATCACCAGCACATAACCGAGCGCGCGAAGTTTCTTCGCGAAGCGCGCGTCGAAATCCAGCTCCAGATCCGGCGCGTTGGATTTAAGGTTGCCGAGCTGCGCGGCCTTCCATTTCTTCTCCGTATCGTCATGCGTCGCGTTGATGAGGTAATAGTGCGTATGCAGATGCATATCACTTTTGCCATCCACCGGCCTGCTGCGTAAATGACGGAACGCGGCGGCGACCATATTGCCGGCGGTGCGGTCCTGATCCTTGCCGCCCTTGCGAACGCGCGTCGCTATTTCCGCTTCCGCTTTCTGCGTCATGGTTTCATCGCCTGCTTCCCAGAAGGCCTGGCGGATGTCGGAGCAGCCCTCCAATGCATCCATCACCGAGGCGCTCTTCCAGGCCGACAGCGTCGCGTCATAGCCCGGCCGCCGGTCGGCTTTATCGCGCGGCGTCAGTCGCTTGCCTGTATTCGGATCGCGATTCTTCACCAGCGCAACGAAGTCCTCATCCTTCACCGCGCCGGAAAGCCCCAGGCGCTCGCTGCCTTTGCCCAGCCATTCGCCCGGAATCTCCTGGCCCTTCAGGTAGTAGTCGTCGCGCTGCAGCCCTTCACGGAAATAGTGAATTGCCGCGTTAGCGTTCTGGCTTGGATTGACTCGGAGCATGAGTAAGTTCTCCCTCGTTTGTGCAACCAGTAATAGCGTGCATATCCGATTTCAACCACAACCGGAAGTGATTTTTGCAAGAAGCGAATTCAAGGAGCATACGTCTCCCCTAACGTTCCGTTAGGCACATCGCCGCCACCGCGGCGGCATCGATCCATGACTGGATAAGGCATGTCTACCGGTGCATGATCGCCATACGTGAAATGCATCTTTGGAATCGTTCCAGACTCGAATTTGGAATGATTCCAGGCCCCTGGACGAACCACGGCGAGGGGTGAGATTTGCTTGGCTGATGCCAGCGGTTTTGGCATGATCGGCAATACCACTTTCGACATACCAAACCCCGTTTCATAGGAGGCCGTCATGCCAACAGCCAAGGTAATCGCATTCGGTGAGACGACCCGCACGATGACATACGAGGAAGGACTCGCCTTCATCGAGCGGACGCGGCGGCAACTTGATCGCTTTGAAATCGCGTTGCCGCGCGCGGACGGACAGACGATCACTCCCGAGGATGCCGAGAATATTCGCCGGCAGCTCGATTCGCTGGAGGCCGATTTTAGAAAGGATCTCGGCATCAATTAGCGCTCCCAGGAGGGCGACGGCCGCGAAATGGTCTGCGGGCGTCCCTGTGATTTTTCCTGCCCCTTTTCCTGGCTTCCGCCCGCAGGCGCTTCCTGCTCCGTCGAACGCGTTCCCACCTGCGCCGTGGTCGGACTTAATGGCGACGCAGCCTTGTCCTGGTTCATGCTCTTCTGCATCATCGGCTGCGGGCTGGTCGCTCCGTCCTGTAGCGCAGCGGCGGGCGCATCGGACGTTTGTCCTTGAGATAGCGTTGCTTTCTGCAGGTCGGATTTGATCGCATCTACCCTCGCCTGCTGGTCGGGCGGAATTTGCGAAATCGGCTTGGCCCTGGATTTGTCCTCAGCTGCCTCACGCGTCATTTGTTGTTTGTAAGTTTCAGGTTTTTGCTGCTGTGACTGCTGTGCGGATTGCTCCTGCATTCCGCGGTTCTTGATGAAATCGAGAAAGGCCATTGCAGACCCCTCCTTCCAAAGGGCTGTCTAGATTCTTGCCTGAGAATCCAAAGAATGCCGGTCCGTGAGGTTAAGGGAGTGGTTAAGACGCGGCCCGTTGTCGGAAAAGCAATTGACGGACTGGTCGAGAAATGGCTACGGTCGGGAACCAACAATCAGTCGAGTACCCGCATGCCGCAAGCGCCAGAAGATCAAGGTAGTCTTCTTTCTCCAAGTGAAATGAAGTTATGGCTGAGGATCGAGGCGAAAACGGCACGGCTTGCTGCAGCTCGCCGAATTCGCGAAGCGAAGAGCTTGGTGGAAGATTATTCTTCGGGCCGTCTGAGCAGCGAGGAAGCCAATCTCCGTCTCACGAAGCACGAGGAGAAATGGGGACTAGGCGCCAGGGATGAAAATACCGCGTGGCAACTGCGCGACGAGGCTTCCGCCGCTGTCGTTCACACTAGGAAAATCAGAAGCGAGTCCGATCAGAAACAGCAACGCAGGAGATGATATAGCGGGTGGGACTGCTCAAGTTCCCAGCGACAGATTCAACTCTGAAACAAGATTTCGAAATCCGGGATGATCATGTAGCGGGCTCAAGAAAGGGAGAACGTGAATCCACAGACTCAGCGGCTCTCGTTCGTTATGAGCGGCAATTAGCCACTTAACTGATTCATCGATCCTGTTAACCCCTAAGGCCCCCAAGGCAAGATGAAACGCCGGTATCCTCTTCGAAGAAACAGCAATTGAATAATTTGCTTTCGCGTGTCGAAGAACCCAGTATGCTTCTTCCGCTTCACCCACATTTCCACTCAACGCACAAAGCAACATGACCAAACCCCCACCCGCCGCGTCCATGATCGAATGTGGTGAGTCAAATTGTCCTGCTAAGAGGGTTGTTAGCGCTTCCGAGTATTTGCCCTTCGCGGCCAAGAATATGGCGAAAACCGTCGGGAAATAGAGCCTGAATTTCCCACTGTGTTCATAGAGAATCCTGGCATCAATGATCAGTCTTCCGGCTTCGTGCATATTGCCCGCTAAGATATGCATCATAGTTAATTCCGCCATCAGGTCTGGCACACGCCCATTCTCCCGCATGAGTGCGGAAAGTACGTCGATTGCTTCGTCGAATTTCCTCTGTGCGGCGAGAAAAATCAAGTGCCACGGGCTGCATGTCAAAGGTCGGAATTCAACCTTATACTCGAATGCGGCGTGAAATAATTCCGCTGCTTCTCCCCACGAACGGAAACCCGTGAAGATCGCAGCGTTGACAAGAGTTGCTTCCCACGAAACACCCTGACGGCTGTAAACATCTGCAGTGAGATGCTGGGCAATTTCGAGTTCAACGCGCGGATCTCCCCCATATATTGCACGATTGGCGTGAATCATGGCTTTGGGACCTGTGAGGTAGGGATGGTTGGGAGCATATTCCAAAGCCTGGGTAAGTACGCGAAGCGCCGACTCATGATTCTCAGCACTCGGCATCAATTGGAAATTCAACGCCTCCAGTCTCATCATTCCCGCCAAAACTGGAAGTGGCATGATGGCGCGGCGAATCTCTGGCTTAAATGTCCTGTTAGGAATGCGGATGACGATAGGTTCATCGCGGCCGTCACCGCGGTAGTAAGACTCCAGCTTGGCCCGTAACGATCTGCCTTCCACTTTTGCAATGCTCGTATCGCGCCCAAACAATTCTGGAGCAAGAACCTTCGCTGCAAAATCATTCGATCCGGCATAGACCCGCCTTATGAGTTCTCTGAGCAGCGCCTGGTGGTTCGCTGAGCGGGAGAAGAGCGGATGCTGGCAAATGCGAGCAAATTGTTCCCACGTCTCTTCTTCCGTTGGGAGCACATCCTTGCCCATTTACCCTCCTTATCCTCAGCCTTAACCTTCTACGCGGTTTTACGGGCTCGATTGGCCCCATCCTAAAGGCACTGGCGAAGAGCCAGAATATCAACCTTCACCAACGCTAGGCCGCGGACAAAGCTCGTCACTGGAGCTCATGCCCCCTTGCGCTCAAAAAGGAGCCTTATGCAAATGATTTCTCTGGCAATGCTTGCCGTGATCTTGTCGCCAGGATTGCAGTCGGGCAGCGTCGCTACTCAACCCCAACCGGCCCCGGTGCAACCCGCACCGACATCAGCGCCATGCGTCACCACGCCTCCAGCCCCGCCGAAGCCGAAGAACCAATGGAAATTCACCCTTCCGCCCAAACTTCAACAGGCGCTCGATAAGCAACGCAAGCAGCTACAGAACCAAGCCGGCATCACGCCGCCTCCTATTCCCAAGGATGCGGCAAAGCCGGCGCAACCCGTCAAGCCCTGCCCGGCTCCCCCGGCGAAGGTCACCCCTCCCCCGCCTCCACCAGCGCCGAGTCCGGCCAAGGTAAATCCCCCAAAAACACCCGTCGACGAAGACCCATTGACGGAAGACCCCTACAAAGAACCCGAAACCACCGGACAGGCAGCCTTTGGGCTGCCTGTTTCTTCATTGAAAGGAGGATTATTGTCACCATTCAGAGACACCATTTTAGACAGGAGAGTCCTGGGCCTTTCCGATTCGGACTGGCTCACCGTGAGGTCACTCTGTGAGGGCACGCTCATCACCGGCGCACCAGGATCGGGCAAGAGCAGTTGCAGCGGCCAGCAACTCGCGCTCGCCTTGCTCTCAGTACCCGAAATGGGCGGCCTGGTGCTCACCGCCAAGGCCGAGGAGACGCAGAACTGGATCAAGTACGCCAAGCTCTGCGGACGCGAGAGCGACCTCATCGTATTTAACGCGGAAAGCGGCCTCTGCTTCGATCCGCTGCATTACGAGTGGACACGGCCGGGGCGCGGTGCGGGCGATCTCGAAGGCATCATTGATTTCTTCTCGACGCTCGCTTCTATCAGTCGCAAGGATGTTGGCCACGGACACGATCCGTTCTGGGAGCGCGGCAACGAGCAGTTGATGCGCAACAGCATCAAGCTGCTCGACCTCGCCGGCGACCCCGTCTCAATTGCCACCATTGACCGGGTTATCAAGTCGCTGCCGACGCGACCGGGCGAGCATGAAGATCCCGCCTGGCAGAAGGAAGCCCATTGCGCCCAGCTCATCGAAAAAGTTCGCGCGCGGCAGGAGATGCTGAGCGCGGACCAATGGAGCGATCTGGAATTCGCAACGCAGTACATCTTCAAGAAATGGCCAGCATTTGACGAACGTCCCCGAAGTTCGTTGGAGATGACCTGGAGCGGAATGGCCGACCGTTTCCTCTTCAATCCTTTCAATCGCATCTTTTGCAGCGGCAAATGCAGCTTCACTCCGGAGATGACGACGCGCGACCGCAAGATCGTCATCTGCGATTTTCCGATGCTGGAATTCGGCCAGGAGACCGGCCGCACGACCAACGTCATCTGCAAGCTCATCTTCCAGCGCGCCTGGCTCAGGCGCGACTTGGCCGACTCGCCGAATCCCGCCTTCCTCTGGCAGGACGAGGCCCAATATTTCATCACGCGCAGGGACAACTTCTTTCAGCAGACTTGCCGCGGCAGCCGCATCGCGAATGTCTGCCTGACCCAGAACATCCTCAACCTCTCCGAAGAGCTGGGAGAGGCCCAGCCGGGCTCCAAGACCAAGAGCCTGCTCGGCAATCTAGGCATCAAGATCTTCCACCAACAGAACGACACTGAAACCTGCCAATTTGCCTCGGATCAAATCGGCCGCGAATACCGCTATCTCGACAGCTTCAATGCCGGCTTCGCCGACCAAGGCGGCTCGCACTCCGGCATAAGCGGCTCGCGTCAGCTCGCCCACATCGTCGAGCCGGTTGAGTTCACCCGCCTCGCCAAGCCCGACGGAGACAGTCCCCTCGCCCAGGCGATTATCTACCAGTCCGGCAAGACCTTCAACGCAACCAAAACCGCGCAGAATCCGAGAGGCCGCAGCTACCTCTCGGTCATGTTCTCGCGCGCATAAGGAAAGGAGCCTTCCATGTTAAGACCACCCACCAACGAACCCGGCGCTATGAGCATGGATCACATGCAGGCGACCGCTATGAATATCGTCGAACTGTTTTGCAGTGTCTTCGCCATGCCGGTCGAGATGATTTTGCGACCGCGTTTTGGCACACGTTATTTCCCCCCCACCGTGATGTTCTTCTCAGCACTCCTGATGCTGGTCTTGCCTCTTTTCTCCTCCATGGCAGGCGCAGCCTCGAACGTGATTTTCCTCGCTGCTCGCGTGAAGGCACCAGAGGCGATGTTTGGCCTCGCGAGTCTCTCCAAGCTCTTCTTCGTGCTCTGCGCAATAAACCAATTCCGACTCTACCGTCGCATGATCAGCATGGAGTCGGAGCCGAATTCCCGCTACGAAGGGCCGCCCCTACCCTTCTTACACCTCATCCCTGGCAGCGGCTCGTTCTGGCGCGTTCGGATCTTCTACGAGCCTGCCCTGCTGTTTCTCACATCGTCGCTGCTCTACCGCCTCTTCATCTTTCAGTCAGGCCTAGCCGACTATCTGGAATTCGCGTCGCTTTGCCTAGCGATGAAAAACTTCATCGGCTGGTTCAAGGCATGGGAATTTTTGCGCGATGTCATGGACGCCCGCAACGTCGGCCCCATCCTCGGCAAGTTCGTCGAGAACACCGCCACCGACGACGAACTTAATACCGTCCACCTAGCTTCCCTCCCCAAGGACATCAACCCCGAACTTCGGCAACAGACCGCCGCGTATATCGCTCGCGTTGTGTCGCCGCAAGCATTCCTTTCTGACCGCGAATAGGAGCTGACCCATGCAAATCACCGATAAACAGCGCAAATTCCTCTGGATTGCCGCCGGCATCCTCGCCGTCGTCTATCTTGGCCCGTCCCTTGTCAACGCCGTGCGCATGTCGATAGCTCGGGCGATGGCTCCTGCATACGCGCCCAAGCCTTCACCCGCGCACCTCGCGCCGCAAACCGTCACCGTAAATGCCAATTCCCGCCCGTCGACGGGCATCGACCCGAAACTCCTAAAGCTCATCGGCAACTATACCGGCGGCGCAGTCCTGGCCGACCGCGGCTTTTGCAGGCTTTCGGTGCAGATTAAGCCCAACGCAGATCTGCCTGGCGAATTCACCGGCTATTCGACGATGAGCTGCGGACCGAATTTCCTCGCCAGGGGACGTGCCGCAGGCCAGGCGGCCACCAATCTGGCGGCGCTTACTCCGATCTCCACCTCCATGACGGGCACCCCTGCGGGCAGTGCAATTGCGTTCACGGTGGATAAGAACTTCGGCATTCCCATCGATGGCTGCCCGATCAGCAGCATGACCGTCACCCCATTCGCAGGCAGCCAGATTGCCGCCGAATGGAAGGCCGGCTCCTGCCACGGCGGGCAGCTCATCCTCAATCGAAAGTGACTAAACCAAGGAGCACCCATGAGCAACGAAACCTTTGTTGACGCAAACGCAGCGGCGCAGTTCTTTGGCATCAAGCGCCGCTTTCTCCTGGACCTGTCCCGCAAGGGCATTCGCGGCGCGTATCCGGTTGGCACCGGAGAGATCCGCAAGCGCTGGATATTTCGGATATCGGAGCTTGCCGAGGCGCTTGCCCCAAACTCCAGCGTCACCGTCCACCCACCTGTCGGCAGGCTCGGTGGCGCTACTCGTTTCTCGCCCGCTCCCATGAACATTACGCGGGATGTCGTTTTGCGCCGCCCCGTCCAGCGAGATACGCGGTATGATCCGAACATTAGGCAGTCCCCGCTGAAATGAGGCGATTCATGTCTTATCAGCGAGGAAGTTTGAAGAAAGTGCGACGCAAGGAGGGAGAAACCTGGATGCTGCGCTATCGGGTCAGCAACGCCGAAGGCCGGAGGGTGGAAAACACCCTGCCCGTCGGCCTCGTGCGGGATTTCCCGAGCGAAAGGGCCGCGTGGCTTGAAGTGGATAGGCGAAGCCTGCTTGTCCGCGTCAATGACGCAACGCCTGAGACCCGCCGCATCCGGTTTGACCAGCTTGCTGAGCATTATTTGAAAGCGGATTTCGGGGAGGACGCGGTGCGCCCGAAATCCGACACCACCATCCCTAACGTCCAGCGTTATGTCCGCAAGTATCTGGTGGCGCGGTTCGGCCAAAAGATCGCCGAGGACATCGCGCCGCTCGACATTCAGCGCTGGCTTAAGAGCCTGCACACGGAAGAGCATCTGGCCTGGACGACCGTCTCGAAAATACGGGGCATCATGCACCGCATTTTCAAGGTCGGCATTCAGCACGGACTGGTAACGAAGAATCCGGCCGCGCCCGTAGAGACACGCTGCACGACCGACTACACGGCCGTCATCGTGACGCCTATACAGACGCTTGCGATCCTGAACCACTTGAAGAATCCTCTTCACTATGCGTTGGTGGCCACCTGTGCCGCAACGGCTCTTCGGGCTTCCGAGGTGCTGGCGCTGCGCTGGTCGGACATCAAGTGGCACGAGGAGAGGATTCGGATCTCCAAGCGCTGGGCGATGGGAGGAGACGGAAATACCAAGACCAAGGCCTCGGATGGCCATGTGCCGCTGCATCCCATCCTGGCCGCTCACCTTGACGAATGGCGGAAACTGTCGCCTTACGGCAAGGAGCGGGACTTCGTATTTCCGTCGCTCCGCAGCAACGGAAAAATACCGCTATCCTCTCGCTCGTTCATCTGCGACCACTTGCGGCCCGCCGCCGTCGCCGCTGGCGTCCGGATCGCGAAGGGGCAGCGTTTCGGTCTGCATAACCTGCGTCACAGTTTGAGCAATTGGCTGGTCAATAAGGCAAAAGTCGATCCCAAGACGGTCCAGGGCATCCTGCGTCATTCAAGGATTCAGACGACGCTTGATTTGTATACGCAGGCGGATGGGGACGAGACCAAGATCGCGCAGGGGCGCTACTTGGAGGCGCTTGGACTGCCCTCACGCACCGTGCAGTAACGTGTGGGCTCGATTGTGGGTTGGAACTGTAAGAGCCATACAGGACTAAGACGTTTGTTTTGTGTGGTGGCCAGAGACGGGATCGAACCGCCGACGCCGGCCTTTTCAGGGCCGCGCTCTACCACTGAGCTATCTGGCCTCAGTTGATTTGCACAATTGCAGGATTTTTAAGGGGCGCGGGAATTGACCGACAGGCGGGAATACTGCGCTTCTGCAACGACATCTCAAGTATAGCAAGA
>Ga0116231_10007429_pt1 | contig 20062 bp, 16 predicted proteins | sample S1TSphgellanicum_2_FD_89695 | JGI IMG/M metagenome (GOLD analysis project Ga0116231, IMG submission 89695) | Host-associated microbial communities from peat moss isolated from Minnesota, USA - S1T2_Fd - Sphagnum magellanicum MG | ecosystem: Host-associated > Plants > Peat moss > Unclassified...
CCATGCATCCCATGCACTTCTAATTTCCCTCTCACTCTCCTCAAGAGAAAATCCGCCGCCACTAATCAAGATTCTCGGCCACATTATCCAGATCAGGATTTTCATGTTCACACCAACAGTACATGCATGAAGTCCTTGTCCGGCAACATGTTGTTCGGTCACACTTGATCCTATTTGGTCAAGTGGTTCTTGATGCACCTTAGATGAAACTAAACATGAAAAATGATTGAATCCATTTTGACCAATGCATATATTGAGTGTGAAGAATGTAATGGAGGCTTTTTGACATATGATATATCAATTATTTTTGCATTCAAATTACTTAACTATGTCACATAGGTTCATCATCTCTCATGCTTATATTTCAACTCACAATGAAAAGCGACTCATTGCGAGTTGCTTGTTATACTACATAGATTTAATATTTTCAAGAATCAAGAATACCAAGTTTTCAAAAAATTATCTAACAAACATGTCATGTGCCCCCACTATGTACCCATCTACACTAGCTACAAACCATTTATTGAACCGAAAAAGAGAAAGAAAGAAGAGTTTATGAAGATGGCCAATCTTATTTCACTTGTGATTGAACCCAAAAATTATCAGGTATAAGCCCTTACAGTTCATTCCGGGTATCATATCATTCCAACTAGAAATGGTGTCCTTTAGTAAAATTCAAGTTGGTTAATTCATGGTGAGCAACTTTGACACTGAACCTGGTTCTAGGTGTGACTATAGTGAAATATATATATATATATTTTGGAAGGTGTCAAAAGCCATCTTGTGAATTATTTTGTTCCAAGTTCCAACTATCATTAGATACTATATATAGTTTTACCAACCAATACCTAAACTTTTCTAAGATAGTGAACTTTTAGTGCGACAACAAAGTTCATGACATACAACCACCAATTGTTCCCAAGACATGGATGATGGCACCCAAAACCTTGGGAAGTACTTTTTCATTTGACTTTAAAGTTGTAGGGGAAAAGGCCACCAAAAAGTCCAAATCATTTCATATTCCACTTCAACCCTAAACTCAGTTTTTGGGATGAGGGTTTTTTTTTATTGAAAACTATAACATATTAAAATAAAGTGGACACTCTATTTGCCAATTTGCAAAAATTGTCTTAGTTATTTTGCTATTCTTTTGGGCTTCACAACTTGCAAGGAAAATTGCTTCTCTTTTTTTATTAATATTACATTAAAAAATCCACACCCAGACACCCCACCAAACCACTTTCACATTGAGAGAGAAGAAAAATGCTTTAGTTGGCATTTTGTAAACAATGGTTTCTGAATCAAAAGGCTATTGGCCCTAGTCATGGGGGTGGGCTCTATTCAAGTTGTTGAAATGAAATTTAAGCTACCTAAAGACAATTGTGAAGGGGGGTTGACTAATGTGGGAAGGAAAAGAGGGGAATGAGTTTTCTCTATTTTGTGATACTTGGTTTTAGAAAAGTTGGAGAAACTTGTTTCCCAATGTTAAATGTATTTTTTTGGATTTTTTTTAATTTCTGTTTTTGGCATTCTTTCACAATTAAGAAATTAAAAAAAGCACTAATTCAATCTACTCTAGGGGGTGCACCAAGAGTGCAAAGTTTCTTTTTATGGTGAACTTTTGCTAGTTGTCACATTTAAAAAATAGACCTAAATTTTGTAAAAGTGAAAATTGTATTTTTTTTCCCCAAATGAGTAAAAAGCCCAAGTGCAAGTATCAAGTTCCAAACTTTCAGTAGGTAAGCAAGAATACAGTAGGATGCGTAATTTAATTTTTCTTCTTTCATATCTTCTTTATAGTTTACAATCAAATTTGGTGAAATCTAATTATAAATGATGGCAAATACATTAGCTACATCACAAAAATGAAAAAAAACGAATAAGCATCAAATAACTCTATCATGCTGAGTTTTTCTTTAACTTTTTGTGGTGAATTTCTGCATCTTGCAGATAATTTTTTAAAAAACAGAAATAATTTGTACCAAAATTTGTGTGGTCCTTTTAGAAAAGTTCACCAAATAAATGAGAGAAAATTTTGTTTTTGAAAAAATAAAACCACATTAGGGCCTACTTGAAAAGTCCAGGACCACTAAATTATAGTTGTCTTGAGAAAACTTTCAACAATTTTTTCAAAACTGTTCTCAATAAATCTTAAATCTACCTTGGGATGCTTGTCACTTACTCTTTCAGAAAATTGAAGAAAAAACCACTGATCAAGCTTTTTTGTGAAGATAGGATCAGTCTTTTTGTCCAAAAAGCAAACAAAGACTGATCTCATCTTCTTTTTTAAATTTGTGATGTAGCTGAAGCAGCCATCATCCAGAAGATACATATAGATTTGGTTACATACTAGATATGAAAGTAGAAAAAAACCATAATCCTTCTACATCCTTGACTACTACCTATTGTAACTTCTAATGAAAAATCTGAAGATTTAGGTTTTTTTGTGTTTTGGAATCAGGCAAATTTGGGTCTTTTTTTCCATGAAAAATCCTTTGTACAGGTTGAAATCATAGATTTTGCCAAAGAAAAACACTGGGTGACACAGTTTTCTGAGAAGGGTATATGCTGTCACAAATTCTTTTTTTTGAAAGGAGCAAATTGTCAAATTGAGACCAAAAACCGCTGTTTTGTGGGAGGGTGTCATCACATTCCCGTCTACTCACTATATATTTAAGAGTTCTCTGGAAAAGACTTGCCAGTTAAATGCAATTCTGCCCAAGGATGCTCCATCAGGAAGAAATTGAGAAGAAAAAAGCTGTACAGTATATGAAAGATTAGAGACATTTTGTCATCATCCCCAGTCGGGCTTCTGTGCCAAGAAAACATGCATTCCCATGTTTGGCAATCCAAGATGATTTCCCCCAAGCCAAGGCCCCATGAATTATGAGTTCAATTTAGACTCATAGTTATGATCATCCTTGTTACATACTACATAGTTAGTTCATTTTCCCCCTTCATGGGGCCAAATTAGGGCCCAGGAGGAGACTGGTACCTGTTGACTTCTTCATAAATGATCCTGTATGAGAGTCAGATAAGATCTCCTTTTAGTAGTAATTGCCTGAGAAACATACAAACCCAACTTCCTAGAAATCACAAATTGCAAAGTCCCAGCTTGAAAATGATAAGAACTCTCCAACGAAACAATTGTCAGCAGCAGCCAGAAACAGCTCAACACTAATTTGCACCTTTCCAACTAATTTACAATTCCTAGCAGTCAGGAATAAATAGCTTTGCATCAGCACGTCTTTTCTGTTCCAATTATAGACTCCAGGTGTGCACAATCTACACGCAAATGGCTGGCATGTCGAACTGTCGCAAAGTTGCTTCCTGGTATATGACTGACTGCTGCCAGCCTAGATCAACATAAGACAAGACTTGTTAGACTTATCAATTGATCTAGTCATGATAAGATTTAATAAAACATTGAGTCTACTAACAGATCAAATTATTAACCAAACTAGACATTTGCAGCAAACCATTCTTGAGACCATTCAATTCTAGACGTAATCAAATTATAAACCAAACTTCTGCAGCAAACCAAATTTGAACCAATTCTAAACCGAATTAGCTAACTACAAACAATACAGCAGCATAAAATCGATGCATTTTTTTTTAGTGTACCTGGAAAGTGCATTACCTTGCATAAAAAGCTGGCAGGCTATACTAAAACATAATTGCTTGTGGAGGTGGGCAGTAAAGCTTTTGTAAAGTGTAATTGCCCACCGTACTCATGATACCTAGTGGGTATCTGATGGGTATCAGGAGAAACTTTTTCCAAAAAAAAAAAATGGTGTTCAATTTTTATCCCATGTAGTGTAAACTGGGCCATCACCAAACACTTTGGCCGATCTTTCTCAATTCTTCTCTGTTTTGAGTGATTTAAAATGTTATAGGAGCTCCTTCTCAAGCTTTATGAATCATCTTTGCAATGCAAAGCCAAAGGAGCAGCCAGAAAAGAGCAGTAAAAAAAATATGTTTTTTCAAATTGCAAAATGCATGTTTTTTCATTTTGGCACTTATTACTTCATCAGTGCATAACTTTCTCATTTTTTTTGTGTTCAAATTGAGTGATTTAAATTGCTCTGAAATCACCATCTTAAGCTCTACATATCATCTTGTAACTCTAAAAGCAACAAAGTAATATTTAAGGATTTTTTGACGCGTTCAGAAATAGGCTATGAGCTCTTTGATTGAGAATTTTCTCTAAAGATGTCCCTCCATATTTTGAGAGGCCATAACTTTTTCACCTCTAATCCATTTTCATCAATGTTTAGTGCAATAAATGGGCAAAGAGGAGGGCTCCATCTACTCTTTGGACAGCATAAACAATGGGGCCCTCCTGCCCAAACGACAAGTGTACTACGACCGGCCTCTCTATCCTAACACCCTCAGCATCAGGCATCCCCAGAATTGAGCTCTCCTCACATGGGCACTATCCTACTCTAAAAGCACCCTTTCAGTTAATGCAGAATACACATCCTGGGTTACACAGCAGATGGAAATATGCAGTAGGCAGGAGGAGGTTGAATTCCTTGTCCAGCTATTACTTAACTGTGTATCTATGGCTCTCCTATTAAGATAACACAAAATTTGCTGTCTAATACAATACAATGTGCATTTTCAACAAGTTGACATTTTCCGACCATGCTAACAATGCAGCAACCGCAATCATCCCCGGTAGACTTGATGATAGCCCAGAAACAGCACATCCTTTTTGTCAAAAGCATAAGAACAACTTTTTAGCTTTTTACTAGACAGCTTATTCCAGGTTGGATGCAATTACGTACTGGCCCAACCAGATCCCCATCGCCTTGTACAGCTTTCGCTTTTCTTTTTCCTTTCTTTTTGCATCCAGTGGCTGCAGCAAGAAGAATACAAAACAGCAAATGTCACTCTGACGAGAGAAATGCTGACGACACAGGGCCTATTATTGCATTGGGTTGTGCTATGGGTATTCTGTAAGGAAACCTATTTCTGGACCTGGCATTGAGTGTAGGTCTTGAACAATCTCCGAAGATGAGGTCTTTTGAAATAGAAACAAAATTCTGCACTCTCATAGTCAAAAACACAGAATTAATGGTGCTACTATTTATTAGATTGTGTGTTTACTAGTGAGAAAGGAATAAAACCTATTGATGGAAATTCTTTAAGGCAGTTCCAACCTTCGAAAATATCGTCCTCCTACAATTAGTTCAGGGTCTTTGAGTCCAAATTTAACATTTCCTGAGTTAAATATTGACACTAAAAGGCCTCACTAAAGAACCTTAAGGTGCCAGTGTAGGTGCTAGTGCGTTAACCCTGCAAAACTTTATTTATAAACACACCACAGATTCAGAAAATATACAATGGAAAAAATAAAATGAAAAGGATTAATTTACAGGGCATGAAGCTCACACAAACTGGATGTCAAAATCTCTTCATTTCAACAACTGATTGTCTGTATGAGGTCGGTGGTGATAATGGAGGGTGTGTTGTGAAAGGGTGAAAGTCAAAAACTAGCAAGGCCTACCATTCCTGCCTGACTTAAGATGGAGGATGCTTGCATCCATTACAATTTAATTGAAATTCTTGAAATTCCTTGATGAAGGAAAGTAACCAAGATAAAAAAAGAGGAGGGGCTAGGTCAATTATGTTTGCACTCTAGATAATGAGGAGACAACCCAATTATCAAAGTTTAGTGAGTTTGAAATTCTTGTGAAGAACATATCTCAGAATTTGCAATAGATTAAAGGAGTTTCTTAAAGTCAAAATATGAGCTAGGACTAGAACGTCTAGAGGTTTTGCTCAAAATCAATAATTGTATAGCATGGACATGAACTTGCAACCAAAGATTTCTATTACCAAGAACCTCACTAAAGGTTTGTAACAACAAAATCATTCATAATAATTGAAAGTAATAGTATTATTGTTTGGGGTAATAGTATCAATGAAAATGGAGAATAATATAATGAGCCTCATGGGCCTTACAAGGAGAATCTTTTGGCTAGGGCGATAAGGGTTGATTATGAATAATTTAGTTAACTATTTTGGGTTTGTAATAATGGAAGGTCAAGTATGTAGACTTGACCAAATCCTAGATTCCAAATAATGTAAAACCTTTCCATAGAAAGATGAAAAATTATAAGTGGCACTCGATAATTGATTTGATACATGGGGAATAGATGTAAATGAATGTGGTTGATTATTCATCCACTTCTTTCCTTCAAGTGTATAAGGGATAGAAATTGAAGCTTTTGGCTCATAATTTGCATTCAATAATTTCATGTTGTTAATTGGATCAAAATTTCTAAATTATCATATGTGAATAGGAAGCCTTGAAGAAATAAAATGTGAGGATTATTGTGATTATTGTGAAAATTTTATAATCTTTTGGTGAGTGATCTTCATAAAAAAAAATCTTTAGGTGCATGTGATGAACTTTCTTGGGGTGTAGTTCTCACATAAAGATTCAACTTTAAGCACGTGGGTGATCCTATCCCAAATGAATGTAAAGTCTCATGTTGGAAATCATGTGAATGACGAATATTGCAAATGTTGTTTTGAAGTATGTTTGATAATCTACATGTGTGTTAGAAGGGATTAATCAAAAATTAATCTTCATAATTCTAGACCCCTCCTAAGCTACATGTCCCTAGAATGTTGCTTAGGCATTATGGTTGGTTCCCCAAAGATATTAATAAGTAAATTATTGTCCCCTTAGCACCTCACCATGACTTAAGTTATGGGCTTCATTTCTTTCCATACCCCCAATTGAGTCATGATGTTTGGGTAAATACTCTGGTTAATATTTACCCAAAAATATGTTGTTTGGGTGGGTATTAGATGTTTATTGTTAATGAATGAAAACATTCACCATGGGATCAAAGGAAATTCAAAGTGTGACCCAAGGTATCTACTAATGGTGGCAAATTCAAGGCATTAAGTAGGCTATTCATATTATTTTGGGAAAAAAATTATTGAAAAAAAACCAAAGTTGCAACTCATGTGAACTTATGAAAATATGGTCCAATTTCAACCATTCAGTGTTCATAATTGTCAAGTGACTACAATGTTTTAAAAGAAAAGTTTTCATATGAATTTGTCATTTTATTTGTGATAATTTTGGAATGAAAATCAATATTGATTTTTTCATTTTGTGATGTTCCAATCAAATGACTAGTCCATATTTTTGGATTTAAAATTCCATTACTAAATTTAGTAGATGAAACTTTTATCAATAAATAATTATACAATTTTTTTGATAATAAAATTACTAATCTAAATTTAATTTTCAATAAGTAGATCAAAAGGATACGTTAATTTAATCATATTCATTTGATGAAAGGGTATGCATAAAAAAAACACCATTATGACACCAAAAGTGAGCCATTCAACCAAGCATTCATCCTAAACAATGCTTCCATCTATGTTGAACAATTTCCATTGGATGCATTTGATTAAATTTAAATACACCATACAATTTTTTTGAAAGTTCTGAAAATCATTACAAAAGACTAGAAGGAAAATGACTATTATTTCTCATGATTTGGTTGGCTTTTTTTCTTTTATAAAGGTCATGTTTTTAATAAAACATTATGTGAATAAACAATATAAGTTGGGATCAAGCATTCTAATAGAGCCAATGATGTCCCTTTAAGTGATTGCTTTTAATCAATAATATTCTTTAAAACTTAAATTTTTTAAAATTTTCATTATACAACTATGTTAAGATTTATATTAAAAATTAACCAAAAATAAGTAGGCATGTCAATATTAATTTTTTCATAAATAGCTTGGTTCAAATCCTTTTACACTATGTCCAAGGACATTACAATTATTTTTAAAAACAAATTGGGTATTTTTTATTAATTAAATTGGGTTCAATTTTTTTCATATGCTTCCATGATATATCATGAATGATATTATGTAGGAAATTTTCAAATTTTCAACACCAATTTAAATTGTTATTTCAAAATATGAAATATAGATAGTGGTTACACCTACTTTTGATTTCTATGACTACATTCCAATCCCATTGGTAAAAAAAAAAGAAATTCAATTAATTTTATAATAGGATTATTTTTATTTTTATTATAAAAATCCAACTATAATTTGTATGCATTAATTAAAGTTATTAAATATTTAAATTAAAAAAAAGTACAATCCACAAACAAAAGGTTTAAAACAAGTATTAAACTTTGTTAGTAGGTTCAATTGATAGGAGGGAGAGGTTGTAATTTATTTTGAAAGTTCAAAATAAATTTATTGTTTTGAGTTTTGCATTTTTTTCTCATGGAAACAAATTGAAAATGTTCATTAATTATAATTACTTTTTATGAACATTAGACACGTTGGTCATTGTCACTTGAAATGTAATTTAAATTTTGTCACTTTTCACACCCTGAACTAAAACTAAATATTCAAAAAAAATGGTGAAAAATGAAACACAACCATAAAACTGAAATTAACTTGTTCAGAGTGGTTTAAATATATGGATATTAGAAATTTAAATAATAACAAGATACAAAAAAATAATGTTGGGAAATATAACACATATTGATTCCCACATGCTTTCTGTAATCATTATGTTTAGAATTTGTGGGGGGCTCCCAAGGGCACGTCACATGTGTAGGAGTTTATCATGCAAAAAAAATGTCCAGAGTTGTTTACAAAAACTTATTGAAACATTTTTTTGTATTTTTGGTTTTGAATTAAAATATTGCTACACAAATAGGTACACATGTGAAAAATCAGCACTGCCATAAGAATTGTCGCACTTAAATTCTTTTTGTGTAAAATAGATAATTTAAAAAATCCCAGAGTTAGTTGTTCAAAAAATAAGACCCCAATCATGAATAAACCCAATTACAAAACCATGAAGGCTAGGTTGCTAGGATATACTAAGGGTAATGAAATTGAAGGTAACCATTTTCACCATACATGGGGGTATTATATTGTTTTGATCATGAAAGTTATCATTAAATCTAATGTTCAACCCACCTCAAGAAAGACCTTCCCAATTAATTTCCTAAAATTTACATGATGAATGAAAAGTGGACAAATTTGATCAATAAATTCCACCCATTAAGGTTCAAAACACATCATACAAGATGAATTGCATGACATTATAATGTTTATATGAATTGTCCTATGAAAGGTTATGCCTATTCTTTACACATTCGTCCCATGAATGTGATGAAGTTGATAATCAATCCTTTGACACATTGATCTAGCTACTAATACTATGCACTAGGTTTTTTTCCCTATTAAAAGTTACATACATGAAATTTAGAAAAAATATTGTAAACGAATGATTTTTAAATCCCCAAAAAAATTATCTTGGCTATTTTTGCACCTTTTTTTGGTTTCATTTTAGTCCTATTAATTGAGAATGGTTTGCATTTGCCAAGTGATATTCTTCTACAAATTTTATACACATCTGATTCTGGTTCATCTTACCGTGTACTTTTATATTTTGCCTATAGCAATAAGGTTCTCTTTCCTCTAGGATGTTGTCATCACAACTATGCACAATGCTCTGATCACAACAGCCAAATGGAAAGCCACCTAAAAGGCGCTGTATTTCTAATTGCATGGAAGTGCACTTTCCATTGCATGGTTGCGAATGGGCTGCAAGTATGTAGATAAGTCTAATTAGGAAAGTTGGAACATTTTATTCTTGACAAACTTTCTAAAGAACTAAAAAAGAACACATGTTCCCATTATTAAAAAATGACAGATGTGATCTTCTAGTGATTCAGAGTTTGCCTCAGATCTCCACACAACTCTGGTCTTAATCGGTAGAACTATGAGATGACTGTCTACACGATTAGATGGAACAAATGTAATGGAAAGTTACTCTTGAGGCATATCTCTTATGAGAGTGCCCTGCTGGAAAGAGACCCTAAGACAAATGTAAGAAGGCAAAGGAAAGGTAAAAGGATAAAATATTTTAGTGAAATTTATACAACTCATTTTTTTTGTATCAAAAAAACACCAAAAGGTAACATAGTTTTTCTGAAAACAGAATATTTTGCTATAAATTCTCTTTTTTTGAAAAAACAAATTCACTTAAAACGACAAAAGAACTGTTTTTTGGAAGGTTGTTGTCACAATTATGTTTACTGACTACAAATAATGTGATCAATTCAGTCAAAATCCGCCTAGGGATGCTCACCACTCTTGCTCCATCAGGAAATTGAAAAAAAAACATTGATTCATACGCAGCTGATGCATATTAAAAAGAAATCAAATGTATCTGCCCAATACTAGTTAATTTCTTCCCAGTCCTAGAAAGACTATGAAGGTTCTATGCATTTCCCATGCTAAAGAATAGAGCTAAAGATGTTAAAGATCTCGTACACATATTCCCAAGAACAAAATTGCAAGCGAACCCTTGGTTGGTTCTAACTGCTGACTCTTGAACTCAATATCTACCCCCATGGGATAAACTACAGTTATAGTCTCCGGTAAACTCACCAGCCTGGAAGTTGCTAATTATAGGCAGCTCTAAATTTAGAGAGCACCTAGTTTGGCGTGTAAAGTTGTAAACTTCCCCTTCGAATTCGCCAATTGATGAAGTCAACGAGGTTGGGGCCCGAGTTTGGCATTGCAGATTGAGCTCTTGAAAGAAAGAAAGAGGGCGGTTATGCGTGGCACCAGGATCGTACACACAAAAAAAACACTATTTTCTTTTCCAAAAACAGTCCCAGACATTACGCAAAAGTAGCTGAGACTAATTTTTGATTCAGTGAAAACCAGATTCAGATGTGCGAGATTTTATCGTTTTTGCGTTTGTCAACGCAATCCAAATTTTTACTTGATTCCTTTTGGATTTCCAGCAGGATTCAGCTGTTGCGAGACTTCTGCAGCACCGCCTGACCTCACGAATGTCACCACTGGTGAATTTCTCTGTGACGAATTCTGCGCCTCAAATTTCTCTAAAGAATATTCTGTAACAAACACCATTTTTTTAGAGAAAAAGTTCGCCAATGTTGAAGAAATGGTTTTTTGCGGGAGGAATTTCAGCACGGTTGGATGGTTTTTTAAATAAAATGAGGCCACTTGTTGGCCAGTTTTCTACAAATGTGTCACCAATTAATACTATATCTGTACTGTTTTTTTTTTGGCTTGGCCATGATACTACATCATGAAACGGGAAACAAAACGTTAGTCGCCATTGATGATTATTATTAATATGTGATAAACTAGCGACAACCTAAAAGTGGAAGAATTTGCCAACGATTATCCATCATCTCTTGTCAATGAGGTTTTCTTTTTTACAATTTTGTGACGTACTAGCCACACTGGTGATCGTCTACATGATGAATTAGCTAATTACAGGGCAGAGATTAAGGTAGAAAAATTTAAAGAATCCTGCTACATTTTGACCCACTAGAACCCAATTGGCAAATTTTCCTCGAAACCTTGCGGCTTCGTCGCTTTTTTTTCACAAAAAATCTTTTGTATGAGTAGCCCTGGATTCTCTTTTAACTCGCCTTCTAAAAGAAAAAAACCCCCCCCAGCTTGTCCGATGGCTGCGAAACTCGGAGAAACGATCTACAAGAAAACCTCGTCATGTGTTATAAATAATGCAGTTGATAAAATCATATGTAAATTTGGTGGAGAAAGAGCTTTGATAGAATCAAGGAACAGCAGCAGGATCATGAATATTTGTCGAGCACTGTTCGCTAATGAAAGCAGATTGAGTGTTTGACTAGAAAAAGGATGTTCTTCTGGAAATTATCAAAACCTTGTCATGTGTTAATTAGTGTCGTCTTTGACAATGAAAGAGTGCCGACAATAGCGCCGTCCTCAAAGTCAGTTGAGGTTCGTAATTGTCAGTGATGGACAAACTCTCGAGGTTCGGAATTGTCAGTGATTGACAAATTGCCGAGGTTCGTAATTGTCAATGATTGACAAATTGTCGAGGTTCGTTGTCAGTCTGGTATAAAAAGAAAGAGAGGGAGTGAACTGTGTGGGGCTTGGATTGCATTGGACACTCCTGGGATAGAGTGATTGACCAAGGGAGTGGGTTGGTAGGGACGTAATTGTGAGTCCAGGAGTTTAGGTCCGCAACAAGTGGTGAATGGGACCCACTACCAGACTTGTCTGACTTATATCATTTGTAGCTGAAAATATTACTTGGACGGGGCATTTGGAATCTGTTGAGGAGGCGGAGGAGGAGAAGTCAGAACCATTAACCTAATTCGAGCTCGGAAGCAAACCCAGTCAAGGACTTTATTAGGATCGTGACGCCGGAACCCTTCCAAAATTAGAGCTGATTCAGAAGCAACAAACGGCCGTGCACATCCTTCTTTGCTGTTTTTAGTGAGGAGGGCCGAAGCTCATGAGTACTAATGCGCCGGATAACTTGTGACGCAGGAGCACTTCTCTAGTGTGCACATGGAGAATCTAGCCGGGTTCAATTCGGTGTTCGTGCGTTTTGGGTTACTGAACAGCTGGAGTACGGTGAGCATTGCTGGGTGGAGAAGAGCGGCTGTAGAGGGGTGGAAAGTTTAGGCGTTGAAAGAGATCAAGACAGCCGTCGCAAGATGTGGTTCCGGTGTTGTCTCCTGGTACTATGCCTCGTAGTGCTTCTACCAGCTTGCGTAACGTGCCGTCTCTTTCCCTGTGATGGTATGGATCTGGACAGCCTTAATCACTCTCCATATTTATTTCTACATAATCTCTTCTATCCTCTACTCTTGGAATTCTCTGTAAGAGGGATTCACCGTCTGATGTTTAGCAATCTGTTGAATATCGAGCTGATTATTAAGAATGCCGGACAGCCTACTTCTGCCGGGGAGTTTGAGACCTGGTGTAGTATATTGGCGACCGATAATAGAGTTTCAAACTATGTCTTGCATGTGACTAGCAAAATCTCGATGGTCTCGGGAAACTGTGCAAGGCAAGGAAGTGCCACCAAAGCTTTTCTTGCGACGGCACATTGCAGTATTGTGTTAGGAGCTTGTATGCAGCGCCACATGATTAAACATCTCGTAGGAGTGCTCATCGGTTGGTTACAGTACTAGTCTGCACGGCTTGTATCAAAACATTCCGCTGCGATGTTGAGCTTTTGGGCCATTACTTCAACCGGAAGATGTAGATCTGGTCGCAGACATGACTTTAGTAACGACGATCGTCTGGACGGTGTAAAGTGAGGGTCAAGTCGAAAGATCATGAACGGTAGTAAATCTATAATATATATTCACAACCGTAGCTAGAGATCTGCCGGCTGCATGCGATATAATGTGGACGAATGTCAACTGAAACGTGGTGCATAAAAATGATGAATTAAGGAAAGGTCGGTCTGTGTTGGCGAGCTCTTCAGACATATGCCGTCACTTACCACACTTGAATACTGAAGTGTGAGTCTAAACTTACGGACATCGCCGTGTTGGGTTGTGCAGATACGAAAAGTGGGATTCCGTCTATGGAGGCGTTGTTGCAAAACAAAGTTAGAGAAGGGAATATTGATGAGATAATCTCGAAGGTACTTACATTATAATATGTGATCACGCTCAGAGCTACTCAACCCGTTGAGACTCTTTTGAATTAATTCACGGAGAGAACCTGGCTTTTGTTCTGAGTCCTGTATTCTTCTTCTTTGTTCCAGGAATCGGCTCAAAATTATTTTCTACAAAGAGGATCATGGGCGAGGCGAGCTCGTACTACTGCTTATGAGATCAGTGCTACTGCTGAGACTTTCTCTCCACCGATCACACAAGTTCTAGATGCAGCCGAATTAAACAGAACTGTAAACGAGGAAGATGATCGGAGATACCTGTTAGAATTTAAAGAGGATTATGTGGAACCTGGACCGAATACTAATCATGCCCTGGATCCTCCTGCTCCCACACCGTCTCCCTTGCCGTAGCTTTCTTTTCCTTGGGGACCGGGCGGAGATATCCAGGTGGGAGGAGGACACATGATGAATTTCTTCGCTTGGGGACCGGGCGGAGATATCCATGTGGGAGAAGGGCATATGATGAATTTCTTCGCTACGGGACTGGGCGGAGATATCCAGGTGGGAGGAGGACACATGATGGATTCCTTCGCTTGAGGACTGGGCGGAGATATCCAGGTGGGAGTAGGACGCATGAAGAGCATATAAGAACTTGTGTAAAATAAATGCAGGAGACTGGAAACTCTTGTTGATGAGGTGCAAAAACTTGGAACCCTATTAGTGGATGTGCGAAACTCTATTTTCTCGTGTGGAATAGGCAGGCCACCTGCATGTGGTTCATTTTTGCACCGCTAGTTCTTTTGTTAATCTTGCAATTCTAGTGGACAATATTCTGCGTCAGAAGTCGAAGGCTTTTGGCACATTTGTCTAGATCTCTGGAACAAAATATCTGAAGCAAGTTTGGTGTTAGAGGGCACAAGTATAATAAGTACAGTAGTTCTCACATACACCTTCCTTCATTGTCGGTTACATGAAATTTGAACTCGATTGGCCTCGGCCTAAATTCAGTACTCTAGAGTGTCGTCGTTGCTGCTGTAATCGGAGAGCAAGAGACTGCGAAGATATCATTGATTCTCCCCAAGTTGCAAGAATGTGGATTGATCAGGAAAACTAGCCTGGCTAAAGCTTTCTTCCAGGCCTGGAATTCATCTTTGCCGAGTCTGCTGTATGGTCACTTTCTGCATAAATTTTACATTCCATGCCCATTCAATGATCTGTGCAGGAATTTCGTCTATTTAGTTTTTCTGGAGACATTTACAACTTGTTGGTGAATTTACATTCGGAGCCCCAATCTAAGAGTCTCTCCTTCTGCATAGAAATTTTGCAACTTTTTTCCTGATTTGAGTTTTCAGTTTGGCGCGTCCAATTGTGTTTTTGCCTTTTCAATTCTGTGATGTAGCTGATCATCTATAAGAAGAAACTTATTTAGCTAGATATGAAACTACAAAAAATGAAGCATCATTCCATAATTTGGCTACCATGCTGCAACCTTTTGAAGAAATCTGGCAATATGCAAATTGTTTTTCAAAACCTGGCAAATTTGTGTGATTCTAGAGTCAAAATCAGATTTTTCAGGTCAAAAATTGGCGAAATTTTACCACCAAGAAAAAAAACTTTCCTCAACTATCTCATCAAAGAAGGGTAACCTGTTTTGGTGTCCTCTGTTTTGATCATTGAATGCTCATCTGAGACATGATCTGACTCCTGAGATAAGGAATTTGCTTAGAATTTGAGTTCTCTTTTTTTGGGTACATATTTAGGTCATTTATTTCCTTTATTGCTGCAAACATACAGAAACCTTTTTTTCCAAGTACTTGTGGTATTAATCACACAAAATGTTGTAAACCAGATCTGCTACTCTCATTTTGATTAGATTCCTGTGTAGTTTGATCTTTGTAGGCATTGCAACTACAATTTTTACTGTCGGACTTGGGTGCCCATCTAAAAAAGTGGTGGGTGTTGTTGAATGGAAAATAAACCATGAGCAAGATGGGTTTCTCAATGGCCCACAACATTTAAGTAAGGTTTACTTATGGTGTTGTTGCTTTAAAAGAATATTGTAGCCTTCATAATTGAGATATTCTCAATAGCATATATTAAGTGAAAATTTGAATTAGATCACTAGTTAAAACCCTTATTGAGATCTTTTCAATGAAATATTTCAAACAAAAGTTTGAAACAAATTACTCATTGAAACCATTGAGATGGTTTGGATAGCATATTTTCAAATGAAAGTTTGCATCAAACCAGCAGTTGAAGACTTCTGCATTGAGATCCTTCCAAAACCAAGTTCCAACAAATTCTTGAAACCAAAACACTAACTCTAACCTTCATTGAGAATTTTTCACCAACACAACCAAACCTAATATGTATGGTGGATAACGTGTCAACACTCAACACCTTCCAGCACACCCGTTCAAAAGTGACCCCGAAGGGCCAAGCTTTTGACCTGGTGAGCAAGCCGATTGAATTTCACCTGGTAATTTGGGGTTAGGTTAAATTGGTAAAAGGATAAGTCAACACTCAACACCTTCCAGTGCACCCGTTCAAAATTGACCCCAAAGGGCCAAGCTTTTGACCTCGTGGGCAAGCTGATTGAATTTCACCTGGTAATTTGGGGTTAGGTTAAATTGGTAAAAGGATAAGCCAACACTATGCCGTGTCCACTCAAAACTAAGATTCCCTTGGGCTAGGGAAAAGGGGTAAATAGGTAATTTCTTCTACAAAAAGCCTTCAAATGATGAAACCCTGCAAAACTTTATTTATAAACACACCATAGATTTGGAAAACGTACAAAGGAGTAAGAAAAAGGATAACAGAGAAGTTACAGGCTGTCAAGTAAAGCTCAAACTAGTTCTCAACATCTCTTCAAATGCGAATACATCCTCTCCACTTGGGACTGAGATTTCCTTAAATAATGAAAATTCATTGTAAAGGTTATCCTTTAGAGTGACTTGTGAGCCTCCAAAAAGGGGTGAGGGATGTGGGGGGCTGACCCCCTGCATGCATTGACCCTAGAAAGTTTTATCCATTTGCGATGAATTTTTGTAGTCACATATTCACCTCCCCCTATGATACCCCCTTGACTAAAAGGAGGGTGGGAGGGAGGAAGAGTGGATAAATTTCTGAGAAGAAGTGATTAAATTTTTATAGCATAGGTAACAGCCTCTGGTCGGTTGAAGGTTCCCTCTTCCACTTAAAAGGCTATAAGCTGGTTTATATTGAACTGCACGTGAGTGCATGCAGTGATTTTCATGCAAGGAAACTATGTACAAAATTTGATTCTAACCCAAAAGTTGGGAAATATAAACCCAGCCAACAGTAAAAGCCATAAAGAGCCCAAGATGTTGTGCTTGGGAGTTTCATTTGGATTTTTAACATGGCAAGCACTGTATCTTTCAAAATTTTCAGCAGTTCCAAAATAAAATAAAATAAACTCCTGCCTAACCAGGCTAGGTTCTATGATAGTCAGGACCAATCTTTTCTTTAAGCGCAGAAAATCACCAAATCTCACCATGGTTCCCAGATCAATAAATAAATAAAAGGGGAAAACATAAAATTTTGTGAAGATTTTGCCAGATTCCACCCCCCTTTCCCCCATTCCCACACATTTGCAATAGGATACCATTGATATAGAAGGATTCTCAGATTTTCTCACTTGTCAAAAATGGATCATAGCCTGATTTGGCTACATCGTTGTAGCGATCGTAGTCACCTCAACATTATTCTAAAATCGTTAAAAACACACTACTCAGTACCGGGGCAATATCAACTGGAGTGATGGGTTGCAGTGCCATGCATATTGGGGGGCCATATGCCACCATTCTCAAGCAAAAAAATGGGTTACTTTCTTGTTTTTCTCCCTTGCAACATCATGTAGAGGGCTCCATGCACAACCCAAAATAAATACTGCCATCTCAGACAATTCAAGAACTGTAGCCTACAGCAAGTAAAAAGTGACAACTAAACCTATGAATTGTTATTTGCTAATGCAATGAAGTATGAATGTGAATGCTCTGAAAAGCATCATTATTAACCTTAAATTGAAGCACAAGAAAGTTATTGAAATATATGCTAAATCATTGTTTGGCGATACAAGCACATTAGGGTGGACATTTTAAAATATGATGCAATGTAGGGTACAAAATATGTGTACTATCATAGTACCTTGGTAACTTCAACACTAATTGTATTATTTTTGGAGTGCGTAATTTGTGGAAAAGAATTGTGTTTGTCTCAATAGTTCTATAATGGGATTGGAAACTTCTATTTTGGGAACCTCCAAAGTTTCAAAATTTTCTTGTGATGGGCCAATCAAAGAGGCTCATTGCAATAAAAAATTCTGAACTTAGGAGGCACCCCAACTAATCAACAAGAAAACAAAATAATGAATGTTCGGGTTGTTCAAACATAAGCAATTTGACAATTTCATGTCATTCATTGTGTTAATCACATCTAACACATCAATTTTGACATCAAAGCAGATGCAAAACTAATTGTATTGTAATAAAAAAAAAGTTGTTCCAAGAAGGTTGCACAACAAACTTGGAATAAAAAAACGAAAGTTTATTATTGTATAAGAGGTGGATATTTGCAAGGTTGCTTGGTATTCAATTGTGGGCATCTTGCAGTGTATATATCTGGACCATGAAAAGGATAGCAAGTGTGGCATTAAGCAACGGTTGCATGAGAACTTAGGAATGAAAAAAAAAGGTTTGTAGCGAAGCATGCAGAATATAATGTTCAATTATTCATCGACCAATGTGCCAACATCATGCCACATCAAATGAAAGGAATTGGGAATGGCTAACAAAACATCCAATTTCTAATTCCTGATTCATGGAATAATACTCATGAGCAAAGCAATGAAGTATGGGTTTTGTTATATTTGTCTTCTATTACTTTAGTGGTTATTATTTTTCTCTTTCCTAACTCTTGCATCCATGCGTTTTCCTTTATTTTAATGTTCTGACTTTCGACTTGTTCTGGGATGGATAATTAGGCACAAAATGTTCAATCAAAAATTTTGTGGCTGCACATTTCATTAATTGCATCGGAGAATTAAATGGTTGTTCAAAGGTTCATAGTTCACCCTTGTTGGGCAATTGGGTGGCCACCCAATTTTGTTGGCTTTTGAAGAAACCTTCATGTCAGAATTGACAATTTTTTTCCATGTTGAATATTAAATGTTTGTAATGTGTTTTGCAGATAAGCAAGGAGTTGAACATTGATGAAATTTCTCAAGGAGTTGAACATTCATGAAATTTCTCAGTTAACAAAGAAATGCCATCTAAATGTGGATGTGCAAAAAAGAGGTTTCACATTTGCCAAGTGCACAATTTGTGAGTCTTTGAAAGACCTCATATCAAAAGTTGGAAAAAGCAGTGCTAGTGGGAAAGAGGCTCAAATGAAGCTGAAAAGACATAACAAACATTAAGAATCTTGCAAAATGTTGTATAGAAGTTGGAAAATGGAATCAATTCGATCGAAAGAAGAGTTCGTTTGTGTCATTCATGATAAAATGGATCATTCCAAAATTGCCATCCCAAGGCTCGAGGTGAAAAACAAAATGATGGCAAGGTTGGGTCAACTACTAGTTACACTAATAGGAATGAAAGTTCATGGGCATGGAGATGAAGCCTACGTTCAATACTCAAACGAATTGTGGCCTAATGACCTTAATTTCACCATTGGTTTGTTATTGTGGCCTCTAAGAACCTTGGAAAAGGAGCGAATTCATGAATCGTGAAAGATGTTTGAAAAGGAGTTTCAAAATGACTTCTTTTCATTCCTAATGTGAGGGAGGTTTCGATGCATGAAGGCGTTGAAGGCCCCAAAACAATTTGTTGGTGCAAAACCTTTGCCACGAAAATTGTTGCATCAAATGGACTATTGTGTGAAAGATAACAAAAATAGATACTTGCTAGCATTTCTTTCATTCTTAACTGCAAGGGATGTATTTAAGGAGGTGCAGTTGGGTTTCCTTGTTGTGGGGCACACACATGAAGACATTGATGGGTGTTTTGGCTACTTATCAAAGAAGTTAAGAGAACAATCCAACTATTGTTTGGCAGACTTCATGAAAATGTTTGTGGTTTCTTAAGAACGGCTTTTCATTCCCCATTTGATTTAGGAAATTCCTAATTTAAAAACTTGGGTGCATGGGTATTTGAAGGATAGTGTAGAGGTATTAGTAGGCCATATAAATATGCATCTCTTCCATTTTTTTGTTGATTCCTCTAAATGGCTTATGATGCAATACAAGCTTTCACCAAATGATAAGTTGTGGAATTTGAAGGAAGACCTTGCCATACGATTGTGGAAGTCCCATGATGAAGGTTAGCCAAAGCTACCAAATGGAGTTTCGAAGCCTATTCCATTTTGTCCAATTTGGGGTAACGATGTTACTAAGGCAATGTCGTGACGTGTAGTGTTGTGACATACAGTGTCATAAAGGTGTGAATCCGTAGGAAACTCTACTAAACAAACAGCCTAAAACCAATTAAAGGTAGAAACTAATCAAAGAGATGCATGCACACACATATATACACAATGCACAAGGGAGGCTGAGATGAAATTCTCATGTATATTGAAATAAATTGCAAAGAAGTA
>Ga0116231_10007431_pt1 | contig 20060 bp, 13 predicted proteins | sample S1TSphgellanicum_2_FD_89695 | JGI IMG/M metagenome (GOLD analysis project Ga0116231, IMG submission 89695) | Host-associated microbial communities from peat moss isolated from Minnesota, USA - S1T2_Fd - Sphagnum magellanicum MG | ecosystem: Host-associated > Plants > Peat moss > Unclassified...
TCTTTGTTTGTTTTCTTGGGCTGGTGGATTTGGGTATTGGATTTGACATTTTTTTTTTGTTGTAGTTTTGTTTGGGTTTTTTTTTTTTTTTTGGTTTTTTGTATGTTTCTTTCCTTTTTGTGTGGTTCTTCTTTCGTGCGTGGGACCCTGCTTGTTTGTTTCTTGTGCTTTCTGTTTCGATTTTTGCATTTTAATTTTTTTTTGTTTTGCGGCTGTCGGAGGCTTTTGCTGCCTGTCTGTGTGTGTCTTTCTGTGAGGGCTTGCTAGCTAGGGCTTGAGCGACGACTCTGTCCTTGCTTGCTCTCGTAGTAGCTAGTTACGTCGTGTCGGCTCAAATGCAGCGGGAAATTGCAATGTGGCAAGCATATTAGAAGGTTTAGGGAGAAAAATAGTTGAACAATCAAGCTTGGAGAAAGAATTGAGCAACGGAGTCTGGAGAGAGAGAGCCAGCCGCGTCAATCACGCGTTTGTTATGACGTAGAATCGCTTAACTGTTGCTCGCTCCTCTTTCCCAACAATGAATCGCAGCGGGATCTATCCTTTTGTTGATTCAACTGTGCACATTCCCGCAAATTCTGCGTTCGTGCCGGTTGTCTGTCGGGGAAGATTTGAGTCCAGTCTCGCCGTCGTATCAAGAATCTGTCGGGTCCTTTTCTTGGGAAGCTCCTTCTCATGTCGAGAGCAGATACCTAGTGGTTCTTGCATTCGAAGCTTTGGTGCGAGTCCGGTTTTTTTGTACTTGCATTAAGTCCGCTCCGTTAGCATGCGGCTGCTCCATTCCAAGTCGCTCGCCAATTGTGCAGCTTACTGTGATTCCAGTCGTGTCTTTGTTCTGGCAATTGTCTGATCTTAGCTCTCGTAGAACTTTGCTATTGATTTTCGTTCGTGGCCCCCTTGTGGTGTGCTGGCAGCCATGGCAGGTTTGTGAAGGTGGGCGTCCCTTGTTGACTTGCTGCGCACTGAATTCTGTTTCTGAGCGCGTTGTTGGTGAGCGATTTCTGGCGCTAGTGTGACGGAAAAAAAAATTGAGCAATCATGCCGAGGAAACCGAGGAAACCCAGAACCGAAAGCTCCGAGGGAGCCACCACATCTGCATCTGCGCCGCCTGGAGCACCTGCGGAAAGATTAGCAGTAGCAGCACCTCCACCGCATGAAGTCCGGGAACTGCAGCCTCCTCCACTTGCACAGTCCTCGCCACAGCAAATTGTCGGGCACGGTGGAGGGGACTTTGGGTCTGGTCCGGGATCTGGGAGAGGACGAGGAGCAGCAGCGTCCGGAGGAGGAGGGCGTGGTGGTCGTGGGCGTGCAGCTAGTCTGACTCCGCAGTATGTCGAGCCCTTCCCATCGCAGTCTTCACAGGATGTCCGGGTACAACAGCTTCCACATGTAATCCCTGTACGTCCACCGTCTGGTTCTTCTGCGCCTCCTCTGGTGCAGCAGCAGCCGACACCTTTCGCTCCTCCGCGTGCAATTGATCCCGTTGCGGCGCCTGTATCTGTTTCTGGTGCCCAGTACCCAGTGGCAGATCAGATGAAGAAGCTAGCGATCGCACCAGCAGCCATCCAGGAGCCGGAGCAGCAGCAAATCGTAACTGTGCCGGTGTCGAGCAAGACTCTGCGATTTCCATTGCGACCGGGGAAAGGGCGACTGGGACAGAGGTGCATGGTGAAGGCAAACCATTTCCTTGCGACTCTTCCAGACAAAGATCTTCACCATTACGACGTGAGTTTTAATAGATAGCTAGCCAGCTAGCTATCGAAATGTGGAGAAGGTTATCCTTGAAGGATCTTGAAGGAATCATGTCTTCTTCAGCTGTGGTTTCCAATGTGAAGCTCATGATCTTAAACCGAATTCTGTTGTATTTCTCATTACACGAAAGCTGTCCGTCTCAATCCAATTTTTTGTTTATAGCATCCAAGCTCCTATCTGAATACAGTTTTGTTTTCAGGTTGCAATTGTTCCAGAAGTGACTTCACGAGGTGTCAATAGAGCAGTCATGGAACAGCTCATCAAGCGGTACAGAGTGTCTGACCTCGGCAATCGACTGCCTGCTTACGATGGGCGCAAGAGCCTATATACTGCTGGAAAATTGCCATTTGACAGCAGAGAATTCCAAATCGGTCTTCCTGATGAGGGCGATGGTAGCAATACTGGCAGGTTTGATAAACATTTCTTCCCATTTCTTCAGATTCTTTGTGGTTTCTGATTCTCTGCAAAAATCATGCTGCTGTCACTACATCATCATGTCCTTGGCCAGCAGCATGTACTGTTTCACAGATAGCATGCAACTGCAAACGGGGAGGCCCTATTCTTGTCAGTCAGCTCCATGAAAGAGTCTCAGCGTTGAGTTTTTGTAGACAGACATGTGTGCATATGCTGTACCCAAGCTGAAGAATTGTCTGTGATATATAGAGCTAGAAGGGAACGGCCATTCAAGGTGGTGATCAAGTTTGCCTCGCGTCCAGACCTGTATCACCTTAAGCAGTTCTTAGCAGGTGCCCAAGCTGATGTGCCACAGGAAGCCCTGCAGGTTTTGGATATCGTGCTTCGGGAGCTTCCTACACATCGGTAATTATTGCTGCCCACCTTTTACTGATAGCTCCTTGATCCGCTTCTCACAGGATTGATTCTGTGGGTACTGCTTAATTCTCTAACAAATTGTTATGCTATATCACTGAGAGACTAAAGAAATCTGGAGTTTCTTATCAGGACAAGAAGCACTGAACAAGCACTGCTTTGTGACTGTTGGTGGTGCAGGTACTTACTTTGGTTACTTGAATTCTTATGTTGTTGTGCAGGTATACGCCAATAGGGCGCTCATTTTACTCGCCCAGTCTTGGTTCGACAGTACCTCTTGGTGATGGGCTGGAAAGCTGGCGGGGCTTTTATCAGAGTATACGCCCAACTCAAATGGGCTTGTCCCTCAACATTGGTAGGAGCGATGCTGTTCAACACCTCCTTCTCCAATTTGCGTTCAATTGTTCATGTCTGCTGAATTTGTGTGACTGACTACTGATAAGTTCTGTACTGCTGTGAGGAGTGACCTGTTGTCACATATTATTCTTTTATATTAGCACCTGAGAAGTGTAACAAAAAAAGGAGTGTAACAGGACATAATAGCCAGCTCTTCATTTGCTTTGCACTCCAAGAAAGCAATAAAAATATTTTTTGTAGCATTGCTCAGTCAGATATCCATTCTCATGCTCTGTGGGTTTTTTCAGACATGTCGGCAACTGCATTCATCCAGTCAAAGCCTGTTTTGGATTTTGTTCAGACTCTGTTCAACAGGCATGTACTTGGCCCCCTGTCTGATTCTGATCGGAACAAGGTATGTTCTTGGTGTGGAAGCTTAGTAAATTCTTAGTGCTGTGACCTGTGTACAGTGGTCACACTACATGTGTGCCTGTCAGAACCCTGAACTTACGCACCCTAAAGCAGACAGCACCCTAGGCTGAAAATGGTCTTGGGATGGGTGATTCGCAAGATAACAGCACACTGCCTAGATGCATAATATACATATGTAAAAGCTGCCTGTGGTTGCAGGGGAAGAGATTCTCTGTCATGCTGGTTCTGTGGAGTTGAACTGTTGAAGCTTTTCCTTCTTTTCAAGCTATTGCTTAAACCTCTTTTGCATTGTAAATGATTGTTTATGTAATGTGTTTATGCCAGAGTTTGAATTGTATATGACTATATGACTGCTCATCAAGTTTAAACAGGTGTTTTTGGTGTGGTGTTGTTTGTGTGGTTTTGTGATTCACTGCAGATCAAGAAGGCATTACGTGGTTTGAAGGTTGAAGTGACCCATCGTGGAAGCATGCGGCGAAAGTACCGTATTACAGATATTACCAAGCAGGCAATAGAGGAGTTGCAGTATGCATCTTCTCTCTGGTCTGATGATGTCTTTTGTTGTTGATTCGTTGTTCTGTTGGGTACTGCAACTGGGTTGTGAACCTCGAAATCCTTGTGCAATAACATACCCTTCGCCTTTGTATGCAGATTCCCTGTTGATGACAAGGGCACTATGAAGTCTGTGGTTGATTACTTTAAGGAGACTTATAAGTTCTCTATTCGGTACCCAAAGCTTCCTTGCTTGCAAGTGGGTAGTCAGCAGCGCCCCAATTACCTGCCTATGGAGGTGTGTATCATTGCTGAAGGGCAACGGTACTCAAAGCGTCTCAATGAGCGGCAGATCACGTCACTTCTGCAAGTGACGTGCCAGCGTCCACAAGATCGTGAGAATAGTATTTTACAGGTTTGTGTTCAATACCCAAAATAGTTATCATTTTCAGAGACAAAAGTACTCTTTGAAATCAAAATAATGTTCTCGCAGGAAATAACTGGTTGGTTCTGACAAGTTATCTATTCTGTTGGTTTGTGGCTCTGTGCTGCAAAGACTGTGAGTCGAAATGCTTACAAGCAGGATCCATATGTGCAAGAGTTTGGCATTTCCATCAGCAACCAGCTTGCAAGTGTGGAAGCCCGAATTCTACCACCTCCTCGGGTTTGTAACTGGTCTTGACGTGTTGCACATTTTGGGTGTTCTGAATTTTGTTTCTTTTGTACAGGGTGGCAGTGACTGAAGTTTTGTGTGTATGTACAGCTCAAGTACCATGATACTGGCAGGGAGAAAGAATGTCTTCCAAGCGTCGGGCAGTGGAACATGATGCACAAGGTGTCCAAAATTGCACATATTGCTGTTTCATAATCTGGTTGTAACTGCTAGTTGGATCTATCAATTGCATGACCACACAATGGGGTTGTATGCATTTGCATGTTTGCAGAAAATGGTCAATGGTGGAGTTGTAAAGCACTGGGCTTGCATCAATTTCTCGCGATATGTGACAGCTGACACTGCACACCAGTTTTGCAATGAACTGGCTCGGATGTGCCAAACATCAGGAATGGTACTGGCCCACTGAGATCACATCAACAGCTCTTGGGTTTTGAGGACATGCAATATGAGTGTTTTAGGCAGTTTGTATGATTTGCAACTGGAACCGCATATAACGCCCATCCCTGAGATTCTTGCTGGCTTGTGGTACAGGTATTTGAGATGAATCCAGTTCTCCCAATTCAGGGTGCTAGACCAGAGCAGTGCGATAATGCAATCTCACACATCTGTGAACAGGCAAAGAGGAAGATTGGAGACAAAGGTCTCGATCTGCTCATAGCTATTCTGGCTGACAGTAATGGCTCCCTGTACGGTAAGGTTGCTGTTGCTCTTCTATGATGTGAGATGTGATCTTTGAAAATAAAGTTTTTCCATGTCATGGGTTGAGTGAGAATTTTCCCAATTTATAACCTTTCGGCCACTTTGTGTTTCTGATGCAGGTTACCTGAAGAAACATTGTGAGACAGTGGTTGGTGTGGTGTCACAGTGCTGCTTGACAAAGCATGTGAATAAGCAGTCAAACAAGCAGTATTTGGCAAACGTGGCTCTGAAGATTAATGTGAAGGTAGACAGACGTTTCTTGTGATGTTGGCTTTAGAATCACAGTGGGTGCATTGGGATTTTGTTGCCAATTGCTGTAGAAGTTTGGATGTTTTGCAGTGGATTATGGATTGATTGGTCCTTCCCTTCTATATATCTGTCAGTTGATAGCTACAGACAGTATCTGCTGACTTGAGTGGCCACTAAAAAATTTGCATGAAGCTCTTTGTTTGCCAGGTTGGTGGACGAAACACTGTTTTGGTTGATGCTCTCACAAGGAGAATTCCTTTGGTGAGCGATATCCCCACTATCATCTTTGGTGCAGATGTGACACACCCACATCCAGGAGAGGATTCCATCCCTTCAATTGCTGCGGTACATAAACTTATCCCCATTTGCACCCAAGCCTTCCTGTAAATAGACTTATCTTGTTGTTATTGAGATATCTGTGTACAGAATACTATGTGCATTGCTTGATTGTCCTTGCATTCACTGATTCTCTAATGTTTAGTTTTCTTGTTGTCCTTGGTTGGACTGCAGGTAGTAGCATCACAGGACTGGCCTGAAGTAACCAAATATGCAGGCCTGGTATGTGCACAAACCCATCGCCAGGAGTTGATTCAGGACCTCTTCAAAACATGGGTAGATCCTCAGCGAGGAATCTTGACAGGGGGCCTCATTAAGTAAGCATCTTCTGTGACCCTCATCCTGGATTTCCTCCAATTACTGCCTCTCATAACTAGAGGGTTCATGTTCATGGAATATTGAGGTGGCCAATGGTGCATGATGCACCATGTGAGGTGTGGAGAAGCCTATTTTGTGATTCTCAGTTGTTGGTATCACATATCAAAACCTCTAGATGCAGTGTTCTGCTATCTCATGTGTTCTTACTGCAGACTTGGCTGTTCACTAATGTTCAGCTTTGTGTTTGTCTCAACAGGGAGTTGCTTATCTCGTTCCGGAGAGCAACAGGACACAAACCAATGCGCATCATCTTTTATAGGTTATCTTCTGCAATTTTGTGATGTTTGCAATATTTTGGTGTTCATGGGTTTTGAAGATGATTTCATAGTGACCTGTTGATGTTCTTAATGTAAACATATTTCTGTGTTTTTTACAGAGATGGAGTAAGTGAAGGGCAGTTCTATCAGGTCCTCCTACATGAGCTGGATGCCATCCGCAAAGCATGTGCTTCACTAGAGGCAGATTATCAGCCTCCAGTCACATTTGTGGTGGTGCAGAAACGCCACCATACTCGCCTCTTTGCAAGCAATCACAATGACCAGCGTAGTGTGGATAGAAGTGGGAATGTCTTTGCAGGTCAGTGGAGTTTTGTCACAGCCAGTGGTGAACCTGTCATTTGAGATGATTTTGTTGTGAAATGAAATTAAGAATTTGTGCTCTGTATGTTTTCATGTGGTGCTTTCAGGGACAGTTGTTGATAGCACAATTTGTCATCCTACGGAGTTTGATTTCTACCTGTGCAGTCATGCGGGTATTAAGGTTTGTTGTTTTCCTTTCTCTTTTTGAAGTCATGCTGTTGTTCTATGTATCTGAAGGCAGGCTGGTCTCCTGCATTATGTGGTTTGTAACTAACAGAGTCTTTACTGAAAAGCTCTATGTTGTCTTTGTCCCAAAAGCAGGTGATTTTGATGAGAGTTCTTGTTTCTGCATGTGCACAGGGAACCAGTCGACCTGTGCATTACCATGTGCTGTGGGACGAAAACAAATTCACTGCAGATGGCTTGCAGACTTTGACAAACAATCTTTGTTACACGTCTGTGCCTCTTCCCAACACCGTGGCTCATTGATTTTCTTGATGATGCTTTGGAACTGCTCATGCTATTTATTTCACTAGCCTTTTGTCCAGTACATCTTTGTGGGCTATTCCCAGAGCTAAGATTCCTGACATTTGTGTGGGATTTGGTATATGTTTATGGCTTGGATCACAAGCTATGTTATTGATGACGCACATGGCTTTTTACTCGTCTATTGTTGTTTTCCTGTAGGTATGCAAGATGCACACGATCAGTCTCTATTGGTAAGCTGACAGTCAACCTATTCAAGTTCAAAATGAGAACTCTCTGGTTCAAAATGAGGAATCAAAACAAGTGTCTGATTTGTCTGTTTTGTGCTATGCAGTTCCACCTGCTTACTATGCGCACTTGGCAGCATTCCGGGCTCGTTTTTACTTGGATCCTGAGACATCAGATAGTGGATCCAGTGGTGTTGTGCCAGGCCAAAGTAGTGGGGGCACAACTATCCGCACCAACCGAGGAGCAGCAGGTGCTGCGGTCAGGCCACTTCCAGCAGTGAGAGAGAATGTAAAGAAGGTTATGTTCTACTGCTGAGTGTTAGTCCCCATCATGGCAAGAAGTCGAAAGGACCCATATTATCAAGTTTGCAGTTTCTGCAAAGAGATGGAATTTACCCCAAACCCTCTGGGATGGTTTTGAGACGGTGATATAGGTTCACCGTGTGTGAATGGACTGAGTTTGATTCCACTACTTGGGCTTTTAGTTTCAAACTTCTTTAGCTGGTTTTGGACATAATTGTAGAATGTTTTTACTGAGGCAACCTGCTGCAATGCAAGTTAGCACTATCTTATTAGGACTGATTAGGACTGAGGATCTTTTTTTTATACACACCTAGAAATAGAGTTCGTCTCAGTGCATTTTGGTTGTGAGTAGAAGGCTGTGAAATTCAGTTTTGAAGAGTTGAAATGCCATCTAATGCTTTTTTGTATTCTTTTGTCATCAAACAAAGGAAATTATTGGTTAGCTTTGTGTTCATATTGCAGTCTTGTTCATATTGTGGTTGGTAAGGGACTTTTCCTGATTACTTAGTTAATGTTGTGTGCATTTGTCTTCAATTGTAAAGTGGAAGTTTCAAAACAATATCTCAAGGAATGGTCTGAATAGTTTTTTTCGGTTGTTATCTTGAGTGATCTAACAGTTGTTCAAGAGTGTAATTTACAGACAGAGTTCTTGCATTATTTGTGAAACAAAATCTGTTGATTCTGTCCCATGGATGGTATCAAGTAATTCGGATTTTGTTTGCCGATGTGTTGAAACTCACTTAATTAATTGTCAATGGTTACCAATTTAGCAACAACCCCAATTACCAAATTCCCCCAGTTATTTATTTTCAACAAGTAGAAAGTGGACATTTAAATGGGCAATGTGATAACCATTTCGTGTAATGAAAATGCAAGTTTAAGAACTTGTTGGTAATTGAACATGAAATTGCAAAAGGCAACTTTTGGTGTAATACCTGCCGCATAAGAGTCTTGTTGAATCTCTAAAGAATATAAACAAAGACAAATAGGGTCTTTGTCTAGCTCTTAACCAATTTCAAACCTTACAAGTGAAGATGGTTTATGAATAGAAAGCATAGTTGTAATCCTGCCTTGGAACTGCATATCCAAACTCAATTTCATAATAAATTAAAGACTACTACTTCCAAAGGATATATTACAGGCCAATGTGCAGGTGTCGTCCATATAGGGATGGTTAACCCATCATCACTCCACCGGTATAAAAAGGACCCATATCCCAACATGCAACGATTCACCAGTGTAAACAAGCTTCAAAAATATTCAAAATATCTAAAAATTAACCATGTGAGAAAAAACCATTGTAATGTAATCCAGACCATTTGGATCACTGATAGTGCAAAAGAGCCCAAGTTTGATATAAGCTTATGAAATACTAAACATGTATGGCCATCCATTATGTGTAAACACAATTACAAAAGATTTAAAAATGTCTAAAACCAACAATGTGAAAAGAGACGTTGTAACATAAGCAAAAAACCAAATTCGACAATAACCCTCTCCCTGTGGGGTGCATGGTGCAAAAAATAATGGACACTAAGTAGTGTAAAAACAGACCCAAGTTTTATATAAGCTTACAAAGTACTAGACATAGGTATATATGGTTGATCTACCTTCCTCAAATTGCTTTATTGGGTCTGCAATGTAAGGGAGGTACTCTCTGGCTGCAACAATGTAGTTTTCATTTGGTCCCACACTTTTGAGGAATGTTCACCATCTCTTGTTGTGAGTGAACTGTGAGTGAACTGTGAGTGAACTGCATCAAACATTTCCTGTGTTTACCCATTTGCTGGTTTCGAGATTGTACTTGCCATAAGAACACTGAACGACAAAAGTTGTATGCAAAGATGGGTTGCATTGTTTGTTCTTGTGTTCTGACCATTCTGTTCAAATGTGGCTGCAGATTTGTTCAGTCATCTCTGGAAGAGTTGGACCTGATCTGTTCAAATGCACGAGAAGAGGTGGTGCCTATGGGAGTTTGGTGACTTTACTTAAAAGGAAGTACTAGGTGAAGGGACATACAGGGAAGGATGAAGCAAATAGTGAAGGGACATACGGGGAAGGATGAAGCAAATAGTGAAGGGACATATGGGGAAGGATGAAGCAAATATTGCGTGTAGTATGTATGTTCTACTACACAAACCCTCTATTTAAAACTCAGCCAAACTCTTTGCGAAAAAAGGAAGTGTTAAAGTCAAGACTCCAGAGTAAAGCTCCAGACCGTAGGCTTTACTGGGATAAGGACCCACTCTTATGACATGCTGAGAGTAAAGTCTGAAGTTTTGTGAGAAGTTTGGTTTTCATAATTTATATTTAAAAAAAAAATCAATTAATTATTTATGTGTGTATAGTTTGGTCCCAAAAAAAGAATCAAAAAAAGATAATCAATTTTATTATACACATATAAATAAAACATAAAATAAATAATAACTTGGTTTGTTAAAAAAGAAATTTGAGGATTTTTTGAAATTCATAATTAATCTTTTGCAACATGTAAATGTGATGTAATGTATATTGTGTCTAAAACTGAATAATAATCTAGAATACAATAAACTAAAATTTAGAAAAAGAACATGTTTTGATATGCTTTGAAATTTTTATATGTTTTAAAACGAAACACAAAAGTTAGTAAAATTAGTACATTTTAAAAAATTCACACTTATTAAAAAGTATTAAGTCAAGACATTTGATATATTAAGGCAACTGTAAGCATTATTATGCTTATAATAAAAAGTTGCAAAAAATTTCTTCAAAAATTGCTTTTTATGAATTTTCTTTTTGAATGAAAAGATTTCAAATGGATGATAACCTTTAGTCTAAAGTAAACGCATTGGTTCATTCTTTTACATTTGGATTTAATTGGGCTCCATGAAGATCATTATTAAGCACAAAATTGATGTGTTAATAATTCGCCACACTCCCTTGCAAGTGCTCATATGCCATTGGCCTCCACCACAATTTTTCATTGTACAAATCTCACTCACTACCTTGTTTCCTCATGATTCTAGCCACCAAGATTATTATGAGGTGTTTACTTTGAAGGTCTTGCTTGGAGAAGAAGACACCACTTAGTCTTTGGCCTAGGCACTATACAAAAGAAAAAACATCTAAGTAAACATTTCCCACTTCCCACTATTCCTTGTCTAACCAATTATGCAATCCTTGATGGCCATGCTAAGGTAATTCTTACCCTACCCAAGCCCCCTATAGTAGACCACTATAACTTATCTAGCACAAGAAGCATACTCAAACCCACCTTGCAAAATGTGGACTATAACCTCAACACCTTCTCTTCCTTCTCAAGCTTTGAAAATAAGCTTACAAAATGGGTTCTTGCTACCACAACTTGGGTTAGGTTAACTAATGCCTAGCAATCATTTCCTACCAAAAGAAAAAAAAATACTACAATTAAAAAAAAAGGACCTATTATTGCAATTCCCGTATTATGGCACACCTATTCACCTATTGTCACACATTGTTATTCCTAGAGAAAAGCCCTATTATTTGTATGTTGGGGTTTCCTTTTGTGGCACGACTACACTTGGGTTCTTGTAAATGAAATATTGTAGTACTTTTGGTGGCTTTGGCATAAATTAAATTATTTTTTAATCTGCTGAAGTTTTTATAAAAATATTTTTTTAATTTTCTGAAATTTTTATAAATTTTTTATTTTTAATTTGCTGAAATTTTGAAAAAGCTACTTAAGGTGTAAGAGTTTGAACTCAAGATGTTTTTAAAAGGGAGGATACTATTTAAAGATCCACCGGACCACTAAAACACTTCAACTTGTTTGAATTATACGTATCTTACAATAAATTTTCTTTTTATTAGTTGAAAATTTCAAAATTAAAAACCTAAACTTTGAACCAAAAAACTTAAATTGAATTAATTAATCAACATTCATGTACCCGAATTCATCAAGGTACTATGGTAATAATCTTAAGTATAAGGTGTGCAATGGTAAGGTCCTTGTGTGCATGCTTGAGTGCGATAATAGCGTTTTTTTTTTACGCCATAAGGTGTGCAATCGTCATATATATGAATAATTGTGCACTCAAATTATGTCAATGAATTGCAAGTTAGGGTTTTGGTGTACATGACATAATGTGATTATCTAGGGCTTTCCTAGGCAAATGAGGTATGCAATTGTAGGGTAAATGGAAAATTATGAACTCAAATTATTATCTCCATTAGTTGTAGGCCACAAAGTTTCACATTTTTGTATCATATGTGCACATTGTGGAAATTGGGTTTTGTGGCCAACATTTAATATATGTCTTGGACACCAAATTTTAGCAAGAAAATATTATTTGTAATGGAATAATATTCGACAACATGTAATAATAGGGTTAGTTACCCTATAGTTGAAGGGGTGTGTGACAATGTGGCCTTGCCATTTAAATTAAAAAGTATCTTAATGCAAAAGAAGAATTATGGAAACTCAAATATTTCACCATGCAAAAATATAATCTTCCAAAAGTCCTCTAAATTTTTTTAAAAAAAAAATCCTTCAAGATATTATAACTCTGTAATTAATCTCAAGTTTCAACACAAGCCAAAATATCATCTTTTCAAAAATCCTCATATAAAAATAGACCTATTATTTATTATTACCTAGGGGCCTATAAAAATCCCTTAAGCTACTATACTCTATAATGAATCTGAACACAATATCCTTAAGGGCCTTGGTAGGCAAGGCCAACAAAATCCTTCAAGATATTATTATAACTCTATAATAACTAATCTCAAGTTTGAACACAAGCCAAAACATCAACTTTCAAAAACTCCTCATATAAAAATAGACCTACTATTTAACCTAGGGGGCCAAAATCCCTTAAGCTACTATATACTACCCTCTAGAGTGAATCTAAACACAACATGACCAACAATGTCTCTCTACCAAGGGCCTTGGTATGCACAAGGCCAACAAAATGACTAAATGAGTAAAACTTATCCTGAAGTAATTGGTGGAGAATAATAGATTGCACACTTTGGCAATTTAAACCCTAAATTGGTGGAGAATAGATTGCACACTTTGGCAATTTAAACCCTAAATTGGCGGAGAATAATAGATTGCACACTTTGGCAATTTAAACCTAACCCTAAAATTGGAGAGGAAACAAAAGCTGTTGCCAACCTTGAAGGCAAAATGAAAGAAAAAATAGCATATGACTAGGGAGCAAAATCCACAACAACACTCTTCCCCCCACACTTCAAAAGAAAAAAGAAGAAAGAAAACTCTCTCTCTCTCTCTTAATCTTTTGAAGTAAAAGACTCATCTTTCTTGCATAATTGGAAATGCTGCATGTTCCCCCAATGTTCCCCAATGTTCTTCAATGCTCCCCAAGGTTCCCCAATGTCCTTCAATGTTCCCCAAGGTTCCCCAATGTTCTCCAATGTTCTTCACCTTTGGGAATGGGGGGGGGGTTTAATTGATCATACTAGTGATGAAAAATACTTATTTATTATTTATTGCCTTCAAATTTTTTTGGGAAAGTTCCGTTGTGCAAAAAAGAGTGTTAAAAAGTGTAGGGTAAAGCTGGTCGGGGCAAAGGGCATTCTTGGCCTCGGATGAAGCCTTGCATATTTGGGAATGGCCCCCCACCAGCCCTTTTTTCACGTCTTTCATTGCTTCTTTTCAATCTAGGGAATCACCCCTCTATTGTTTATATTAGGGCGGCCGGATGGCCCACTCGGGGTGGGGCACCTGATGAACCCTAAATTGAACCCTAACAAGTCTTCAAAGGAAATGTCACACAATTGGGAAATGGATATGAGTTTTAACACCACATCTAGCGATTGGTGGATATGGTATTGTGGACACCCACTTGCACGATGGGAGTGAGAAAGTTCTTATATGTCTTCCATTGTAGTCCACAACATTTGCATTTCTAAAGAGTCGTTGAAAGCCCAAAAGAAAATAATCAATCGTGAGTGGAGTGGGTGACCAAACCATTTTAAAGAGTGGTTGAAAGCCCCCAAAGAAAATAAATTGTGAGTGGGGGACTAAGCCATTACCATTATGTTGTATTAGTGAAAATATGTAGTACAAAACAATGTGATAGGTGAATGTGATAGCCATTTTGGGAGGGCGTTACCCAAATAAGGGGCTTTTGTGAGACATAGGAGGAGCCAAGTCGGGTTCCGGTAATGCCCTCCCCCAAGGGTTTTACCATACGTAAAGCTCCACTAATTTTTTTAGAACTATTTTTCCTTGATGTCCGATGAGTACCCACCTAGTAAGAAGAAACTATTTTAAAATGAGAAATTTCCTTTGCACGAACCTTTTTAAACTATTACCCTTCATAAGATGCCTTGCCACAACACTTGAAAAACTATATCATAATAATAGATAAATAAATTAAAAAAATACAACATGGCTCTAGGTTTTAGATCAAGTGGAATGAACCAATAATCCAAAACACACCCTCAAGTTCCAAGTACCATCTTTGTGGTACTTGTGATACTCATGGGCAATATTTAGTGGCACATCACAACGCTAGAGGTTGTAAGAAGCAAACAAGTTTGATTCCTTCTGAAAAGGAAGCTCCCATCAAAAATTCAAAAAAAGATGAAAGAATCGACTAAGAAGTCCACTTTTACACCACTTGATAGTAGTCAATCTTCACTTTGATTCATGTTCGATTTTGTCATGTCATCCAAGTGGGTTCTCCAAAAGCTTGTGGTTCCAAGTGGACCCTTCAACTCCTCCTTTGCACTTAAGAATAAAACATGTGTCATTTAAAGCACAGCTTAAGTGTGGACTTTGTTGTTACATTGCTTGTAGTTTATTATTTAGATAAGAAAACATGTTCCTTCACTCAAAGGAACAACAACAACAAAACATTAGTCAATCCTCCCAATGTCTCCAAAAGTCATTGGGACTTAAGGGGGGCCAAGTCACTACACCCCTCATACAAACTTTGTCAAAACCTTGATTCCTCTTGGACCTTTTGTTCTTTAGCAAATTTTGGGATCCGAGTTTTGGTCAGCTTTCATTGTTCATACGGCATTAGAGTTATCCATAAAAGTCAACCTGCCTTCATCCAGTCTTTGGGCACGCTTTCACCTCCTATCCCCTCTTTCGGTGGTATCCACAAAGTAATGAAATTTTATTAAATCTGAATATGAAATGTTCAAACTCTGCCATTTAATGCACAAGGTTCGAGACTACCTAATTATAGTAGTTGTACAGGTAGGAGGAGTGTATATACAATGTACATGTAGCCTAGCAGCAGTGGAGGCGCTCAGGAAAAGGGAAAGACTGGATGAAACTCAGTTTACCACCAAAATTGGTCGAAAAACTAGTTTGGGTCCCACTTACTGTAGTACCTTTTCAGGTTCGGCATAAATAAAATTATTTTCTAATTTGTCAAATTTTTTGGATATTAATAGTTAGTTATGACGAAAAATTAAAATAGACATGCAGCCAACCAAGTTTGATCCCTGAGCCTGTCCGAGTGCCTAAAAGGCATTACTTACTGACCATCTAACCACAAAAGAATTACACTTCCCACATATAAACCTTTAGTTATAATAATTTTAATACAGAAAGCCTAAATTTTCAGAATTCAAATTTTAACCGCCGAATTAAGAATTAAATTAATTATTCAGCACTGAGGTGCCGAACCTGAAAAGGTACTACAGTATTTCACTTTGTAAAATTTTCATTCTCAGTTATGCGTTTGATGCCCTATTATGCCAAAACTGGCCATTCTCACCCCCTAATTGCAAGTCTTTACATATAACTCCCTTTTCTGCTTCTTTTCAGTCGCCTAATTACAAATGCACAATGGACAGGTCTTCTAAGGTCTATATTTTTTGACCATTGTTCAAAATCCGCATGCCCATTGTGCAAATCATGAAATCCATTACATAATGGAACATTACAGGTACAGGCTGTTGTGCCTATTTTGTTGCCTCTTTGGAAGTTTTGGCTTGCCCAAATTCCTCTCAGCACCTTCCTGGGCACAATGGCCTGTACCCATTCCTGTGCTCCTGCTTTTTGCCTTTGTTATTTAGGACAATTCTGGGGCAGGACAGAATTTTGCCTGTTTATTAAATCTCAGTATGAAATGTTGAAACTCAGCACTGCCTGTGGGCAGCATTACATTCCCTTGTTTGTGGGATATTACACTTGTAACACTCTTGACAGCTAGATTTTCCGGCCTGGTAGAACCTTTTACCATTTGATGGAATGGTGTCAAGCCTGGTAGTCTGAGATACAATCCTAATTGAAACATGCCTGTTGCATAGTACATAACTAACTCGTTTTTGTGTTGTCATATTCCGACTATTTCAACCATTTTCCTAAGTGGGACAAGCAACCTCATGCTACTTTCACTTTTAGGACAATCACTTGACTTTTAGAAAGCATCGCCTACGAGAAAGAGAGAGTCAATTCACGAGTGAATCCATGGTGGGAATAACTAGTTATGCTTTGGAACAAGCCTTAGTCAAACCCATTACCATGGAATGAAACAACATCTTGCCCTACAAGGCTCGTCACATTCCATAATACATTGCAACTATGGTCTTAAGGGTTTGTAAAACACTTTACGTGCCCTCATTATGCCATTGTCAAATTGAAGGGAAAAAGCCAATTATCCATTTGTTTGGGGAAGCTTTCAATTGGCAAAATTGTAGGGAAAATGCCAATTATCCATTTGTTTGGAAAAAGCTTTCAATAGTTGAAATTGTAGGGAAAATGCCAATTATCCATTTGTTTGGGAAAGCTTTCAATTGGCAAAATTGTAAGGAAAATGCCAATTATCCATTTGTTTGGAAAAGCTTTCAACTGGCGAAATTGTAGGGAAAATGCCAATCATCCATTTGTTCGGAAAAGCTTTCAATTGGCAAAATTTTAGGGAAAATGCCAATCATCCATTTGTTTGGAAAAACTTTCAATTGGCAAAATTGTAGGGAAAATGCCAATTATCCATTTGTTTGGAAAGGTTTTCAATTGGCAAAATTGTAGCGAAAATGCCATTCTCTATTTGTTTGGGAAAGTCTTCAATTGGCAAATTGAAGGGAAAATGCCATCCTCCCCATAAGCTTTATCCTTGTGATACCTTACTAGAAATTTTGTCTAAGCTTTACGGAGTTGTGTATGTATTCAATTGTTGAATCAAATCACCGCTCCTCTTTTGAAAAATCTTTTCTCCTTTTGTTTTTTCCACAACTTTGCATTACTTATACTTGGTATTCTAACAAACACTAGAAACTCCCACACCTTAGGACTTTACCAGGATATACATCCAACAAGCATTTTGAGGGATATTTTGGAATCTTACATACATGATGCGGGATTTTCTGCCTAAAAAATGGGAAATTCAAAAATCCTACATGCATTTTGCGGGATATTTTGTAATCTTACATATATGACATGATGAGGGATTTTCTGCCTAAAAAATGGGAAATTCAAAAATGTCGTGGCAACTTTTGGCTACTAGTGGTATCCAATTAAAAAAAAGTGGTCTTTTACTTTATCAGCCAATTGTGTGTCAATGTTGGATTGTTAGAAAATATTTAAGATTTTCCAATAAATAATGTTACGTGATTGTATCATATCTTTAATGCCACTCACATTTTTGAGGGGTCGGATTTTGTGCGTGTAGTATAATAATAATCTATACTAGTGTGACTTATGTTGTCAAACACATATTATGACGTAGTTTAACAAATTATAGACATTTGAAAAACAAATTATTGCATTTCTAATGACAAAAAGTTACTCAAATTTCAATAACTCTCGAATGGTAGGTCTGAAAATTGCGTAAGCACCTCCGTGCACTTGTACTTGTTGAGGACAAGTATAAGCCTATGATCCAATGCTACGGAGAGCCTTCAATTTCCCTAAAAAGTTTAATTTTGATTTTTGTTGAATTTTTAATGATGATAATACTCAAAGTTTTAGTGATGAAAATACTCAAAATTCAATAACTCTTACATCTCAAGTCTAAATAGTACGAATCATCTTGGTGCACCCTTACGACCTTTATCTTTTGTAGGCAGGTTGATAAAATATATATGCAATTTGATGGGTTCCATGGTAGGACCCTTGTGTCCCAAATTGGGAATTATGGGTTGCCATATTTTTGGGAATAAAGTTCACTTTTGCCACAATCAAATGGGCGGAGGATCAAATTGTTGTTTAGGCATTCAAACACGCTAGCTAGCTACCGAGCAAGAGTGAAGGACCCATCTTTTTGCCTTAAAATGGACAATCCACAAAGGTGGCAAATTAAAGCATTAAAAAATGGCCTCGACCTTCTACATATTTGTGGGCTTTCCAAGAGCCAAAAGCAATGGTGTATGTTTGAACAAGTCTATGCTCCTTCAATATAGGTTTGTGTGCCCCATGGTGCAAATAGATTTAACCATTGGATTTCACATTGCAATCCATCAATTTTTTGTGGTGAGATTGGCATGAAATTGTTGAGTATTGTTTTGAAAAAATGGTCTCATTTCCATACTTTATCCTTGGGTCAGTTTTGTTTTTAAATTATTTTTAAAATAATGAAATGAATTTTCGTGAAAATATGAAACTAGTTACGGTGTTGAAAACCATCATACTTATCACAAGCTACAATCCGAATAATTTCACTCCTCATAAGACAATATCATAATAAATCATGAAAAAACAAGACCTTATAATGCCTTTTTAAAAAATAATTTTTCAAAAAATAATCATTATGTGAAGCATGTTATACTTAAAGTAATTATTATTTTATATTATTTTGATATACCTTATCATATTTAGACAACACTATACCCGACCATCAATGGTTTGGGGTTGAGGGTTTAGTTATAACTTACAATACACCCTGGATGGCATGTTCAAAATGCACATTTGATCTCCCTAACATAAAATGGTTATCAATAAATGAAAGCAAAATGTCATTGCCTTTGGTCCCTAATTTCATATCTAAATCTCAGTTAGAGCCCCAAAAATTGTTATTTGCATAATGAAAATTTAAAAACTAAAGATCGATGTCAAATAATGACATTGACCATTTATTTCATAAGATTTTAAAAGATTTTTTCATTAGTCATAACTAGTTTTATCATCAGTATTAGAGGTAAAAGGAAATTAATGAAAATAGTTTTAATATTGTAAATTGTCATGCTTGTTGGTTTGCATTGCTTCTAATTTTCCTTCATTTACGGATAAGTTTGATATTGTTCATAATGGGAAAAAAGGAGGCACAATCAAATTATACTTTTCCCAAAAATATAATCCAATAATTTTCTTAGAAAGACTTCAAACTTGTGCTTTAAAATTTATAAAAAAAAAAAAAAAACTTGTTAGTTATACAAAAAGCTTAACACACGTGAATTAAGTACGTATTTTCTCTTTCATGCTTTTTCATACTTTCACCTCAAATAAGCATCCCACCAAAAAAAAAGAAAAAAAGATTAAAAACTTTGATTTAGTCGACCAATTGAATATTTGTAATGTTTATAAACAACCCAAAAAAATTTAATTTTAAATTAGTTTTTGACATGGTACAATGGTAAGGATGGTTCACACAAGGCCTAATTAAGGGAAGGAAATTATTTTTATAAATTATTTTAATTTGTGAAAGGGGATTTTCAAAACAAAATGTTACTAAGAGCCACTTGCAAAGCAAAGCTTCATTGAAGTTGAATATTTTGATGTGAGTTGAAAGGCATTATTGTGATATAAAATTGAAGTTGAATTTGGAGTGAAAGGCCAAATGTGAAGTGTTATGTAACATGCAATTTTTTAAAAAAAATTTAGGATTGGACTAAATTGTAAGAAGTTCAAACTTTCTTTCATTAAAAATAATTTCATATGATTTTCACTATGCTTAAAAAAAATAAAAATTATGACATAGCCAAATTGACAATGGATGAGCAGGAAAATTTAATCAAATTTGGCTATACACTAAAAATGCTTTGGTGTGCACATTTTTGTGTGAAAGGTCCAAATTTTGTTAACACATCATCATGTGAAATGCATTTGTTAAAATTGCCCATCACATTGAAATGCAAAATGAAAACTAAGTTGTTAACACACACACACAACAACCTCTCAATAAATAAATAAATAAATAAATAAATTTTATTTTTAAAAAAAACCCATCAAATTACACTTTTGGCACCACTCATCACAATTCTCACCACACAAATGAAGGAAAAAAATTAAAATAAAATAAAATTATCCCCATGGATTGTTTGGGGATATAAAAACCCAAAAAAAGACAATTGGGAAATCAAAAATAGAAACAATAATCCCACCCGCACCACACCCAACACACACCCCACCAA
>Ga0116231_10007432_pt1 | contig 20058 bp, 16 predicted proteins | sample S1TSphgellanicum_2_FD_89695 | JGI IMG/M metagenome (GOLD analysis project Ga0116231, IMG submission 89695) | Host-associated microbial communities from peat moss isolated from Minnesota, USA - S1T2_Fd - Sphagnum magellanicum MG | ecosystem: Host-associated > Plants > Peat moss > Unclassified...
TCTTCATTTAGCACCTTGTCATAACATTCTTTACCCGCGAATGTTTACCAAATTACACTGGTTGATCTATAAATTTTTTAAAAATTCTTTAAAATTCTTGCTTCTTTGGGCTTCCATAACATTTTCGCACCAAGAATGTCATAACTTGTGAAAAAGGATTTCAAATGGCTTGATACCTAGTTTGTGCATTTGTAAGGCCTTCAAAGCAGAAATGAAAGTTGAACATGTTTTGTTTTAATTGTTTTAATATTTCATTCGACCATTTTGATTCCATTTGCCTTTCAGATAGGATCAATATGTATTCTATCAAGCACATGTGACACCTAAAATGCAAGGTTGTGTTGTTTTATAAGTTGTAATAATTGTGCCAACACAACATTAAACACATTCACCATAGAAAATGACTTTGGAAGGGCCCATGTTTTGTCCCAATTAAAGGATATTGCACATGCACAATTAACTATTGAAACCTAGTTTTGAGCCAAACATCACAACCATCATACTTGTGCTAGGATTTTCATTTTTGCATATTGAATACTTCTATTAACTCTTTCAAGGGCAGCCATGGAATGCAACATGCCAAAACATTCAAGGTGTTGACAAGGTGTGTTTGAATCTTGCAACCTTATTGATTGCATGCATTGAACAACGATTGCATTATTGAACATTCCTTACAAATTAGATGAACCTTCAATGTAACACATTATTATCATGAATTGAAACCAAGTTGAATTGTTGAATGTCTTGGAACCTTGAAATTTTCTTTCAACTTTTATTTTAAACAAAGAATTTATGTTATGGAACTAGATGGGAAGACAATCAAGTTGCAAATTGTAAATGTTTCTTCCCATTTTCTTATGTTTTGGACCATATTACTTGGTACTACATTTGGTGGATTAGATTGACATCATTTGTTTCCTATATATGATACATATAATAATTATGGTATCATCATTATGTAGTTATGTCTTTTGAATGCCAACCAATAAGATGATTGAATCTTTTAGATGTTCCCTAAAATGTAATCAAAATTCAAAACACATATTTTTGTCCAATGGTTTGCTAAAAAACGTGGGTAGGTTATTGTACACTTATCTACACCCAACATTAGGAGTCTGATGAAGGCAATGGGTAATCATGGCAGCTAGTCACTACTATTCTCGATGAAGGTGATGGTTTGAGATTTTGTGAGCATTTTTCATAAGGTTATGACCACACTCATCACCATGCTAGGTTTAAAATGTTGATGTGAAGATTCCTCTATAGTTTCATATACATGTGATAGTTTTGTAATCATTGTTGGTGTTTATGATTAATTTCCCCATCTAATTGTGTGAAAAGCTCAAAAAGGTTGCCAATTATGGAAGGTTTGATGACATAATCTTTCACAATGGTGTTCGCAGTGAGACACAACAAGGCAGGAATGACTAAAAATAATCATAAATAACTATTACCATGGCGTTCATGGAATCATTGTATATGTGATGTTTCATATGTTTGTTGAGTGAAAGCACAATCAAGTAGACCACAAAAGTAATCTTCTATAATTCAAAAGTAATGATTTTCACATCTAAGCATGAAAATACTAATTCAAGAATTCCTCTTATCATGATGCAAAACCATGGAGCCTCAATTGACATCATAAGAATGTAAATTTCATAAGAATGAAAAGTAATTGCACCATAAAAATGTGTAAATAATGCGTTTGAAAATTAAAAATTAAAATGTCTTAAACTTACCAAATATAACATTTTCAAATTACATGTTTTTACAAAATCTATGGTATACTTTAAAGTTTCCATTTTATTTTCTTTGATTTGGACATTGTTTTAATCTACTTGCACCTACTTTTATGAAATAGGACATTTACTTGCACTTACTTTCATTCACAATAATCTTATTTAACTATTAAATAAATGTGTTTTTATCAAAAAAATTCACATGAAATAAAAAACCATATTAACTTCAATCTTTCTACCCAACCAAATTACATGTTTGATAATTTCATGATATATTTTTAAATACTTGTAATTCAACCTAGAAAAGTACACTAATTGGTTTGTTCGACTACATTTTCACTTTATCCCCTTGTGAAAATAATGTATAACATGAATATGTAGGTGGATACGTCAATGTTGGGTCAATTGTTGAAATCACTAAAAAAATATGAACACTTTACCTTTGTTCTTGCCACCTGATCAAATAAACTACAACTATAGTTTTCATGTCTTATGATGGATGTGATTTGTCCTATCTTTGTTCTTTGAAAATTCATGCAGATGTATTAAATGTTTACATCATTTAGGCCAATGATATGTGTTCACCTTGAATGTTATTACACTTTGGCAAGTGGTCTATGATGTCACAGCCTAGGAGAGTTCCAACAATGTGAACCAATGGTTGAATGAAATTGACCAATATGATAGTGACAATGTGAACAAATTGTTGGTGGGCAATAAGTCTAATTTGGATTTGAAAACGTTGTTGACTACCAAATTGTTAAGGTAAGGTTTATTATAGATTCATGATTCCCAAGAAAGAATCATGAATTGTTGTTTTGTGTTGGGGTTCTTCTTTTTCATGATTAATGTTTGGTTACTATTGTACATGTACTCAAATCTGAAATATCCATCACCTTATTTTTGGGTATGATCTTGATTCTTTTCATGACAACTTTTTAGTGCAAAAGTATTGAAAGAAATTTCAAAGTTCCATCTTTCACAATTTTGCAACATTTGGCTCATTATCTCTCACCTATTTGATGATGTGAAGCTTTTTAATGCTTGTTTTATCAACGTCCTAACATATCATTCAAACACATTGACATTTCTTTTCACTAACAAAATTCAATTGAAAGGTTTTACCCATGTGTAACAACTTACATAGTGAAATTTGGAGTCATTGTAGTTGTGGTTGAAGATGCTAAACAACTTGTCCTCTTGCTTTGACTAGAAAAATTGTTTTGTGCAAGGATATCTCAAACTAAGCATTGGCCATTTACATCAACTCCAATTGTTTCTTGACAATTATGGGTGTTTGTAGCTCAACTAATAGGTTCCACAATTGTAACTCAACTAATTCATTTCTTAAAGGACCATTCAAGTACATATCATTGTTTTTGAGTTAGAGTAGTATTGACATTCTTTTGATTATAAGAATTAAGCAACAATTTGCACCCTTTTTTGCATTGCTTAAAGAATGAAGTTTTCCCAAATCAAAAGACAAATCTAACTAAAAGTTTTTTTGAAAAAATTATTTTATTGTGTGGCTCCACCCCCCTAAGCATCAAGTACTAAGTTCTCCAAATTTTTTTTGCTTGCAGAAGTGCTTAACTATATACCTTTATAAGATATATGGTTTATAAGTCTATTTAATCAACATATAGTTTTTAGTTTTTTGAGTTTTAAGTACTGTCTTTTATGGTAGATTGGTTTCTTGAGGTCCCAATAGGTACAGTTAGTTCTTCGTTCATAAATGGTAGGGTTGACATTTGCAATCATAAGAGTGTGTACAAAGGTACATTTTTTCAACAATTGAATTTCTGGTGGAAGATAATTTGTTACAAAGGCAAGTCAAAGATGCAATTTGGATTTTTAAGCTCATACTTGTTATAATGCACCAACATGTCTTATGTTTGCACTTTAATAAGAGTGATTATCGGAATTGACATTCTCAAAGTTATTTACATTGATCTAATATTCATTAAATTATGTCCCAATGTTGTAACGAAAATTGTATACATCATTCCTCAATATTGATACAACTAAAAAGTCATGGGCTATTTGTAGATTAGCCTTGGTAGCACTTGTAATAAGTAACAGATTCATTTGATACATACTTAATAATAGATGTTCAAATGTTGAGTCAATTAACAAGGTAGCTGAAACTTGCTTGTGATGTCACTACCAAATGATGAAAAAACATGTGACCATGCAAGTTTGTTCACATTGAAAACAACTAATGACATATTAAAAGCCTAGAAAGTATCTTGGACTTTGTCGATGTCACTATTGTTGAAGATTTGACAAAATCTATATGAAGGATAATTCAAGATGATGATTCCATGGGTGCTCCTTTTTGCAAGATTACTCCTTTTTATGGCCTTGTTGGTAAGTGTTTCCACTCTTGTAATTCCACAACTTTTGAGGTGAAACTTTTCGATTAACATCCATTATTTTTTCTCTTCATTCATTTACCATTGAAACTTATCACATTTTGTTAATCCTTACTTAGTAATGCAAACCATTTTAGAGATATCGAGTTACACAAGTCAATCATTTACATCGTGTTTAAATGCAAGAGAATTTAATTAATGATTATTGGATTATAATATATTTTTAATTATATAAAGATGTTGGGAATTGGATCTCGAACTTTGATATATTGGGTATATGGATTTTGGACTAAATAATGGGAATGATTTTGGTTAGTGGTAAATCGATGGGTTCTAGGGTTTAAATTATTAATTTAAAAAAATATTTCTACATTTTTTTGGTCAAAATTTTAAGATTGAAACCATTTCATATTTTTCTAATCAATGGAATGCTTAGAATTATAAGCAAGTTTTTATTTACATAATTTTAACATTAACTAACATTAAATTATATTTCAATACCCTAATATCATAAAAGTTAACTGATGTCATTGCCATTGAAAAAATAATTATATTATCCATTTTTTTATCATAACCCAAACTTAAACTTTAAATGTAAATTTTAATTCAAAACCTTAATTTGAATCAACAATTCTATATTAACCTTAAAATATTTTGAACCACAAGTGAGAAAAAAATTATTTAAATTATTTTCAATAAGTACATATCAATGTATTCAATTGCAAAATCTATTATGTGCCTTTAATATATTACAATCACATAAATTGGTCAATATTGTCACTATAATATTCTTAATGTTATCACACATGTATAAACATATATATGAACATACACACAAACACATATAAATAATTCATTCAATAGTGTACGTATTTGTATACATACATAAACACACATGTACAACATCTTATCTATTGGCAAGGCCAATGTGTTTTGCTTTTCTCCATCTTCCTAATGTTTCTTTTTTTTTTTGGTGCTACAAGTTACAAAAAAAATTAAAATGCACCTACAAAAATAAAAAGAATTAAAAATATGGATATATATATTTCAATTTTTTAAAAATAAAAAATGTTCAACACATTTGATCCATTGGTCCAAAAAATTCAAATACTTGAAAATGTGATTTAAAGAAAAAAATTCTCTTAAAAAAACAGGTTTTAAAAATAAAATGAAATCTTCAATGAGATTGAGAAACAATGTCCGAAAAACAAAAAGTGTTAAATGAATTTTTTTTTCCATTTAGCACCTTTTGTTTAATATTTCATTTAACGCCTTTTTGTTTTTTGGATATTGATTTCAACAAGGTGCTAAATGAAATGTGGAATTGAGACCTTCCAAAGAAACAAACAAACATAGAATTCACAAGAGAGGACGGAACTCATCCAACAATTAGAAACCCACCTACCCATCCACCCACCCATCCACCCACCCAATCATCAATCAACCACAACCAATCATCCAAAACCCTAAAAGCCCTCAAAAGTGAAAACCCTAAGAAGGGATGGGCAACCACCCAGTTGGTTTCAATCATGTGGGGTATTAGACACTAGACACCCAAGGTCAAGTCAAACATTGAAGGCAAGGAGCATAAAAACAACACCAACAAAACCAATGTTGTAACCATAGTAACTAACCATAGTAGTTATATGATTTCTTTTAATGATCACATCCAAAGTAGTGATTATTTTTGGCCCAATTTTTCACAAATTTTTGGACCTGAAGAATCTGATTTCCACCTATAGAAAGGATTTTTTTCATGAGAAAAAAAGACCTAAATCCCCAAAAATCTTGAATTAAAAAAAAAAGCAAAATCATCAGAATTTTGTATAATAAATTTCTATAAGTAGCCAACAATATAGAAGGATGCTTAAATTTGTCTTTACTTGAATTATCTTAATTAAATTTATTGTAACCAAAGTTGGCATGTACATGTTCCAATGATGGACACTTTAACTACATTACAAAATTGAAATAATAATAATCCAAATAAAGGAAAGAGCATTGAACTAGTAGTATAGAAATAGTGTTTTATAACTTATAGACTCTACATTATTATCATTATTATTACTATTTTTAAAAAAATTAGTAGTATTAGTATTATTATTAGTTTTACTTATTAGTATTATTGTTGAGGTTGTGGTTGTCAGTCTGTTGTGATGAAAAAGCTCCAGGAAGGCGGTAGAAGTACATGATTTCATCCAAATGGATGGATTTTTTATTTCATCCGCCCAGGAAGAGAGGATACTCTGATAATGCACCCCGCGACTGTTTCTTCTTGCCAGCTTCGTAAGGGGACTGCTCGCTCCTCTTGCGTTGGTCTCTTGCAGGACGCGGTTGCGGGGATCAGAAGCGCTTCTCTTCTCTGCCTTCGTTTTTCGCATCCGCGTCTGCTGTTCGTTGCTCACTGCTGCTGCTGCCGATTACTGCTGCTGCTGCTGCTGCTGCTGCTGTTTTTGGTAGATTTTTTTTTTTTGTTCTTTTGGTTTTATTTCTGGTGCTTTTTGTGGGGGTTTTTTATTTTTTTTTTGGTTTGGTTGGGAGGGGGAGGAGGGAGAAGGAGAAGAGGTTTGATTATGGCGTCGTCGGGTGCGGCGGCAAAGCTCCGAGCGATACAAGCGCAGGGATCAAATAAGACGTGCGTGGATTGCTCGCAGAAGAATCCGCAATGGGCGTCTGTGACTTATGGCGTGTTTATGTGCTTAGAGTGCTCGGGTGTGCATCGAGGGTTGGGAGTGCACATCAGTTTTGTGAGATCAGTGACCATGGATTCCTGGTCTGACTTGCAACTTAAGAAAATGGAAGTCGGAGGTAATCAAGCTCTGAACAGTTTTCTGTTGCAGTACGGGATTGCTAAGGAGACTGACATCGTGACCAAGTATAACAGTAAAGCCGCGGCTGTGTACCGTGAGAGGATTCAAGCGTTGTCCGAAGGACGGCCATGGAATGCTCCGCCTGTGGTGAAGGAGTCGAAGACGGCCTCTGCTGGGGTTAGCCAGGAAAGTAGGGGAGGAGGAGGAGGAGGAGGAGGGAGATCTGGAAGATCTGGAGGCGGAGAAGATAGAACCACGAGTAATGGATGGGACGACTGGGATTTGGAGCACGCCGGCAGCAATAACACCAGCAGCAATATCCGGCGCCATGGATCCACCGGAGGCATTGGTGACAGTGGTTACGGAGGTGGTGCTCCGCCCAGGTCTTCTTCTTCCGGGGATCTTTACACCCGATCGCAGCTTGAAGCTTCGGCCGCTGGCAAAGAGGCTTTCTTCGCCAAGAAACAGGCTGAGAATGCCTCCCGGCCAGACGGTTTGCCGCCATCGCAAGGAGGGAAATACGTAGGGTTTGGATCTGGAGGCAGTCGGCCTCCTCCGAGCAGAGGGCCTCCGGTTGGAGCAGGAGGCGATATGTTGAAAGATACGGTGTCGGTTGTGTCTCAGGTACGCTGTTGAGCATGCAACAACATCAAAAGAGCGCTGTTTGTTTGTTCTATCTGCCCTCTTTCTTCACCAAACTTCACCATGGATGCTCTACATGGTTAACAACTGAGTTCTACACATCATTTCTTTGCATCCTCTGCTACAGACACAATTGCGTTAACACAAATCCTGTTTGGAAAGAACTTCAATCCTTGACATTTGATCCCTAAGCTGCCTTCTCAGTGATGTGAAGGGAAGAACTGTGTCCAAAACGGCAGTCACTGTGTGTAGGGTTTGGTGGCTTCTTTCCCTTGACCTATCAGGTCACATGGTATCTTTACCTTCTCCACAACTTGAAGCAACATGCTGCAATTGCAACCAAGTATAAATCTTGCATGCATTTTTTCAAAGGTCACTTGAATGAAATGCTTCAGGTCTGCTGGTTTTGGTTGCAGTTTTGTGCCATTTGACTTATTTCTACTGATTAAAATCATGCTATCAGGTTCTGTGTAAAGTAATCAAAGCAGCAGATTACTGCCCAATGCTTCTGTTCTGCCAGTTGTAGTTGTGGTTTTGTGCCAATTGATTTATACTACTCATGAGAGAAATGCTTCGGTTCTGCTGGTTTTTGTTGCAGTTTTGTGCCATTTGACTTCTTTCTACTCATGAAAATTGTGCTATCAGGTGCTGTGTAAAGAAATTGAAGCAGCAGATTGCTGTCCAGTCTTTGTTATTTCACTTTGCAAGGGTAGATATGTGTGTTGCATGCTGGGAGCATAATTGGTTGCTGACGTTGATGATTGTTGGCAGGGTCTTAATCGATTGTCAGTGGTAGCTGCATCAGCTGCTCAAAATGCAGCGTCAGTTGTGCAATCAAGCACCAAAGATTTAACAGCTAAGGTATGCAACCCATCTATATTCTGTTGTGTGTCTGTTGTCATGAAATTTAAAGGGTTTCAGGAAGGTAGAAATCATTCAGTTAATGATATTTGTTTATTTGGAGGAATGGTCAACTCACTATTCATTCTTCATTTTGCATGAACCATGACCAGCTTCTTTTTTTCAGATACTTTAGTGCTGTAATTCTTCAATTGATGGTCTTGTTTAGTTGGAGGAACAACAATCCAAGCGAGTTCTTGCAATTACTGGCATTTTAGTGCTTGACCCTCTAGAAAGTCCTCTATTCATAGGCTTAGCTGTTTTGCTTGTATAGGGCAGGCTGAAATGAAAAAGCAGCGTACTGTCACAGCTTATTGCAACTTGAATGATGGTTGTTTTTATTAGCTATGCCTGTTGAATCCTGGCAAACATCCTGACCATGTCTCTCACACCATTGCTTCCAGAAATTCAACAAAACATTAGGACACAGGTTTTTGTATAACTGTTTGTCCAATAAATTGGGCAGATTATTGTTACTTATATGAGAAGTTGATGAAGTCATTGGGAAGTTATGGTAGCTAGTCACTCCTTTTCATGATGAAGGTGATGGTTTGATACTTTGTGAGTGATTGTCCTAAGGTTATGACTGCACTGAGTCATATCCTGTTAAGTTTGGTTTTGGTGGAACTGACACCAAGGCGATCTCTAAAGGTCGTTGTGGAGTTTTCTCTGCAATCTCATAGATCTTTGTAACCTTTTACAGACATTTTCACTTGCAAAAATCAGATTGGGCTTATGTGGTTGCCGTTCTATAATCAGTTTTTGTTACCATTTGACAAAGTAAAGATTTCCTTCTTCTATTTCTCAGTCTTTCAACACACAAATTGCAGCAGCCCAGTTTCTGATAGGGCAATAGCTATCATACCCTTATTCCTTATTTATCTGTTAGCAAGCTTAGAGGTGCAGGTTAGTCCATAGATGTAAGGGGAACTTGAAAGAATGACCTGATTTTGATAAGTTTGAAATCTTGCTTGTTTTGTGTACAGACAGGGCATGTGTGTTTACTCTATTGCTCTTGGCTTCTTGCTCCCATGTTTGCTGTTTAGTTTCAAGTCTTTGGTTATTTAGTGATGGTGTGTTGTTTGTAATAGTTTGGAATGGTGACCTGGGTCTGGCAGGTGCGTGATGGAGGATATGATCAAAAGGTGAATGAAACAGTTTCAGTAGTGGCAGCAAAAACCACAGAATTGGGACAGAAGACATGGGGCTTAATGCGGGGGGTGATGGCCATGGCCTCGCAACAGATAGAAGCCTACGCAAAGGATGGAGGTCAGAGCAGTTTTACTTCCCACTATGGTGCCACCCAGTCTACTGGTGGATATCAAGAGCTGAATGGTGGAAGGGGCTGGGATTCCTCCAGCAACGAGCATGATAGCTGGCATGAATGGGATACAAAGAATGGCAGTGATAGCAAGGGTGGGAGCAGCACAAAAGCTGGTGGTGACTCATGGGTAGGTTGGGATGATGACAAGGATGATGACCATCATGATGATTACTTTGGGTCATCGCATGCCACCAAGGCTGATGCTGATGGCTGGAATAACTCCTCATGGGATGGTGGTTTCAAGTAAGGAGAGTTGCAGCAGGTACAACCCATGGGCATATATACTCATAAGGAGCGCATTGCTCCTATAGCAACTAAACTGCATCAGCTTTAAAGTAGTTTTCCCGCCAGGGTTGTGATCACAATTCTTGAGCAGTTTTTGTGTGAACACACCTGAGTGCATTGTGGGCTCCTGCAACCTCTTTGTCCATTGTCTTTTTACTTTTGCCCAGTTCATTCTCTGATCGTCTATTGCCTGCACAAAATGATGTTCTCATGAATCCCCTTGAGAGATTTTCTGCTTGTTTGTGCTTGTAGAGTTGCATTTGAAACCGAAGACCTATTCATATGAGAACAAGTTGAAGGAGGGGACCCCGACTCCCCACTGACCTTTGAATTGGTCATGATTGTTAGCATTGCAGAGTTGTTTCCAATAATTGGAGTTTGTGGGTGCTGGGACTTGTATACTTTTGTTGTACTTTCTGAGTGCAGATTGTGATGGTGAACATACAACTGTTCTTCCTATAGAGTCTTTAATACCTGAAGGACAGATTCTCGCAATCTGTCCAGCAAATTTAAGCAGATATATTTGAAGATTGGAGGTTAGTAGTTCTTTATCTGTTTGCAGAATTTAATTGATTGCCATTTTTTGAAGAGCTATCGTACTTGTAAGTGTGTGTGGAAGGCCGAATTTGTCTTCACACACGCAATTTCTCCAGCCATCTATACATTAAGACTGTTGTTTGTTTTGCTGTGCTTTTGGTAGGCAGTTTTGTTTCATTATTTTTGGACTGATGGTGCAAATGGCTTTGAATTTAGAGTGGTCATTTTTTATGAAACTTAAATTTCATAAAACTGATTTTTCCACAATTGGGATTTTTGGAAAATCAGTGCTTTTTAGAGACTTGATAAGGTTTCCTTAAACGTTATATCTAGCCTTGAAGCTGATTTCACTTGGGCCAATGGTACAAGGGGCTCACTAGTTCACATGATCGAATGGGTCTGTATTGAGTTTTATTATTGCTTTTATGTGAACAACCATTTTTTTCACATTAACAAAAAAACAACTCTTTGCATCATCAATAACTTCTTCTTGTAGGATGCACTTTGAACTTCTGAAGTTTGGATGTGGTGTTAAGTGCTTATGATGCACTTAATGTAATGTTTTGTAATATAATTTATGGCAACTTACACATTAGAGATGATGCTCTAAGCATCCCAGTTTTTCTTGTTACCAAGTTATGGTGGTGGTCTTTATCATGGCCATAGTGATTGATACCTTTTGTGTGAAGGGTGCAAGTGGACTGAATAGTAATAGTGTGGCTATGGTTGAAGGTCGTGTTTACTAAGGATGAAACCATGAGGGATTTTATATTGGATTGAAGTCAATCGAACATAGCAGTTGTTGTCTATCATTTAAAGTAAATTTAAAAATGTTGTGAAAGTGTGCACTTTGCAGTATGTCTCATATTGTTGACAATGCTTTGCTTGATTTTGATCAAGCAAAGTCTCGCACCGAATAGTATGTTTGGGTATTTTTTCTAGTAAAACTTTCTTCAATGTTGGTGCTTGTGTGTATGTTATGGTAGTGGGTCCAATTCATCAAGGGTGATGGGAATTGTGATTGTTGGATGGGTGGATGTGAAGCATCAATATTGAAGGCAATATGGCAAGCATGATGTTGGAACATGGGCATGCAAGGCATAGCAAAGGCTTTATAAGTTGTAAAATGTAAAAGATAGGATATCTATGGATATATATATATGTTGTTTTATACTTCGACTATATATGGTTTTATAAAATTACATTGCCTTGCTAAGTGGATGGACACACCAAACCACAAGTGCACTTTAAAATTAAAAACATCATTTGTTGAAAATAGCCTTGAGATGGGTAAACCTCCCAATAATGATGCTCAAAATTTGTGTCAAGGAGTCCAAGGAACACTTATTTTCAAAAGGAAAATAACACCTTATGACATAAAAATTTGTTTTTTAGTGATTCTAACTTTAATTAATTTTATGTGCCACGCATAGTAGGGTGTTTGCATGCTACGATGTACACATTTTGTTTGAAAATTGGAACTACATGTATCAAAAGTACCAAAACATAAGATTTTATTCACTTTGAATTATTCTAAAGATCACACAAATCTCCAACAAGAGGTTGAAAAGAAACATCATAACCTATTCATGGCTACAAACTCTAAGGAAATGGTACCCAAACGTGCAGTCTTTTTTCACCATGGTGGCATTTCACATGTGGAATTAAGGTTGACAGATTTTTAACAATCTATTTTTGCTAATAAATACACTTATTTCTTCAGGGCAAAAGCACACTAGGGTGCCATAATTTTGATAGATTATAGTCCCTTTTCAAAGTCCTTTTATAGTGTAGTTGAAAACTAGCTTAAAATATGAATATTTAAATGACACTGAAAATAACATTTTTTTCCATTTCCAATTTCAAATCATGATGCTATAAGACATATAAAAAATATCTCAAAAGAATTTTATTTTTTAAATGCTTAAAAAGTATTTTTAAATAATTATAGTTTTTAGAATTTAAAAAATTCATAACATAATAAATTAAAATCACATTCCATTCATTCAATGGATTTTTTGTTTTTTAAACACAATTCATCCAATGTTCCAAAGTTTTAAAGACATAAAATTAACACATTGTAAAGTAAAAATTCATGTCCATGAGTTTTGTAGGTATGACAAAAAATGTGGGCAAAATTCAAAAGTCCATTACTTACTGGCTATTCACGATTTTGATTTGATTTTTTCATTTTTGAAAGGTTGATTATGATAGCTTTAGATAAGTGAGTCCCTTCTTTTTATTATTTCAATGGATTTTATTTTATTTTATTTTTTATACCTAAGGAATAGAAGACCATTGTGACATCCATATAAAGTCATTATAAGGCATCCACATAACATCACTAAACTTTTCCTAAGGTAATCATGTCATTTGACTTAGATAGATGACCAATCCATTCATACATAAAAACCTTTCACTACTAAAAATCCAAGTTTATAATTTTTCCCTTCTTGGGGTTTTGTGTTGCCACAAGTTAGGTTAATGGCAACCTGCTACTTATTACCAAGTTGAAGGAAAAAATGACTACTTTAATCCATATTAAAATTGTGTATTCAAAATATATACATATTCAACATTTGGATGATGCAATCGATACATAGACATAGACATAACATAGTTTATAATAAATAATTCATTTACAATTAGCCTCATATTTATATGTGTGAGATGGTTTGAACTCATGTTTCTACCAAAATTAATAAAATGATTGTGCAATAACAATTATGGTTATGTTGTGAAAATGTTAACATTAATGAAAAAAATGGGTTTTGGGTAATATTATTTTTAAAAATTGCAACAAATAATATGTATGCCTAGGATATAATAATCAAGTTAAATCATTGAGAAAGTTAATATTTAGGCTTGTTCTTGTCCTTATTTTTGTATCTAGCCATCCAATGTTTTGGGTCATAAAAACATGTCCTTGGGCCCACATTTCACGCTTCCAAAACATGTAATTTTCCAAGGTTATGTTGTTTTTTTCTTGGTTGTGGATGGATGTATTGTGTAGTTATAAGTTGATGGAACTACATTAATGAAACACACCCATGGAAAAACCTATTGTTTTGACAAACATAACAACACATCTTGGGTTTTGTTATTTGTTTAAAAAATGATTATTGTCTTTTTTTATTATGTTTACAACTACTTGGTCACAAAAATTACCATGTACTTGTAAACGACATCAAAATGCCATGTGGCATCATGGTTTTGCGATTATAGTTAATATGACAACTTATTCAATTTTTGGGTAAATATATTATTTTTATTGAGTTTATATTAATATATTTGAAAGATTTAAAATCAAAAACTCAAAATACCATTTATTTTCGCGATTAATAATGATTTACTTTCTAATGATGATGATGATGTTGCATGCCATGTGTCAACAAGGTGTTACAATTAGTAATTAACTTCATTATTTTTTACAATTTGTCCAAAACGATTAAAAAAACGATTATGAATGTTTTGAACAACTAGTAGTTAACTTAATAACTCATGACATTAATTTCAATAAAATTATATTTGTTGATTGGTAAAAAATGTTCATAATGTCAAAACATTTAGTTTACAACTTGTCCTATGCAACTACAATGTCCAACATGATTAAGGAAATGACCAATAATGTCTTTAACAATTAGTAATCTACTTAGTGACTCATAACATTAATATTAATAAAATTACATTTATTGATTGGTCATAGAAGCTTAGGTTAACTTAAATTAAATTGGTAGGTAATAGGTAGGTTGACCTATGTTAACCTAAGGTGGTCTAATTTAATTTGAGGCTCAAAAATTTGATCTTTATAAATTTATGTTTAATAAATTTAGTATAATCAAATGTGGTAATGTAATGGATGAGGACTTGAACCCCAAAGTGGAGGTGAGGGGTTTAAATCCTTGTTTTTACAACTTATGATACCTAGGCCATTTAAACTAGGTTGATTTTTGGTTACACTAGTTACTCAAGTTAAGCAAGGTTAATTTTATTCATGTGTGATGATTCATAATTGAATGTGTTTATAGATTTTTGACACATGTCATCCATTTATCAAAACGTCTTTTGTAACTCTTAGTTAAATAAAATGATTAGTTTGACATGGAATGCATTTTACATGTCATACCAAGGTTAATGATGACATAATGTTTCAATATTATAAAAAAATCCTAGTTGATAAGACAACTAGGTTTTACAACTATATGTTTTTTGCGATTAAATGGGTGAAATGACATGAGTTTATCAACTCAATAATCATTAGTTACAAATGTCCTTTCTAATAAATATAGTCATAAAGGCCAATCACAAAACCCAAAATGTGTTATTATGCGATCTCATAGGTTTGACCATGATTTATTTTTCCACATAGTTAAAAAACATATTAAATGGGTGCTTTTGGCAAAAAGGTTTGGTTTGGCTCATGTGTGCTTGAATGTTGATGTCGATTGTCAAATCCCATTCCCTTTCCTTAAGTTTTATGTTCAATGAAATAAACACATGCATAAGTAGTCCGGATGAAATTATTGATGGATTTTACTTACTTACTAATTACTTACAATTTAGCATCATTAAGTGGGCCAAACAGCGCCGGGGCTAGAACCTAATTGACGTTAAGTCTGATGAAGCAATTCAGATCTAATCGTCTAACATTGCACTAAGAATCTAGCAAGGATGCCTTACTGCTGACAGCTCAGTAATTCAACCAAAGGTGTGATGGTAGTTAGTGGCAATGAACCTTTAAACCTTTCTCGAACACTTTGATAAGCAGGGCAAACCAACAAGAAGTGGTCCTCATCTTCAACCGCACCCAAATTGCATAATTTGTAGTAACGCTACGACACCGACACCTTCACTGGCTTGATTTGCCTTCCTAGCTCAATTTGCAGCTTGTGATTCGCACAACGAAAACATGCCAAGCTTTTCCTAAGCTGTGCATTGTCTACCCTGGAGAGGTATTCTTTATACCCATATTGTGCTGAGCTATTCAACCCCAGATAGGTTCTCACCTTGCTGGAGTTAGTTGCAGTCACTTGATGGTGTACAATGTATTGCCTTTCAGCTAACTGCTTGAAGCGAGCACATGGTGGCAACTGATCGCTATTGATGCACAAATTGTACGTCGACAATCGTTCATCTACTTGTGCTAGCCAACAAGCAGGCAATCGGCTCTTTCTACCCACAGCACTCTAGTTCCCGAGTAAGACTTTTCGCCTAGCTGCAAACAACTACATCTGTACATCATAAACTAGCCTGAACATGCGATATGAGTCTACCTTAGAATTGACACGTGAGAGAAAGCGCATGGTCTGTTACCACCAAAATATTTATAAGGGAAACCTGCGAAACTTTGCCAGTACGACGTAACTGGATGTTGTGGTGCCCCAACGATGACTTCAGAAAAGCTCGATGAACCACTTCTAACTGTTCACGTGCCATGTGGTCTAACCATATTTTACACTCATAGCTAAGGAATGGTTTAACTAATGCATCAAGCAGCTGGCATTGCAATGTTGGGTCAAAGATGCGTAGCTCTACGCATCTACGCCCCAATGCAAAAACTGCCTTTTTCCCTGACATTGTTGATCGTAATATTGTCGCTTGCATATCTTTTGTGCCATGCAACTCATCACCTAGATACTTGAAAGAGTTTAGTTGCTCTATAGCTTCGCCCTCATACTAAAAAGCCTGACACACAAACTTGCGTGCTTCAAACACAACAACCTTGGTTTTCTTGACATTCACAATCAACTGACGCTCACAGCAAAAAGCTTGTAAGACATCCAATTGTTTCTGCAATCTAGCAGGAGTGTGTGACATGAGAGCTAAGTCATCTGCATACAAAAGCAAGCGAACAGCTAGCTGTCCCAACATTGGTGGTGTGTCACCTTCCAAAGCATTCAGCTGTTTCTCTAGGCCATCTATGAAGAGGCCAAACAGGAGCGGGCTGAGGGGGCATCCTTGCTTCACTCCGATGCAGTAGAGGAAAGTGGGCGTGAACCCCTCCTCTAGATGGTGCAGGCAGGCTTGGTTTTGACGGTACATGGAGTGCAAGCACTCTAGTATCCGCCTACTGATGTCAAGTCCCTCTAGCACCTGCCACAATAGGTCTTTTGGTACTGTATCAAAGGCTTTTTTGAAGTCCACAAAACAAGTGTACAACTTCTTTTTCTAAAATCTAGCTTGTTCGGTCAAAGTGGAAAGAATAAACAAGTTATCTGTTGTCCTAAAGTCCTTTTGAAACCAGCCTGTCCATTTGCGCGTAAATCATTGGTCTCCGTCCATTGACTAATGCGGGACTCAAGAATCATTGCAAACACCTTGGCTAAGACTAGTCCTACTGTGATCCCCCTGTAATTGTCAAACTAACTATAGTCATCCCCTTTGTACAATGCATGTATGATCCCAACAGAGAGTGATTCACAATAGCCCTCGCGTAGAATTTTGTTAAAAGCAATAGTGGTTGTTGCAGGGCAACAACCGCATCCAAAAGGAACTCTGGTTTGATGCCATCAATGCTTGCAGTTTTGTATCGTTTTAGCTTTTTAAACGCTTCTTGTATTTCAACTAGTGTGATATCAACATTCAATTGTTCGCAATCAATACCATTGGGTGGAAAGGAGACCACCGGGGCTTGAATAATGGCACCTGTCACAGCTCCTGCTGTGGCTGGTGCCGCTGGAGGGTAGAGCAATTGCTGGAAGCCATCCCTGAGTGCTTCGCTGGTGATACCATTGACACCCTCAGCACGCTTGCAGTACCACTTCTAGAATGCTACAGGATCCGCCTTCGCTAAACCACATAGTTGTTTAGCCTTGAGCACGTCATAAGCACGTTTCTTCCTTTTGTACAACTGTTTCATTTGCTTAAGTCTGACCTGCCTATCTAGGTGCGCATGTGACAATTTAGTAAACTGGCTTTTGGTCTGGCAACATTATGTGTCAAACCAAGGTTTGTGGCTGTTCTTTATTGCTTTTCCTAAGGCCACTTGTCTATTTCCAAACACTTCTTCTGCAGATTGTGTGATGCATTGTTGTAACAGATTGACTGTTATTTGTACGTCAGATGCATCAAGTACATCTGGGCTTGCCCAAACATCGATGTTATGCTATACACTCCTGCTAAATTCGGCTGTTTTGGTAGTGTCATATTTGAAACATGGTAGGTGTTTGATTACCTTTTGCTGAACAAGAGGGGGTTGCCACTGCTGTGTGATTGTAAATACCAATGGTCTATGATCAGAGTGTGCATCTTTGTGACCTGAGTATTTTTCATCATAGTTAACCTCTAAGCGTTTAACACCTTCTAATTGGTCAATTGTAGTAAAAAAATAGTCCACAGTGCTAAACCTTTATTGGATAGGCATGTGTACTCCCTTGATATGTCTCCTGGTGTGCGGCCATCGAGGATGAACAGCTGAAGGAAATTGTGGATTGTTGCATGGAGATTTTCGGTTTCGAAAGAGGAGAAAATTGTTTGTTAGCAAAAGGGAAGAGGAGTCACGGTTAGGAGCTTTGGAAGGATAGGGGAGGGGAAAGAGGGCATGAGCTAGAGGTCGAAGAATCGAATCTGTGAAGAAGACCAAAGTCGGAAACTTTGCAGCCTGTAAGAGACAACATTACAACAGAAATTAGAGAAGAACATGCAAGGACATATAACATGAATCTCTGAGGGATAGGGGATGATGAGGAGACTAGAGGCCTTTCTTCCAGGCTACCAAGCAACTAATGGCATCGGACCCATGCAAGCAAGCTGAAAATTCTGCGAAGATAACAAAATTGTAGCACTGCAATGACTCGTTGTGGTCATTGCAGCTTTCTTGGCGGCAGTTTGATGTAGGACAAGTGTGATTGATGCTTGGAAGTAGAACATTTTCAAGCCGATTTTCCTTTTGAACAAATGGATTACATGCATAAGACAGTAACATAAAGGGATTCTCTTGTAGTTGAGACACTCCTAAGCTGCTCTTAGTCACAGCAACTGTCAACTCTGTTTTGATAGCTGCCTTGAGAATTCCATTACTTTGGGTTTGCAGAGACCATGTCCATGAACATGTCATACATTTGACAAATTTGTTGTTGGACCTCAATTGGTGCATAAAACATCAATTCATCGAATGGTCATGTGAAGAGACATTGCCAGGTTTGAAGAGAGAAACCTTCTCTTTGCCTTCTTAGAGTTCAACCTACCTTAGAGCAGATGGAGATGATGACCCTGCAGCCAAGGAGACGCTGGCGGCGCTCATCCTTAAAGTCAAAAAACATTGCTCACGATGCCAACCAGCCGTGACGGTGTTGCGGTTCTGGCACTCCAGCATATCGTTGGGCAGGGTGTCTTCAATGGCATGTGGCACCAGCAGCACATCTACTAGTTGACTACAATCAATGAAGTCAATGTTTGTGCCTGTCCTTGCATTGAAATCCCTAGCTAGAAGCACACCGCCTAAGCTCATGGCTTCTCCAACCTCTTGGCATATGTGTTCAAATATGTTGTTGTCCACATATGGCAAGCCTTGTGGAATAACATATACTATGCATAGGAACAAAGGCCTTTGGAAAGCATTGCCCAAGCACATCCAAATCTTAGTCCATCCCTTGTAGTCTTCCAAACAACAGTACTATTTGCCCATGTTTCCTTGACTAGTACCGCAATACCTCCACTATGCTTTCGAACGACACCCTGTGGAGTCACAGGCCTGGTAACATCAAAATAGCAGAACCTCGGTAAGACTAGGAATGTATCGCCTGGGAAGTGATGTGTTTTTGTCAAAGCAACAACGTTAACATGTTGAAATAGGTCAAGTAGATGTTCATGTGTTTCTAGCTTTGTGATAGCGACCCCATGGATGTTCCACAGGCACATGCGCAAGTCTCTCTAGGCCCCGCCCCCCTATGCAGTAGGAGAGTTTACGACTTTGTGATTGATGTAGAGATCGGCCTCACGCTAGTAGACCCGTTCGCCAACCTCTTTGGCCTCCTTGAAGGTGGCCCAAGTAGCTCGTTTCTAGGCCTGTTGAGCGAGAGTCAGGTCCTCGTTGAGCCCAAGCTGAGTGCCCTATAGGCCTTTACGAGTGCGCAGCACCGTGAGCTTGTCGTGTACCGATGCCAGCGTGATGATGATTGCTGGTGCCTTGTCAGTGGCCTTATCCAGTCGCCCCGACAGCATCTGCCATTGCACCTTCTACACCTGTACACGGTTAGCAACCTTCAACCTGTCGAGCAACTCCGTTTATACCAACTTCATAAGTTGTTTTGAGGTTTCCCCCTTGCTCATGGTCAACCTGGTGACCCAGATGTTTGCCTCCCTAGCCTTGACCAGGTCAGCATCTGTTGCTCGGTCCACCTTGTTGGCAACCTTGTCAACCTTCCTGCCCACGACCTCCTTCCACTTCTCCCCATTGTCCTGCATGGTATCAAAGCTCTTAGCCATCTCATCTACTTCATTTTGCA
>Ga0116231_10007433_pt1 | contig 20057 bp, 18 predicted proteins | sample S1TSphgellanicum_2_FD_89695 | JGI IMG/M metagenome (GOLD analysis project Ga0116231, IMG submission 89695) | Host-associated microbial communities from peat moss isolated from Minnesota, USA - S1T2_Fd - Sphagnum magellanicum MG | ecosystem: Host-associated > Plants > Peat moss > Unclassified...
TAGCCGCCACTATTCAACCTAACCTAACTACTAGAAGGATGAGAATACTATTCATCCATTTGATGAATGTTTAACACATTCATCAACATTGGGAATTAGAAACGAATAGTATTTCTAACAAGTGGATGATTACATTTTGGAAAAACCACGCATTAAACAACATTACATGGGGAGTGGAGTTCCATTCCACCCCAGTTTCATTCCAATAGTTGGCCACAAATACATTTTACCCATTCCACTAGTGGGCCCATGCCTCTAATGGATAATAGTGAATTTTTTTTTAAATTGTAAAAATACATTTAAATGAATGTCAGTAGTTTTTCTTCTAAGGTCGATTAGGAGACCATTAAATGCAATGACTAGTGGTTTGGTAGTGGTGGACATCAAGGATGGTTGAATGGAAACATATGTAGTCCACTCAAATGGATTTGAATGGAATTGTGGCAGTGGAATAGGGCACGATCTGTTGTAGTGGATGGTCATGCTTAGTGCAAGTTGTAGACTAGTAACATAAAAAACTTGTTTGGATTAGGTTTCAAAATGACGAAATACCTTGGACATTTGTGTTGTCAGACTGATTTTTGTCTTTTATTTCAATGTTCTATGCAAGCAATGAAGTTAGTTGGAGTGGCAAATGTTTGTGGCCTTTGATATCTAGGCAATGTTTCTCATCTAATCCTTGATTTGTACCATTAGTTGTAAATTTTGCAATTTTTTGCCCACCCTGTTTACAAACTTACAATTGTAGAATGTATTATGTTGTTCACAAGTTTCTAAATCTTTCAAAAGTTATGATCCACTTGGGTACCCATGTCCATCCAGTTGCAAACGACAAATATAGATAATCCTTCCAGGAGATGAAGAACATGGTTGTAGACAAGGTCTGTTGCATGCTAATATTACCATTTCGGTTATTACTCGTCTAAAGTTACCAACAAGGGAATTATTCAAAAGTTCAACAATTGGTTCAACTTCTAACACTTTTGTGTGTGACAATGGGGAGGCTTCATGTTGGATGTAAAATCTTCCAAACTACAATGTTCAAATTTTATTTTCCATCTATCTTTATTAATTCTAACTTCATTCCTTTTATGTGCTTATAGAAATTTTCTTTGGATGAGGAAGCTGATATGCTAACATGTAACTTATTTGAGATAATCCATAACATTTGGTTCTAACAATTTGGCAACAAAGGTATTTCCTTTTTGTTACAACATATAATGATTATGTGCAAGTATTCAAACAATTTTCATTGTATTATGCCTTCTTACAAGGAGGTGCATTTAGGACTGGTCCGGACAAGAGTGAATTGCGCTTGTGTAGGGTCAATCATTTTGGGGACCTAGTCCAAATTATTGATGCAATTGCCAAATACACCTCAAGCTTTGGTCTTTCCACTATAATATCGCACTTGGAAGGTGAAGAAGTGTTTCGATATGCCAAACACAAGGCACCTTCCACTTGGGTTAGAAGCAGATTCATATTGGCATGATTGGATGAACTTCTCTCATTCGAAAGTGGCTAATGCAACCTCTCCAATCAATTAGTTATTAGCTTTGGATGTGGGGGAGACCAACAGCCCTGATCTTGTTATCAGCCACAATGGTGTGGAGGTCCTTGAATGCCTATGTGGGGATGACATTTGGCGAATTAATTGAATGTTGACCTTCAAAGTCAAAAACTCATTGCTCGGCATTGGAAAAAGACATTAAACACAATTGCAAAACCAAAATCATTTCAAAATAAACAAATCGTGGTATTCATGTTCCATGTTATGTTGATTATTGGTTTTAGTCAAAGGTGTATCAATTTTGAGCTACATAAATTTTGGTTTTGTCATGATGACCTTATGCGTTGTGTGGGAAGGATAAGTAGGAACTATGCATTTGACAAGCTAGCCTTGCTTTCCTTATGGCTTGTGCAAGTAGGGACAAATTTCATTCAAATTGAATCGGTGGCATTGGAGGAGGTTGGTTTCTTGTTTTCAGAGAAGCCAAGATGTCCCCTTGTTAATTAGGTTGGGGAGAACATATCTACACCCATGAACCAACCTTTTGCATGTGTCCCTTGAAATCTCTTTGGCAATGGTACTTTTGCCCATGTTTTTTAGCCATTAGATCTAGTTTTTTAGCATAAATCAAGGAAGGGGAAGAACATTTGTCATCCCAACACGTTCAAATTATCCATTCTACCAGAAAACAAGTGGGAGGTGGGATGAACTCTTGCAACCACATTATTAACTCCTTCAAACATTCCTCCTCTGAAATATGGATGGATTTATCGCCTCCTTTCAAGATCGCTAGAAAATCATAAGTAATATGATGTAACGATTACTGATTACCTAAATTATAGTTGCATGGATTTTTCTTCCATGAAGGTTGCATCCTTCTGCAAGTAGGGATTGTGGGTGCCATGTAAACATTTTTATTACATTTTACAATATGCCATGTATTTTGGGGTTAGAAAACCATTCATCCATTATCCAACTGGAATGAGGTTCATAAATTATTAAATTGTGCCAAAGTCCTGGAGGTAAATTAGGTTGTAGTGTCATTAAATAGTTGTTAAATAGGACCATTATGGGTTTTGTTTCATTTAAAATTTATTCTACTATAGAAATAAAAATATTCTTTAACATGATGTGTGTAGTGCATTATTCATTAATTTCCACGTCGTTCTTACGTGGCATAGGGATATTCAAAAAATATTTTGTCCTTGTCATCAAAATATTCCAAATATATTCATTCTTGTTCATAAGTTCATGCTCATGCTCACATGCTCGCTTTGTAGCATCATTGGTGTTTCTTGAAACAACAATAATGTGGTTTAACAAAAGGTGGGGAGAAATCTTGCAATGATGTCATAGGGGATGAAGGTGCAAATTGAAAAAAAACTTGAAATAAAACATTGTTAGGGAAACAATGGGTGTGGACAACTTACCATAAGTTTGTTAAGAAAAGATTAAAAACTAACATTAGATTTTGATATTAAAATGTATATTTAAAAAATATTAAATAGTAGTTTTTGTAGTTATTAATGTTGAAATAACAATGTGTGCCCCGTAGTAATCGACATAAGGTGTATTGGTACCTTAACATTACATATGTGAACATTGTTAAAAATAAAATGATCTTTTTTGCTTTTTTTAGGTATTATATTTTATGTCAATCATGTTCACCATGGTTTATTTTTATATGTCACAACACCCAAGCAAGTCTACAACCCAAGAATCACACTACGACATACTTCAATGAATAGGAACAACAATAGTTACACAATTGCAAAAGCTTACAATACAAAGCATTCCGCCCTAATTTTTTGAAGATAATTTTTCATCAAGCCCAACCCTACCATTTCTATGTAACACTATTGAGTGGATAACCATGTTGTAAATGTCAAGGTTACGACCACTAGAATGGACCCTATACCTATTTCATCTAAACCAATTCCAATTATCATTGTCACTCTTGGGTGCATTTGTTCTTAAAATATATAATTTCCGAACATTTATTACATTAGAGCTACCACTACTTCATGCTTGGTTGATCTCTTGCATGCAATTTCAATGTTGACTTATATGTTTCATGTATCATAAAAACCTACTCAAAATTTTATGTATTTGGAGGTAATAGACAAGGCAAAATTTTTTGTGCATAAGAAATGAGGGATTCAATAAACAAAATGCCCATTTCCTATTATTCTTCACAAAAGAGTACATTTCATTTTTCAAAAGAATTCCCATGCAGGTATCATGGGCAGGCCTCCTTAAGTTCAGAAATCACACGAATGTACGATTCCGATGTTTTTTCAGGCACCTGCTGCCCCTAAAGGTGTGCGATTCATGCACTAATATATTAACTATGGGTTAAGGTTCTCCCCAATCTTATTATTAACCACTGCTACTGGAGATAATAAGAGGCAATTAGTCTTCTTCTACAACTAATAACAACTAATAACCAACAACGAAAGAGGAAGAAGACAAGACAACGAGGTGCTAATTCCCTTGGAGTGCCATCTCGTTGAAGGTTTGTCATAACTTCTCAAGCTGCCTCAAGTGCAATATGCCTTCCAGAGAGAAGCTTGTGAGTGCAGAACGATGATCATCCTTCTTGTAGTTGATGGTCGAGAAATCAGCCTCCACAGCCGCTGTTCCAGGCATAACGCTGGCCAAACTGGTTGCAAAGCGAAGCATGTAGGGGAAACAATTACCAAGTGGCCGCCATGCTTTCCCAAAATCAGAGTCTTCGCTTCCTTTCGTCAGGGCTGCCTTGAGGTTTGAGTCTCAGGATATCAATCGCACAAGCTGCTCAAACTCGTTGCTGACGACTTCTTCGACAACAGTTCCCGGAAAAGAATGCCTCAGCCTCTCCTCGTGTTCAAACAGTAACTCCGTAAACTCGATAGTTGAAAGTCCCGCGATCTCAAATGGCAGTACTGGAGGAGAAGCGTCAGTCTTCTTTCAGTTTCTTGCGTCACGCTCAGCAACTATAGCGGCCACTGAGTACATAGCTTGAACATAGACTCGAAAAACATCCCTAGTGACCTTTTCCAAATCATCAGCTAGGAGTCGATTTGCCATGGACATCGCTAATAAATTGGTTCCCTTGATATGCCGCTCTGCTTAATCTCGTAGCAACGTAAACGGGCCGTACCTAATAAGAAGAAGGTTGGAATTATGTTCTTCTTCAACAAGTGCATTAGATGCTGGATCAGGAGAAGTGCTAGTTTCATGGGTAGCACCGATAGCTGTCTTCAATTCAGTCACAAGACTCGATAGGTTGGATGTCTGTTGTTGCAATGTAAGATTAGAAGCTTGCAAAGAGGCACTCGTTGACCAAAACAGATCCAGCATCTTGTGAAGCATGAGCAGAGTAAGCCACCATTGTTCAGATGGTGCCCACACTACCTCCTTCTTAGCTAGGAACGCCTTGACCTTTTCCCGATGCTTGACGTACCAGGATACCACCTGACAGAGAGAAGACCATCGAATTGTGATATAATATGGACTCTTGCTCTTCATTTCGGAGATCAATTTCTGTTGGCGTCGCAGATACACGATCATAGTTGTCAACGTGGTTAGAAACGCTTCTGGAAGACGGCCCAATGCTTTCTTTAGAGCAAGATCCAGTTGGTGAGTGCCGCACCATACTCGAATGAGACTTTCGTCGCAACTGCTTGGATTCGAGAAACAATACCCTTTCGCATTCTTGTCATGGAGGCTGCACCATCTGTAGTTATCCCAACAATCTTCATCTTCCAATTAGGATCCAGTGCTGACAATGAGTCGGAAAGCAGTTTGAACATCTCCTCTCCAGAGTGTTCAGCGAACATAGGGACAACGAGCATGTGAAAGTTGTGGATATCTTCGTTCACTGGAATGCGGATCCTGAGATCAAGCATACTGACACTAAAAGAATTTGTCGAAGCATCCAGACCAACTGAGTAAGCCCACGAGGCGCGCATCATCTCATTTAACATTTCTAGGCTGAACGCATAAGTGATACGTGCGATTTTCGCCACGTCATTCTCCGACGCACATCCAATCTTTGTTGCTTGACCTAGCTCCTCTCGGGACATTGAGACCACTTTTGCACACTGCACGAACAAGAGTCCACAACCAAGGAGACATTGAACATACTGCAGTTGGTCAAAATTATTTATCCTGATATTGTAGGAAGAAATTGGTTCACCGTCGGAGTTGTGGACTTCCTCAAAAATGGCTCTCGCCCTCGAAGCGGAAACAACATTGTCAGCATCAACATCGAACAACAATCCCAATATAACAGTTTCGACAATATCTTTTCCAATGTTGATGGCCACACGCTACTTCCCCGATCAGTCAACTTCGAAGTAAGCAAGCATGAAGGTTGTCTTGAAGAACTTCTTGAATCGATTGGCAAGAGGCGTCTCCAATACCGAGGAATCTAGGGAGGAGTTTACCTCTTGAATGTAACTTTGCCTAAGCTGGTTGTACTCTTCCCACCGCTTTGCGTGCTACTGTTGCAGTTGTTTCGTAAAGTTGTCTGTGCGAAATTTCGATCATGTCCACTGCTTGTGGTTGGTAGTGCGCTTTCGCCGCTTCCTCTTATTACCGCTACCATCAACCACATCATTGATCACGTCAACATTGTTGGTGTTAATAGGCGGTCTGATATCATTGTTGTCCGATTTCTCCTCCTCTGCTGCGTTGTCGCATGCGTCAATACTTTCCTCACACCCAAACGCTATGCAAAAACGACATGAAATAGTTTCCACTTTCGAAGTCATCGCATTCCGTGCGATAACCTTTAGATCGTACTCGTCTGCGTACAAATTCTTCCACTCATAAGAGCGTTTCTTCTTTGTCGGCGCCATCTCAAAAAACACCGCTAGCGTAGCTGCTGTGATGATGACTACTACTACTTACTACAACAGTAGCAGCAGCAAGATACGAGATACTATTCTAGTCAAAAAGAACGACAACGGAGGGAGACGACAGACGAATGAGCGGTGGATCATTCCAGGACCGAGGCTGAATGACGATGCAAGTATCGAGTTTACGGAGTTACGGAGTATGCAAGTATAATTATTAATGAATCATTAAATTGGCCGCCAAGACATTTCGAATCCTACAATTTGTTACAGAAATCTATGTGTATGAAAATAGGTGAATCGCGAATTTCCTAAATGCGTGCAATGCACACAAAAAGAGGCCCGTGCACGAATCTAAGGAGGCATGATCATGGGAAACAAATGAAAAAACTTGTAGGTCTTTATACTAGTTAACACACTTTTAGCAAGGCATTATTGAAGTAAGCATTTGTGAGCCCCAAATAATGATTAGGTTATATATGTGGTAATTGGTAATTTTCTTATGGGTGAATGATCATAAATTAATGAATCTTCAACGAATAGGTATTAATAGTTTGAATTAAGGGGAAAAATATTTAGTCGATTGAAATAACATTAGGATAATGGTATGTTCATCTTAGTTAATTCTTCCCAAGATTAAACGACATTGTTGATCAATTTTGTGGAGAATAGTTGAATGGATTAATTTGAGACAAAAATAGATTAAACACCTTCGACAATGCAAGTAGAAAGCTTTGGTAGTAAGAAGGCAATGATGTTAATATTATTGAAATTTTAGGTTGTAAGAGCCATAAGTAGATGTAGATGTTAAATGTTTTCAATTGTGATGTTACAAAAGTTATTATAAGTTTCAAGGGTGTTTTGGAGAAACATTTTGTTCATTCTAAACCATTAGCTTTGAGTTCCATACTTCAATTATAAGAACTTTAAAATGCAATGCACAATGTGAGCAAAAAACTTTGCTTTGTGTTTTGTTTTGATTTGATGTTGTAGCCCTAACCTTGGGCTCACGACTAAGGCAACGACTTGCAAAGGTGCGGGTCGAGAATGAAGCTCAGGGGTCACATTTCATGCTCTCGAAAATGTGAAGGTATGAACCCACACATTCCCAAGTGGGCTTTCACTTTGGGAATTAGAATTCAGATGGATTCCTGAATTTTCAGAGGGTGATTACAAAGGACAAAATGACATTTGGGTGTAGGCCCAGGCCCCATGGCTAGGCACAAAGAATACTATAAGGGGGAAAGGTGGTGACTTCCCCCAAATTTGGGTTGTGGTGAATCTTGTGAATCTTGTGAATTTGCATATGCATGTGGCTTGTCCATGCACCAAAAGTGCTCCAACCACGCATTAACCAACTTGTTGTTTGGTTTATGCAGGCCCATGTGAATAATTGACTTGCTTGTCGCTTTGCTTAATCCCCATCCCAAAGCTTCAACACACCCCTCTACCCTCGAAGTGTTGTGAGTTAAGGAACGTACCCCAATTCTTTCTTCTTCTGTTGTTTTCACTTTCAAACTCACATTTGAGTCTTTCAAGGAGTGTGGGGGTGCATCATTTGAAGTATTGAACCCCACAACCATCAATAATGCCTAAATTTGGGAATTGTTGACTAGATTAACACCATGGTTTCATTGCCTTTGAATACACCTTCATACATGATCTCGAGTTCTTCAACTATAACTGGTTCAACCTCCAATACCAACATTAAGGAGCACATGTTAACTCCCAATTGATGATGTTAAGGCCGAGTGACGTGTTCAAAATCAACTCAAAGGTGCACCTTGTGTCCACTTGCTTTTTTGGCCCTTAGCACTTGTGTTAAATTTAAGCCCAACAAAAAATTAAAAGGTTATTTGGTGGCTTGTGCAACTTGAACTTCACATGATTTCGAATTATGTTGCGCAATTGTATTAGTTGCGATGTTTTTTGGATAAGATAAAAAGGTTTTTAAATAATTAGGAATTTAGGGTTAGGAATAGTTTAGTGGTCAATTCATAGCGGCACAACAAATGTTTTCAAACCTAAAACCATTGAGCCTTAAATCTAATGGATTGAACCTTGGGGTTGGAGTTAAATGGATGGAAAAGTGGAAGAAATCGTAAGAAGATTGAGGTGGATTTACTTAAGCTTTTCATGGTAAAAAGGTGTGCATTGTGAAAAAAAAAGGATAGTAAAAAAACTATGGTAGACAAGGGAAAAATGAGTACATTCCTTGTGATGGAAAATGGTGGCCCCATCTAACCTTGTGGGTGAAGATCAAGATTGAGGGATGAGGGAAGCTAAAATTTAGATGTGTAGGAGGAAGCAAACATTTCCATTGCATATGAAAATTTCAAGGCAATGTGGTAGATCAACATTTCCATTGCATAGGAAAATTTCAAGGCAATGTGGTAGATCGACATTTCATCAGATTAAGTCAACTTTTCTCATGTTTATGTAATTAATTGTTAGCTTCATAAAGAGCCCTTGTTTGTTGAATTCCAAAATTGTATGAAAAAGTTATGGCATTTTGAATGAACTAGAGCCTATTGTCACTTATTTTTTGATCCCCTTCTTTCAACTCGTGTGCCAAATTTTTTTCCTCATAGTTAAGCAATGACACTTGGTTTATACTTTGTTTTAAGCCATTGCATACACAATTTGGAACTATTTTGAGGAGAATATAACATTTTAAATGACAAAAAGTTGTTGTCATGTTTATTCAATTAATATACACCTCAGTTGGAAATTAAATTCTCCATATTTTGAAGAACTAAGTTAGATTTTTCATACTTAAGTTATAACTCAACCATTGCCATTATATCATTCACCTTCCAAACTTTTTGTGTGATATTATGCATGTAGTAGTTGGATGCAAAAATATCTCACATCTCTAAGGTCTACCTTGGATGGGTCCTTACTTTGGGGACGCCTCGCCTAACTAACTGTTACCCTACACTAATGCCATAACTCAGTTTCTTGCACAATATGCCAAAATTTATGCTTGTTACAAAAGCAAGTGTGTGTTGTTGACCAAGTCACCTAGGCATTAGGGATAATGATGAATACATACCCATGGGTTTCCTCACCTTTATTTCACAATAGGCAACCAAAGCTAGTCTCCTTTTGAAAACCTGACCTTCACAAGAAGCAAACCGAATTCACCTACACTCTGTGAAATCCATAGTGTGGTTGTTGGTCATGGAATTTTAAAAAATAATTAGGAGTACTCTGAGGAGGTACTTATAGCTACAATTAACTTTTCCAAATTGGGAGAAAGGAGGAAAAGGGTCCCTCACAAAGGTCAGGTTCTGCCATGTACAGCAACCTGCAACTAACTAGTAAATTCTGAAAGTGCTTCCCAAGAATGAGGAAGTTCTTCAGCAAATTGCTTCTAATCCAGGTTGCTATGAAACAAGAATCTAACAAGCCTATACACAAGTTTCCATCAGCAACTTACAAATGTGTAGCTAGATTCCAGCATCAAGCTGATGATCTGCAGGTTCAGGAACTACATTTATGAGGCACCTAATGTTAAATAATCACACACCATGATGATGATGATGATGAGCAGTTCCAAATCTGCAAGTGCTGCAATTTGGAGTCAAGAGGCACCAATTGAATCATCATACTGCTAGGTGTCATTGAAACTGCTTTCTTGTACTCATTTTCTTGCAAAACGGTGCATGTCAGAATCACAAAACCAACACACTGCAATGTCATAATCATTCAGGAACTTACACTTCGTATCAAATGATACCAGGTCTTGAACCTTTCCATTACAAAAGAAAAAGCATCTATCACTTGATGACCCTAGTGTGGTCACATAAACTGAATATAGAAGCATGTCAACACAAGTGATGCAATAAAAAATAAAGAAGTAAAGAGGAAAAGACATCCTGTGACAAGAGAAACAAAGAGAAACAAATGAAAATAGGAATGAGAAAATGACCAGATTGAAACAAGAAAGTGTCTTCAGAAGAACAGGTTACTAACACAGGGAGTTGCAATCATGAGGAAAGCTGAGCCGAAGTTGATAGGAGAAGGCAATTTATAGGACAATGTCTGTACTGTGATGAAGATCTAGCAAGCTAGAAGGATCCACCCTGTGCTCCAACCCAGCACTAGCCCTGCACTTGCAAGGCTGAGCCCAAGAGCAAAAGCAAATCCTAGAGTACAACCCAGAATGATACCAGCCCCAGTCTGTCTACAGGTCGCTGGAACATCTCCAGGAGGGTCCTTTTCAGGCCAGATAGCTGAAATGTGCTCCTGCCTTTGGTGGTGAGCCTGCTTCTTTGCATTATTTTTCCAATGATTGGTGGAGAGGCATTCAGGGGCAGCAAAAGATGAGAAAAAACTGCGTTGGAGCCAAACAGCAGCTTGCTGATGGTTAAGGTACATTTTTAGCCAGGTATTTTCAGTTTGCAGGAAAGTAACCCAGTGACGGTAAGTTAGCGAGAAAGATGCCTCTTGAAAGAAGAGCTTCAACAGTTTCTTATACTCTTGCAGTGTTTGGTCACCCTGTTTCTCTGCCTCTCTTGCCCGGGTCTGAGCATGACACAGAGCTTCCCCAAGCAGCCCTAACCCTTTCCCAATGTTACTGCCAATGGAACCTCCCCCACCACCACTCCAGTTTCTGTTTCTGTTATCAGCACTGCTGCAATTTTCATATGGAAATTGGATCAGACATAATTGTCAAATTTCAAACTTAGGAAGACTATTGAACATCGAGCATTTAGGCAATGTTTGAACAGATTTGCATCCTCCCTTATGAATAATTTCTTGTCAACTTCCTTGTGATTGCAAGGTAAAGTTCAATCAGCCACCACATCTGCAGTGTGCTGACAACTTCCATAAACAAACAAGATTTGTTGTTTCAGAAACAGATTGCCCGTTACCACAACTAGACACTGATGACTTCACGAATTTCATAATTGCAAGATAACCTTGTCAAAAGTTTTAACTACATCATGATTTGATTCAGCAGGTAGACACAGAACTAAAAAGGAAAGAAAGTGTAAGACAGTGACTGAAAATTACAACCTGAAGCTATGGCTGCCATGATGAGGAGTAAGTGTATTGGAATGGTTGGAATGGCAAAGGGCTGAGAGTTTTTTGTGAGATAGCATGGTGAAGGATTTGGGCTGAAATTTGTGGAAGAAATTGTGGAAGCTGGTAATTTCAAGCTCTCCAGAAGAGTGGGTTCACCAGCTTGCAGAATGGCACTCTGATCCATTGATCCTGAAATCTCAAGAGTAGTCTTGTCTACGACATTACAGCTCTCTAAGGGTGACTTCAATACATGCTTCAACTGTGGTGTTGGAAGATCACAATTTTCGAGATGTTCTGCTCCCTTCTGCACAACTAAGGTTGCCAAAGCCTCCTTGTTGGCTGTGCGCCAAGAAGCCCCAGATTTGACTTGCGAGGACTTTGCCAGCATGGCTCCAGGTGATACCGGAAGAGTTTTTTCAGACTTGGAAATATACCTCCTTTCAATACTTTCCTCCACAATTTCATTACATTGGACCCCACAGCACATCATCCCAGAATGCATGATTTTGATAGTTGGATTTAAAAATAGCTCCCTGGATTCTCTTAACCTTTTAGCCATCATTTCCTCTCTTGTGGCATGAACCTCCTCCTTGTCATCTCTGGCTGCTTTGTCATCATCAATTGGATGGATCATGTCCTCTTCTATAACACACTCATTGGCTTCTGCAGCTTGAAATGCAGCAGGGCGCCCTGACTTCAACTTTGGGTCTGCAATCAACTGCCACTCCAGTTCAAGCTCTGCACTGGAAGCATACTCTGGTGCCACGCCAATGTAACCTGACACCAATGCAGCTGAAATTAGGAGATTTGCAATTACACCTGATACAGAAGAGCTCTGCCAACACAACAAACATGAGTCTTCTCATGCAAGAATTCTTCAGTTCAATTCACTGACAAGTGGGAGAGCATAAAGCATATGTCTTGACATCACAGAGGAAACTCCAGGAAAAAAGTTTCAAGGCTACCATTCTATCACTTCCAGAAAAACTTAAATGAAGAAAACAAGAATGTTCATGTTTATAACTTTCCAAGTGTCATTCACAGAGCATCAGACCATAGTGTTCATAATGAACAGCAGCGCCTAGGTGCCGTTACTCCCACTGACTTCATTGGCTCCTGATGGCACGTGTGGATAAGTACATAATAAGCTGCTGAAAACACTGGGGAAACAATCATACAAAAATCTGCATCCTGAGTTTCTATCATGTTTCTGGAAGCAATAGGATGAGTCAACCATGATGTCAGCAAGCACTGAAGAGACAGAGCTAACAAAAAAGTCAACAGTATAATTAGTCAAGCTGCAACAACCTTGTGAGGGTAAGCTTCAGTCCATTCTAGCTTGCCCCTGTATAAGCAAGCAGAACAGTATAGTACCCTGAAAATATCAAGCAAGGACATTACATTTCACTCAGGAATTTGGATCTCATAAATATATCTTCAAAATCAGCAAGTGACTGCTAACATAATCCAGCAAGCAATTCAGGTTTTCAACATAAACACTGAATGCTGGGGAAGCTTTGCATTGCAGATGAAGATTAAGACATCAGATTATGTAAAATGCCTGTGTAATCTTTGCAATGTGCCAATCTTAGTCATCCAATCTTCTCAACTGTGGAATTATGGTAAAACTCATCTCTTTAAAAACACATCCCTGTAGGACCATTCATCATAGCATACTGCTATACAACTGATTATCTATTTCGAGTCATATCACCAGCAAAGCAAGAACAAAAACAGAGAAAGCCTGACATGCTGGAATGCTGTAATGCCAAGACCTACAGGTGCATGCCAGGCAGACTCAAAAATCCAGTTAGAGGCTCCAGATAGATAACTCAGAGGATATATTCCTCAGCTCCTCTCCACTTTCATCTTTCTGCAGAAAAAGTGTATGTAACTCTAATACAAATTATGTAGAACTTTGCACCTTTAGCACAGAAAGGGCCTGACTGCTAAATTGCATGCCTGCTCCTTTGGCAACAAATTATCTAACCCAAGCCACTCCATAAGCTCAAAGTTCTCATGAGGAAGTAAGAAATATGCACAACATGAGACACTGACCTGCACTGCCATCTTTCACATTGCTGCACTCTACTGCAAGCGCCTGTAGGCCAGCAGATTTGAAATGGGAGCCAAGTACCTCCTTGAAGCCAAAGGACTCAGAATGATAATAATGATGCTGTGCACTTGACCTCAGTTGCTGCCACTTCATATCTTTGCTATCTAAGGAGCCCCAACTGTTGTAGAAAGATGGGCTGTTTTCAACAGTATGGCCTGTGCTGGGATTACAAAGCTCTGCTTGTGCATTCATGAGAGTAGGACAATGTGCCAATTTTGGGGCTTGGGCTGCGTCATCTTGGACTAGATGGCAGTTTTTGTGCTGCCAGACTGTAGCCATCGTGAGGCTCTTGGAAGCTTCAATTTTTGGAAGCTCCCTGCAGGAGTTCCAATCATTGAGTGAGAAAAGAAGCTTAGTGATCACAAAAGACGATCCCAAGGAATCACAAAGAGAGAATAAAGCAGAAGAATAGGCATAAGACCAAGAAGGCATCACCTGCTCACAAGTCATTGGAATACAAACCTTAGTTGGCAGAAAACTGATCTGATAGGACAGGATATTCACCCAAAGTGGCAAATGGCTTTTCAAGGGCATGAAAAGAGAAGTTAAGGATTCAGAATATAAGTTCAAGTTTTAGGATTTTATGCTACTCTGACAAGTCACCTTAGCACCACAGCCTATAAGGTTCTTGTGACCTGTAAGCCACTGCAAGCCTTTACATTTTGCTCTGCGTCAGGTTTCAAGCTATTTGATTTAGCTTGAGCTAAGGGGATTTGGAGAGCAATTAGCCACCAGACCATACTGATTTCTTGTTTGCTTAGGATCAGAACCTGGAATTGCACTTATTGCTGTAGACCCAGAGAGTGAAACCTGGAGTAGATTTGGACTGTCTCATTACTAAAAATTGAGTGGTGGATACTGTCTGTATACTGCTGAATTAAGGGGTGTAGATTGTCAGAGTGGTAGATTTGAATTCCCAACTAGGAGTTCTGATATATATGCCCCTCATCCACACTCAGTCATCAAAACACAACACTATTTTCTGTTGAGGCAATCGATGGTAAAGGCTTGTTCAGTTCCCTTAAAAATGGCAACTATTCTCTCCCAACTAACCTGTGTCTGAATAAGGCTGCTTATTGTGCAAGTCATCAAAACTATCACTGCAGCTAGTACCACCATGCAAATATATGACATTGTTTTCCAACACCATAAAAGGGAGAAATTACAACATGGTCTTCAATCTGAATCCCTACTCCCAACTACATTGTGAGTTGATGAAATATCATCTTCAAAGGATTGTAATTTGAAGTCTCTGGTTGCAAATGTTAGCTCTCCCATCCCAGTCTGTTGTACTGGACTGCGTAAGATTCAAACACCTACTGAGGTCTGGTATTGTAACCTGTCATTGAAAGTGTGGACTTCAGAAGAAGACTCAATGAAACATAGTAAATCAGCCAGGAAAAAAAGGGGGCATAGCTATTCAAGTCACAGGGATCCCAGCTTTGTCAAAAATGCCAAGGGTTTCATCCAACTTCCAAGTAATTCTTGAACACATATTATGCAAAGTCATATCTAAATGCAGAGAAAACTCCATATATACAATCTGAAGGTAACTATCGCATCAGTTCAAAAATAACCAAGACTAACACAACAAGAATGAGTTTGGTCATAACCTTATGAGTGTCACTTACAAAGTATCAGACCACCATCATCTTCACAATCATGTATATATCTCCATCCAATTGCTACTAGACTTGAATGGGTGCTGTGCCATGGGAAGTGTTTTGCAATCAATTAGAGTTTTAAAGTCAGGGCTGAGAGAAACTTGTAATCAGTAAAGTGACAATTCAGAGAAGAGAGGTTGAAACAGATTTGACAGCAAGAGAGTATGACAAACCACCTTAACTAAAAGGCCAACTGAGAATTAACTAACATGCTGCAGCTCGTGTGAATATGTAACACTCAACAGCATACCCTTTCCTAAGATTGATTTATCATATGGTCTAAGCATATCTAATTACCCATCTTGTGAATGAGATACTAAGAGAATGGATATATGTAGAAAATATATAGACAAATAAAACCAAATTTGGATATCAAACCCCACTGATGATTATTCTCTGTTTCCCTGAACTGTGAAAGGTTCTTTCTCAAAAAACACATTTGGGTATCTCATCACAAGCTTGTGTCTACACTTATGTCACCCCACTCTACTTAGAATCAATCCACCCCTCATTTTGCTGAGTAGGTGAAGCAAGGTACAAACACTTTTACCATAGACAGCTAGCTATAAGTTGATCACCATATTGTTCACACAAATTTCTAGCAAGAAAGCTAAAACTGCTAGCTAAGATATAAACAATCCAAGTTAAACTTTTACCTTTGGATCAGAGTCTCAAGCTCAGTCAAGATCTAATTTCAGTGCTCTACAGGTGGTCCCGCTACAAAGCACATTGTGATAGTGAAGCCAATGCAAAAAACTGGTAAGTTTGAAAACACTGTGTACCATATTATTACGGTGAAAGAAAATTTGACAACAAGACCATGTGACTGATAAGAAGACCCTTGACACTGTGCATTCTGTGCTTCAGAAAAACAGGAAATCAACATGCGCATTTAGCAAGAAATGTCTCTGGAGTGCATGTATTGGTGAATCAATCCGCACTTCTAGGTCTATGACATCAGGATGCACACGCACACCATGCACAGTGGACCTTGTTTTTCGCATGTTAATCACGACGACTCCTGCGATGTAAAAGCCAAAAGACATTGTGGCGAAACTCGTGTGCGGAAGAAGAAAAACCTTGCATTTGAACCCAAAGGTCGATTAGACTCACACGAGAGACAGAAAGACAGAAAGACAGAGACAGAGCAGAGTAAAGCGCCTCTTGTGCAGCAATTGCAAGAGGGAAATCAGTGAGAGAAATGACATACTTTCCGTGCACGATACAGCAGAAGCCTGCGAGCTGGTTGGCAGCGACAGCAGAGATGCCCACTCCAACATACGCCAACACGGCGCGAGCGAAGGGCGCAAGCCCGGTCACCGTCTGGACGTTATTTCCGAAACAACCGGAAGACTTTTGTTGCTGGAGAGGGGAAGAAGAAAAAGGGAGGGCGAAGAAGAGCACGGACTGCTGCTGCTGTTGTTGTTGCTGCTCAGAGGCTCGTCCGTTACTGCGCCTCACAACCGACGACCGTGTGCTCGCCGCAGCACTCTCACCGGGAACCGACTTCACCGCAGGGAACAACCGCAGTGCTGCTCTGAGCGCATCCACCATCGCTCCGCTCCCTTACCGTCCCGCATAGGTTCCTTCCTTTTTCTCTCCACCTGCTCCTGCTCCTCCCTTCCCGTCCTTACACAAACTCACACAATCCTTCCGTCTTTCCTTATTTCCCCCGGCGACAAGGGACTCTAATGTCCTTCTATAATCCACAGCTTCTTGGTGTCAAATTCCGTCTTCTACTGCAACTCCACAGCAGAACACGCATCTTCCCTCCCTCACACAGCATGCAGACAGACCTCTTCTCTTCAGCACATCCCTTGCTGAAAGGGATCGATGTCTGGATCAATTTTGACGGCAATTTTCTCACGTTCAAAGCTCAAAAACGAAGCCCTCAGAAGCGCAACAAGATCTACTCGCCATTCGTCCCTCTTTTTGACGAAGGCCTCACATCACGTACACCACCACCACCAAATCCGCCCTCTCGTCCGACTGCAGCAAGTCTTGCGAGAAGAGCGCCCCCCCCCCCCCCCCCCCCCCCCCCCCCCCCCCCCCCCCGCCCCGCCAAGTTTGTCGGGAAAAGCCCCCCCCCCCCCCCCCCCCCAAGCAGGGTTTTTTTAAGGATTTTGTGATGTAGGCAAAGTGGCGATCATCCAGAAAATGATTTAGCCAAATTTGGCTACATACTAAGTCTGACAGTACCACCAACTAAAACAGAAGAATCCTTCTATATTCTCGGCTGCATACTGGAAGTTATCATAAAGACCTGGCGATTTGGATGATATAGAGAAAATGACAATCATCCCTATGAAGAGTTAGCCAAATCTGGTTACAAACTGGATATGAAGTACAGAACTTTAATCATCCTTTTATATTTTTGGCTACACACTGAAAATCAAATATACAAATCTGGTGAGATTTACTAATGTTTTCTCTCACTTCTAGCAATTGAAAACCTCCAAAATCACTTCGTTTGCAAGTTTTTAATTTCTCTTTTTGGAGAAATTTTGCCAATTAAAAAAAAGGCTGAATTGGCCATTTCACTGGCATTTCAGGATTTAAGATCCATAACTTGGTGTCAAGACTTTAGGTGTATGCATAAAGCCCTAAGGCAAGGGCATTACAAATAGGTACAGGGGTGAAGTCTGAGGCCGGGGCGTTACCAGAATGAGGCCCGCTTCAGACCAGAAGTAAGGGCCAAAAAATCTTGGCGTCAATAATGGAAAAATTGTGCATTTCTTGGATCGCTATTTGGCCCTGAGTTATTAATCAAATATTATTTGTTTGAGGATCAATGAGTTCATGTGTAAAGTCACTACCTATAGGAGAAGGTTTTGTACCTGCTACCTTCTGGATTTGAGGTCTCTTCCTGAGGTCGGTAGCCCGAGGGAAGGGGCCAAAAATCTGGCAGGTACCAGTTAAGAACCTTTTCCTGCGTGAACGGAGGAAATCCGGCTCAAATTTTTTTCCATTTATTTCTTGCTCTTTTCGCCATCTTTTCGCTCTTTTCCTTTTATGTCCTTATGGTAATCAAAGTTAGGAGCAGATCTCCTGAGACACCTCAATGCGTTATCATTGCAATAGAGCGGATCTCTCGAGGCACAAGGACGACGCTTACAGGCTGCAATGGGGCCATCTTTATTGAAGTTGAATATAAAAAGGATGATGGGAAAAAAAAAAGATCAAAACTGTATCTTTTGGATTTTGGAAGGCCCAGTGACAGGCTGCACTGTGCCTTCCGAAATCCAGAAGATACAGTGAGAAATTCGGCCAGGTAAGTGACTTGAAAATACACTCCGTAAAATTGAGCTTTAGGTTCAAAGTAACGATCAAGTCTTTAACCTCTCATATGTTTTCATTTTTTGTTTCTTGTTAACTTCTTTTTCTCTTCTTTTCTCAAACTAAACTCTAAAAATCAGACCACCATGGATGAGCATAGATTCTTGCAACTCTTGTGTTTTCCAGGGTCATATCCCAAATTTTATTTTATTTAAAAAAAAACTCCCTCCATGAGCACAAAAGTTTAACAGGATCAGAGAAAAATGAAAAGAGATGAAATGAAAAAAAAGTGAAAAATATAAGGTTTGGTTTAGGATTAATTTGATCTTACATTATGAATTTCATCAAAACAACAATATTTTGTTGCAAATGAAAAGAGATGAAATGAAAAATATAGGGTTTGGTTTAGGATTTACTTTGTCTTACATTATGGATTTCATCAAAACAACGATATTTTGTTGCAATGTATTGCAGCAACCTTGGTCTCAAGGTTGCAAATTGGTCTCTGAAGTTGATATGTATGCCTTGGGGCAAAGTGAAAACCACAAAATCGTAGATTAAAAAGATTGTTTTCTTTTTCGGCCTTGGTGAAGCCCTTGGTGCTGATGTCAGTGATTGCACGAATAGGAGAATGCTTGATTTCAGTTCAACCTTGCCGTTGACTCCTAATGTGAAGTGGGCCTAAGGCTGTGTAAGGGGAGAGCTAAAACTTAGGTGTAGGGGAGTAAGGACAAGGGCAAGTGCATTCCCAACAGGTGTAGCAGTAAAGTCCAAGGCTAAGGGCGTTGCTGAAGTAGGGTGTGATAGGTGAGAGTTAGGGCTTTATTAGGGCAAGGACATAACCCAAAATAAGGGTGTATGTGAGGTGAGAGCTGAGCGCAAGCCCGATTTCGGTGATGCCCTCACCCACATTTTTTTATATAATAGGGAAAGTTACAAATTCAGGGGGCATACAAATCAATGCAACTGTCAGAGAGAAGGGCTTTATGTTTTTGTTAAGCTCACCTTAAAAACGGAACTTGGGCTCGTGGTTGTGCGCTATAATGAGCCCTTCAAAAGGATTTTAGTTCTCTTCAGCGACTGTACAAATTGGTTGCAAGTTCAGGTTTCAAACCAATGTTGGTTTTGTACATAGGTATGTGCCTGGTGTGAACAGTGGTAGCAAGGACCCTTCCTGTTTAGTGTAAGCCAGGCACATATCTAGTGAGACCAAAACAGTTGAACAAATTCAAATCCCTAGTTTAATGTCACAAACCCCTAGATTAAGGTCATGGGTTTAATGTTCAATGTATCAACAATCGTGGACCATGTCAAATTCAGCATTTCTTGATTTTCTTTTACATGGCTGAAGAGGTCCATTCTATCTGTAATTTGATGTAGTTCCCACATAAACTTGGCCAATGCACCAGCCAGCCAGAGTGAACCTGCACTGTGAAGGATGATGGATAGTAGCAGTGATTTTCTTTGTGGCAAAATTTCTCCATTTGCAAAATAATATTTCAATAAAGAATATTCTGACACAAATTCCATGTTTTTGAAGAAGAAAACTCAAAAAAAAAAAAAAAAAAAACAAAAAATCGCCCCAAAACCACACAAAAAAAAAAAAAAAAAAAAAA
>Ga0116231_10007435_pt1 | contig 20054 bp, 12 predicted proteins | sample S1TSphgellanicum_2_FD_89695 | JGI IMG/M metagenome (GOLD analysis project Ga0116231, IMG submission 89695) | Host-associated microbial communities from peat moss isolated from Minnesota, USA - S1T2_Fd - Sphagnum magellanicum MG | ecosystem: Host-associated > Plants > Peat moss > Unclassified...
ATAAAAAAAATATATATATATATATATATATATATATATATATATATATATATATATATATATATATATATATATATATATATGAGATTTGTACCTATTTGGGTGAATGCTTTTTTTTCAGAAAAAAAGTAATTCTTGATCACAATAGCAAACCCAACATGACAAGTTGTTGGCACCCCCCAAGTCAAGCTTAGTGACACAAGGTCGATCAAGCTTTCGCTTGCACACCATTGGGTTTGAACCCATAACTCCCTTCAAAGTCTCATATTCCCCCCCATTTCTACCTTCTTCGTCTTTGTTCATGATTGTTGCTCTCCTCTAGCAAAAAGTTTGGCAGGTTTACATCATCTTCTCTTCATCACGGTGCAGAGTTGATACCCTTGTTTCAACAATCTAAAGGTCCAACAACAACAAACAAGTAAGGTAAGAAAGAGAGCATAATGGACTTTCAAGGGCTAGACTGAACCACCCCCACCAGCCTTCCATGCAGGAAGGATGGATGGTATATGAATAGGAAACATTTCTTTGTTATACTCTTGCCCCAATAGCTAACCACAGTGGTTAACTATGTGTTAACCATAATGATTAGCTATGTGTTAACCATCTTACACATGCATCTACCTACCTACCATAGTAGTCACCAAATGCCTTACCAAGTTACCTACCTAAATAGTAAACCACTTACCCCAAGATGATGTGTATGCGCTTCACCAAACATATCTTAACTTTTAATCGACATTTGACCTAAATAGTTCCAACCCACAAATGCATCAAAAAAATTCATGGATTATGCTAGAGTTTTAAAATTTCGACTTGGTAGAGTTGTAGAGGACTTGAAGCTAAATATTTCAATTTTTTAGAAATGAAATTTGGTACAAAAATGGAAAATCGCCATTGTTGAAAGTTTAATCCTTTTAGTTTCGGGCAGCTTTCAAGATTAAATTTTCTTTGGAGAGTTGGACCAAGATATCATACTTTCATTGGGCCCCCCAAAAAAACTAGGGTAAATAGAAGGCATCCATATGAATGATGATGTGAGGCAAAAAAAAAAAATGAAAAAAAAAGTTAAGATGAAGGAGAAATGGATGGAAAAAAAAAGTTGGTCATCAGATGCAACTCTTCCACAAAATCATAGAAATTCAAGTATTTTGGGGCAAAAACAGAAATTCACAATTGTTTGGGACTTTTCCTAGCTCATGTTAAGTTTTGGGCACCTTGGGCAACTCACCCCCTCTCTCTCACGTTTCTGTGTTTTGTAACATGAGCATATGTCAAAATTTCGAGAGTTGGAGTTTATTAGATGCTGCCCAAGATTGGAAAAAAAAAAAACTGCCCTACCTAAACCCAAAACCCTAAACTGCCCAACATGGCTTGAGAAATGGAAACGAGACATTGCAAGGGCGAGAAGGATGATGCTATGACATGTCCCTTATAGTGTTATCAACTTTGAGCTTGAGATTTTAATTGTAGGTAGGAGAAACCCTAGGACAAGGGACCATTTTGGGCCACAGAGACGTGCAATAGGGTTAATGGGGGGCAATTGAAACATGCATAACTACATGCCCAAATGTGTCTGGGCAGCCTCAAGATGTGCCCAATCTTCACCAAACACACACTTAATTGGGCAGACATGGGAAAAACAAAAAAAAACAATGGTACTTTTGTACTGCGTGCATTTAGGGTTTAGGGTTTAATGTCTTCCGCACCTCTAACACTAGTACATAGAAAGTGATTGATTTTTCGGTGGAAGGTTGTTCCGTAGTCGTAAGTCTGAAGAAAATTTATAGCATGTTGTAGTAGTAGTAGTAGTGCTTCTTCTTCTTCTTGTAGCAAACATTGCACATTATTGTGTAAGAGCGAGTGAAAGGACAAAGTTGAGTATTTGGTTGCTAGCATTTGTTGGCCTTGGCTACCAAGGCAAGGAGTTTTATTGTGTTTAGATTCATTATAGAGTATAGTAGTAGCTTAAGGGATTTTTATTGGCCCCTACTAGGTAATAATAATAATAATAATAATAATAGGTCTATTTATTTTTATATGAGGATTTTTAAAAGATCATATTTTGGCTTGTGTTGAAACTTGAGATTAGTTATAATAGAGTTATAATAATATCTTGAAGGATTTATTTTGGTTTCTTTTAGAGGATTTTTTTTTTGGAAGATTAGGTATATTTTTGCTATGGTGAAATATATTTGAGTTTATGTAATTCTTCTTTTTTGCCTTTAGATTTTTTTTTAATGTAAAAATGGCAAGGACCCAGTGTAAAACTTGAGAGATTAGTTATAGATTTATAATGTCTTGAAGGATTTTGATTTCTTTGAGAGGATTTTTTTTGTTTTTTGGAAGATTATATTTTTTGCTATGGTGAAATATTTGAGTTTCCATAATTCTTCTTTTGTCTTAAGATACTTTTTAAATGTAAAATGGCAAGGCCCTAGTATGAAACTTGAGAGATTAGTTATAGATTTATAATGTCTTGAAGGATTTTTGATTTCTTTGAGAGGATTTTTTTTTTGGGGGAAGATTAGGTATATTTTTGCTATGGTGAAATATTTGAGTTTCCATAATTCTTCTTTTGCCTTAAGGTAATTTTTAAATGTAAAATGGCCAAGGCCCCCAGTGTGACACACCCCTTGTTAATTAGTTGTGAGATTGCAATGGGTGGTAAAACCAATAATAGGGTGGGAGCTAAAACCCTAAAACCCAAAAGCCAAACAAAAGGAATTCTGGTGTCAGGTAAAGAGAGAGAGAGAGAGAGAGAGAGAGCGAGAGAGGGAGAGAGAAAGAGAACCTGGCATGTGAATTATTGACTGACTCTCTCAAACTGGAAACTCAAAGTTGGATACAAAAGAATGGGTAGACTGGTGGTGGGATTATCTGATCCGAAGTGAGATTTTTTATGAATGAATATCTTCTTTTTTCCTCTTGGAACTAGTGCAAAGTTCTTGCAGATTGCTGCAAGTAAAAAGAAATGATACGTTGAGCAAGGGGAGCTCAGGCAGCAATGAGGAATTCGCAAGAAGCTACAAGCGATCCTCATCCTCATACTATATACACTATACTACGGGGTGAGAGAGTTCAGTGACCAACTTTGATCCGATTTGCTGGAACTTAGTAGTAGTTGAGGCCAGCCCAGCCCAGCCCAGTTATGATCCTATAGGACCATCTGAGAAAGACTCAGAGTCCCGACACCAGAAAAGCCTAGATGCCATCTCTCCATCTCTCAATTTTTTGCAAACAATTTATATACAGTGTGCTAAATGGTAATAATAAGCCTTTCAACTCGAAGCTGATGATAAATTATTGCCAAAGTATTACCAAGCAGCCGTTATGTATGCATTAGGACATCTTTCCATTAGGTGGTTGTGATTGCAACAGCTTTCATTAAGTTTTTTCAAGAACTAGTTGTGTTCAGAGTCATCTCACAAATCTACCGTTAAAGCATTGATCAATAGCAAGAGCTGTGAGAGAGTTAATGTGTGTCAAACTGTGACTCACCATACCGTAATCACATCTGTCCTTTTTTTGCTTCTCAATGAGAATATGTGTTTCTAAAGTTCCGAACATGATTATTAATTCTATCTTTTCACCACACAGTTGCAGCTCTTCAGTGGAAAGTGACTTGTCCTTGCAGCAAGCAAGCAAGCAAGCAAGCAAGAAACAAAGGCCTTATGTCAGTGGCTTTCCACTACTACTACTACTACTACTAGTCTGTTGTGATCACAACACATTGTGTATAACTGTCGTCACAGAAGCCTTAATGGAAAGAGGACCCCTAATGGGTTGGTTGCATAGGGTTTTAATTGTATACAACAGAGGAATGGTACCTACCACATGCACATACATACTTGTAGGTCTAGCTCTTCAACAGATCCACTCTCATTAACAACAACCCAGTACAATAATTTAGCTCTCTTTGCACAGCATGAAGGCCACTGAATTTTTCTCATGCAATTCATTGACCCAGTCTTTTTTTCTTTTGTGTACATAAATGTTGTTGCAACTTGCCTTCCCTACATCTACCAACTTAGTAGATAGATACCCAAGTGGCTTACCAAGTTTCCTACCTACATACGTAGTAACCACTTACATTTGCTACCTACTTACCTATGAGTACTTAACCCCCTAAAACATAGGTAGTGACTTAGGTAGTATGAAGGGTGAAGTAGGAGGGTTTAGAGGATAGGTTACAAAGGTGGAAACTTGGTAACTCAGGTGGGGTTCATTCCACACCGGAATCATATAGCAAGGAATCATATACATTTGGGCCTATGATTATTATGCATTGTTTTTGGGGTGTGGAATCATAGCAAGGAATCGTACATATTTGGGCCTATGATTATTATACATGTTTTTGGGGTGTGGAATCATAGCAACGAATCATACACATGTGGGCCTATGATTTTTATGCATGGTTTTTGGGGTGTGTAATACACACTAGGAAGCATAACATATGCTTCCAAATGTCCATTATAACATGCCAAAAATGTGCATGATTATAGGCCCAATGTTATGTTATGTTTCCCAAAGTCCATTACATGCCCAAAACATGCATAATAATCATAGGCCCAAATTGTTAGGGCATGCCCCATATTTTTTTGGAAACTAAAGAAATTGGCCAAGGGCAGACAATGAAAAAAGAAAATGGCAGCATACCAATTATACCTTTTGTACTGCATTTTGGACCCTTAGATTATTTAACCTCTTCCTTAAAGGCCCCATCTATGAAAGGGTAACTATTAGTCTTTATTACCCTTTTAATTAGGATTCAAAGATAAATTACCATATTCTAGGGTCAAATTTCTCACTATAAAAACCATTTTTAAAAAAAAATTCATGTCTTTTTTGCATAATGAAAATATTTAAATTTTCATTCATGCAGATTTTGAATTTTCTCGCAATTTCTCATATGTTGGATGTATGTGATAGATGGTGGCATTGAATGCATGTACAGATGTTGCACATCCATGCCTATTAGTTCACACTTTTCTAGAGTAGGGATGTCCCATCTATTCCTCATTAAACACACATATAGTCCAAGTTGCCCATCAACCCAAAAGAACAAGCAATTATCACAATGTTGATGCATCTAGAGGACCAAGGATGACATCCAAATAATCACCAAGGCAATCCATTTCACCCTAAAATCATATGAAATTCCATGTGGACATTTTAGAAATTTTCACTTAACGTTTTTTTGGATTTTTTAATGACAAAATTGACCATAGGCTAAATTTTTTTTTTTAATTAAATTTTTAAATAATAGTTCATAAGATGGTTGCCTTTTGACATCTTGAGTTTACTTAAGGATGCGACTTGATTATGTTCCTTAGAATGGAAGTCTCGAGCTTCTCCATGAGTGGGATAACTAAGGCTAAACCCAAAACCCTAAACCCTTCCCTTGTTTGAGTTTCATCCCCTATTATTGGTGATTTGTAAAGTTCAAAAGTTAGGGGATGAAATCACAAAAATTGGGGACAAGTGATGAAAATAGAGAGGGTTAAGTAACATAATTTGACCCAAGAAAACTTTCTGAGGGCACCATTTGAGGGATTTTTTTGGGCTTTCACTACAAAGCATTCTTTTAAGGTTTGCACTGTGAATTACATGAGATGGGTTTTAGGGTTTCTTCTACATTAAATTATATAAGTGAGCTCCTCCACTTCTCATTTCTTTCTCAATTTTTTATTTTGTGAGTTCATTTTGCTTTTCTTCACTCGCTTGAACTTTTTTAACTTTCTTGTTTTTTGCTTAAAGGTATTCTTATTTTGCCATTTTTCACTTGTAGTAGCTTTTTGAGATTTCAATTAGGAGTTTTGTTAATGTTTTATACTTGTGGATTATTGATTTATTTTTTTAATGCTTAGGGTTTCTTGTTTCTTCTTACCTTTTCTAGGGTTTATCATTTTTTTTTCAAGTATTTAATTCATTTTCTTTTTATTTTTCACATGGGTTTCTTTTCTTTTCTTGATTATTTTTCTATTTTTGAAATTTCGATCTTAATTTTTTATTGCTAGGTTTTCTCAATTGTTTGTGATTTTTAAAAAAGAAATCTTTTTAAGGCTTGTTGTAGAGTCTTTTTGGAGGTTTTTCTAGGATTTCATCTTGTGTTCCATGGCTTCCTCTACGAGACAAGCCTTTTTAAACATGGGTTATTTTGATATTTTTTCATCAAATAGTGATGAAGAAATGTTTCAAAGGATATGTAAGCAACATTGGATTGTGTTTACATGTGTAGTTGCAGGTGATAAGATATTGGCACTATTCAATGCAAATGAACTAGAATTTAGTGTTGGGCAATTGGTCAATTAGGATATGAAGGTTTGAAATGTGCTTGACACATTGCAAACAATTTTAGGTTTATTCAAGATTCTAAGTTAGAGTTTGATGAGTTAGTTACATTAATGATCCCTACCATCCAAGCCCATGCAAGATTCATCGATGAAGTTCACATTATGACAATGTGACCAACTAAGTTGAACGCAAAGCAACGTTTACTACAATTCATCATGTTTTTGAAACACGACAATGTTGTCATGTACGATGCATGTGGAACTAAAACAAGAATGCAATATGTGATGATGAACTTTTTATTGCATCTTGCATTTAGGAAGCCATAAGTGACAAGATTATATGGCCTACTATTAAAAACCAAGCTACCCCTATGCAACACATCTTGAAGTTTCAAGGTTGTATCAGATTTATTGATGGGATTCCCATCGAGATTTGTAAGCACAACCTTGATCATAGGTCGTGGTTCAATGGGTGCAAGAAAATGTATTCCATGTATAACACGATGGTTCTTGACCACCATGGACTATTCATTTATGTGGACAGTCTACCAACTTTACTAGATTGTTTTTGGAAATTTGCCAAATTGAAATGTAAATGGAAATTTCCACCAAAAATCATTGTCAAACATTATAGAAGGCTGAATATCGTGATATTTGTCCAAAATAGACCCTAACTAGGGTTTTCAAGTCTAAGTCACAAAATTGCCAAAAACTTCCAAGCTTGTTGGATTTATTTTTTAATTTGGAGAACTACGATGTAGGTGGAAATTTCCACTTGAAATAATTGCCAAACATTATAGAAGGCTGAAAATCATGATATTTTCCAAAATAGACCCCAAATAAGATTTTCAAGTCCAAATCACAAAACTATCAAAAACTATGAAACTAGTCAGATTTGTTTTTCAAATTTAGCAAGCTAAAATGCAAATGGGATTTTTCACCTTCAATCATACCCAAAGATGATTTGAAATTGAAATATGTCATTATATTAGTACAAACTGTAAGTTTACCAAAAAAAATGGCCTAGGGTCAAATCAAATTTTAAAAATGTAAATTCAATCACAAACTAGTTCAAGTCATATTTGAATTAAGGTTGAAAAACCCTAAATATATTGTAAAGAGGTGTCGTAGGGTTTGCAAATTAAGGTTGACATGAATCAATTAAGGTTTACAAAAGTGGTCCAAGGTATAAGGTTGTCAATTAGGGTTTATAGAAGTGACCTATGGTTTACATAATTGCATTAAGGTTTATGGTTTTCAATCAAGGTTTATAAACCCTAAATACAATTTACATAAATGAATTAAGATTTTTCATGTTGCATTATACATGGGCATACCTTAATTTAAGGTTTTTTGAGGTTTAATGACCAAGTTACTTTAATTAGGGTGATCAAACTTGAACATTGAAAAAATTCCCAAATGGAAAACCTAAAATGAATATCCAACAAAATGCAAGTATATTAAAAAGTTTAAAACCTTAATTAGGGTAATCCGAGAAAAATAATTGAGCCGATTCTAAAATGAACATTGCAAGTAAACTAAAAAGTTTACATACCCTAATTAGGGTAATCAGGTGTGAAAATTGAAAAAAAAGTGTAAACTAGAATTGAAATGAAAGTTATAAATATGTTGAATAATTTTTAGAACCCAATTAAGGTAATTATATGTCAAATTTTGTAAAAACAACCTAAACCAAAATTGAAATGAAGTTTGTAGAAATACCCTAGTTTTGCAAAGTTACCTCACCTTCACACTATAATGCAAATTCACAATAATGTAGTACGATTCTAAAACCATGGCCACAATTGATTTTTGTTGAAAAACCTCCAAAGCCTTTCATGTTCTCTTGGTTCATGGCATTGTAACTTTTACAAACATTCGTGCAAACTTGGTTTGTTGCATTCCATCATGCAAACAATTCAACTAGACAAAAATTTAAAAATTGACTACAAGCTCTCGCATTTTGTTGGTTCATCACACACCTTAGGCAAATACTCAATTGGGGAAAAAAAATCGTGTGGGCATTTCAAAAAAAAAATGAGAACAAATTAATTTTATCACCAATTTTGATGGAAAATTTAATTTGGGCCCTAGTTATTTTCTTTTGTTAAAATCTTGCCTTTAGTTATTAGTTTTGTTCCCTAACTTGCAAAAAGTGTGTGTTTTCACCCCCTAACACATAGACTTTACAAATAACTTTAGTGATAAGGAGTATTCACAATCATGGTACCCAAAAGGACAGTCTAACAAAAAAAAATTCACAAAGGACTATTTTGAATTTTTATTACATTTATTATTTCATGGTTATAGTGGATTCGTATATGACCATAACTAGAATAATGTCATGTTAATCTAATAAAAAAAAATTCAAAAATATATTGGATATAATCTTGTGGACGGGGAAGGGGACACTTAATGTAAAGTTTGGGATTTACATGAGTCAAACAACCATTTTTAGAGAGGGTATTAAATAATTTTTCAACCTAATTTTTATCACCCAATTATTATCTAATTTTCTAATATATACATATTAAAGCCACCTTATATTAATTATAATCCATTATTTCAAATGATTACATACCATGTATTATAATTAAATTGATTATTTGAATAAAATTTACCCTATTTTTAAACTAATTAACTTATAACTTTTTACCCAACAACTAATATATTGCACCCTATATTTTTACTCATCTAATTTTTTAATTTATTTTTACTAGTGTCCCCTTCAAGGATATTATATAGATGTTTGTTTAAGTCCTTTTGAATAATTTGGATCCTTCTTTTAATTGTAATTTTCATCTTAAAGGAATTAAAAGGAATGTATTAAACAATGCAATTGATTTCAATTTTCTTTCATGTATAAGTAATGTATACATCTATGTTTGGCAATGTTTATATAATGCATTTGATTCAATAATATACAATATAAGAATTTTGAAGGTTATAAAATCCATTCTAAAAAGGCAACAAGGAAAATGATTCCTTTTCTTTTACAATTTGTTTGAATTTTTGTATTCAATAGGCTTAGAATTTGTGGCCCCAAATGTCGAAAAAATGTTTTAAAAAAATTCATGTAAAAAAAATTGTTAAGTTGTACATAAAAACTTATGTATTCATTTTTACATTTTAAATTTCTTACCAAAATATTTATGCATAATTACATATGCATGTGAAAAATCACCACCACCATGCAAATTATCATACTTTGAATCATCCAATATTTTTCACTTAAATTTATTCCATTTAGATTCTATATTTAGAAGATAGCAAAAACAAAATCTTTGAATTTTGGGTCCAAAAAGGGGTACCCTAATTATGAATATGCTCATCAATGTCGTTATCATTACATACAAATAAGAAACACGTAGCACAAAACCCATTGTGTGTCTAATTTGTGGAAGATTGAATAATGTTGTTTAACATTTTGTACACAATTTCTTTGCCATGAAAGGAGTGAAATATGATATATATATATATAGGAGTTCACCAAAAACAAAAACAAAAAATTCAAAAGCTAAAAATGAACTGGAATTTTTGTGTAATTAAAAAAATATAAATGGTGACAAGAAAACCCAAAAAACACTTTCTTTGCAATTTTCCAAAAGAATTAAACAAGTGAAGAAAAAATTTCCTTAAAAATAAACCCTTAGACAAGACTTTGAAATCACTTGGGTCTATAACACTTAAACATTAAAAGTAGGTTGGACCTTATGGTGAGAAATAGGTGATCTTTTAATACACCTATTGAAAATATCTGATAATTAAAAATAACTTTAAAAGCTAAAATTTGAAGCTTTAGAGTTAGGTGAGAAAAGAGAAATGATTTAATGTTTCATTTGTTTCAAATATATATTCTATCTACTTTGATATGTATCTAATTCTATTTCCTTCTTATGTAATTATTAGTTTAGTTGCAATTTCAGTGTTTTTTAATAAGTGGAATACATTTCTATATGTATTAAATTAGGTCATTTCAATTTTAATTATAATAAAAATCCAAATAAAATAATGGAAATATTATGGCATGGCCCTCATGTATGTTATTTTATTAGCTAGCACTAGATATTAAAAAAGAGCCTATTTCCAAAATCTAAATATGTGTTTGGTTTGTAGTTAGTTTGACCTATGTATTCATATAATGACTGAATACATTCATTCATACAATGGTGACATTGGTATTGTTGCACTTCTTGATGATTTGAATTGGAGATTTGCTTCCTTTTACCTTATTGTAAAAGAGAAATTGAGAGGTGGGAACTTGACTGGATACCCAAACCTCATTCTCAAAGGATTGAAACTTTAAACAATAAGTATATCATAATATCACAATAAGGTGAGGTGCTACAAATCTTTTTATAGGGAACACATTTTCAAATATGATGTTTTTTTAAGGAAAATTGAAGGACATGAATGTAATGTATATGAAATTAGAATGAAAAGGGATAATTATGATACATTATTGCATGAAATGTGATTCGTAATAGACCTTACCACATTATGTTTATGAAAAAAATCTTCAAAGGTTAAAATTAGAACTAATATATATTAATAAACACAATGAGTTAAATGTGGCATGATTTGCAATTTGCTCTAACAACCAAGTTTTCAAATTTTGATGCCCCAACTTATTGCACCCCATCTTTAGTTAACCCCCCATAATTAACCAAACCCGTTACTTCCCCAACCTCAACACCTTACCAGAACCTAACCCCTGTGCCCCTCCCCCCCCACCTCTTCCAAACCTTTTTTTCCCACTTGCCCCCCACCTTGTTTCTTGCCTTTCAAAACTTTTCAAGAAACCCTCCCCAAGCAAAGGCCATGCCCCCATCAATTTCTACTTCCTCCTAATGAAAGATTCAACACCAAGCAACCTAAATCTTCCCCACCAACGAAAAATTGTTGACCCAAGAAATTTGTCCATTCCCTAGGGCAACTTACTCTCCTTGCCAAAAGATGCCACTATTTCCATGGATTTCCCTCAATTCCCTAGGCAAGCTTATTCTCCCCACCTAAGAGATATCATTATTCCCTAGGACTATTTAACCTTCCTCAAACTAATAACTAGATTTGCTAGAAGTTATTATTCCTTGGACATTAACTGTTCTTAAGAAACAAGGAATGTGGAACAAATTATTAAATTAAATTTACATTTAGAGTAACTTTCTACAGACCTATTCTTTAGGGTTTAGGGTTTAGGACATGCATTGACCATCATTGGTATACAAATTTCAATCGTCAATAGTTTCCTTATAGCTACCCATGATATCCACAATGATCTATAATCAATTGATCACCATTTCAATGGTGCACTAGTCTAATAATGAATACAACATTTCATTAATTGTCCAAATTGCTATCATCACCCATTTGGTTTGAGGTTTTAACATTGACAACTATGATTTCAAAATGGGTCGATTTGATATTTCAAATGTTGCTTAGTGACTTGATTTGTGTAGTGTTCTTCTTGAGGTATCATCATAACTTCGGAGGCATGCCTTTTCATTTCTTGATAGAGTTTGTTATCTTAAAGGGTGATTTCCCATCGTGTGCTTGAGAGGAAGTTGTTGCATTGTATACACAACAATACTTCATTTGCATTTGCATGCTTATTATCATCTTTGATGTTGGAACATTTGATTTCCATTTGAATTGTTCCATCTTCTCTTGCATACATAAACAAATTCCTTGCAATTAGTTTTAATTTGATGTTGATCACGTTCACACTTAGGTGTGAGTTTCATGTGTGAAATTTCATTTTGCATTACTTGATTACATTTGGTTTGATTTCCATGTGTAGTGTTCTTCATCATCTTTGTTGTTAAAATCTCTTGCATTTTCCTTGTAATTATTTTTAATTTGTTGCAAATCATATTCACACTTAAATGCAAGTTGATTTTGTGAGGCATTTTTTAGCCATGTGCGACAACAATAGCAATTGAGGCAAGTTCACAATGCATCAACTTTGCACTAGCCCCCAAGCTAGACATTTTTTTGGCACTAGGAGTGGGGAAAGGAGCGAGGCAAGAAAATGTACCATAACACATGGATGTTGTTACAATAAACAATCCAAATACAAATGCTTAGGATGTGATAAATTGTGGGGACCCCAATTCAAGTTTAATCAAACATTGGTTGCACACATTGTCTAAGGGGGCAAAGGCCATAAAAAATTGCAAGCCTTGGTCAGCTGTTACAATTGTCATGGAGTCCACATTGAATGCATCAAGTGCAAAGGGATGCCAAACACTTGGAACATTTAATGAGGTTTATATGTACATCGTCTTTAGGAAACAAACAACCTTGGGGAACCATTTAAAATGTGCAAGAATATCCACACTACTAGAATATGCATTTTAAACCATTAGAGCATTCCATCCAACTATTCCTATTCACCCACGCCTTGTACAAGGTTGTGTAGGGTTGTATAGTTGTTGTGGACCACTACATTTTCATTATAATGGATCATATGTGGATGATTTCACTACATAATTATTTGTTCAAATAATAAAAAATATATATAATATTTTTTGTCTTGTATAGTGGACCATAATTTCTTCATGCATGGAGCTCTAGATTATCCTACCACCCATCACCTAACATTTTACTCAAGTCTAACACACATTTAGTGCTACAAATGCATACATGTCATTTCACACATATAGTACATTTAATGAGGTTTATGCACCAAATCCTATGTAACATTTGCACCCAACTACAAACCAATTAATGTATGATCATATATTTGCCATACTATATTCATTCATCTAGACCTAACTTTGATCACATGTTGTGTATGTTATGTGAAATACAATAGCTACTTTTGTTACATATGTTTCATATTACAATTCATGCTAGTTTAACAACCTAGGTTGGAAAGGGTCAATATGACCATTGTACATCTATCCAATCCTCCCCAAAATACATACAATTGATTAAACCAACATCATGCATGATTTGGAGATTCATAATCTTTGCAATTTGACATGTTGCAATGTACACACATGAACATAAGACGAAACCTCTCTTGGAAGATCTTGGATGAAAATTTCATCCTTGAAAATAGTGCAAGCTAAAATAACTATTGTGTTGTATGTAGGAAATCCCATGGAGCATAAATGCTTGTTTGGTGAGGATAGCAAGTTTGCCTTGGATAATAGATGGAAGTTTCAAGGGAGGGGAAGGAGACATGCTTCAAGAAGTGGAGAAGTTCCTCTAGGCAACATTTTTTGTTGGTGGGGAGGATTCACATTGCCTAGGGTTAGATATTTCCTTGTGGGGAAGCATACATTGTTTGGGGGATGGGCTTTCCTTGGGGAGGAGGGGATGTAATGAAAAACAAGGGCACACCCACAAACCCTCTAAGTCAATTCAACTCAAGAAGAAGATTTGCAGACATTCAAATGTATTAAATCTCTACTAATAACTTGGATATCATGAACAAAAAATAATCCAAGAACCTATTTTCTACACAAAGAATCAAATATTAAAGGTTTGCAGACATTAAAGAATCAAATATTAAAGATTTGTAGACATTAAAGGTTTCTAGGGGTCTAGATCACTCCAATCTCACTCTCTTGAGCTTAATTGGTCATTCATATTTTTTTTCATTGGGAACAAACTATTGTAATCCCATATTGAACACTTTTTCTCCCAAAGAAGCATAAAAAAACATAAACCTTTATTTCACAACCCCCTTGAACATGATTAACAATGGGATCATCAATTTCAAAAATGACACAATTTTGAGATTTTCACACGCAAACATTGATTGCACAGAAATTGACTCATGAGTTTGACAAAAAAAAACCTAGTCCCTCCACTAAAAACTAATAGTAGATTCCAAACTTAGCAAACACAAATATTTCTTTGGAACTCTTAGTATTAAAGGTACTCTTTTATGAAACAAAGAAATATTACACACAAAAACACCCACATATAACACAATGAAAAGCTAGAATGACTATCCTCGAAATCTTTCAAGCTTATCATCATTTCCCTGGTCATCAACCTTTAAATTTGTTGTTACAACTATGTCTTGTCTATTAAAGCCCACGGTGTTCATAACTTGCAAATAAACAAACACAAAAGAAAAATAGTCGCAACACTCACAATTTCCCTTTCCCATCACCACCAATTGTCTAAAGCAGTGTTATCTTCGACTTTCAACAATTGAGGATACTATTCCATCAACTTTAGAGTTCATCCCTTGTTTTTTCATAAAAGGGAATGGGGTTTTTTTGGGAAAAGTTTTGTGAGGTGGTAAGTGGGGTGGGGGGCAAGTAGGAAAACAAAGGTCTGGGGGAGGCCATATGGTTAAGATATGACGATGAGTTGAGCTTGGGAAGTAGTGGGTTTGATTAACCAAGGGATGGTTAATTGGGGATGGGGCGTTACAAGTCAAGGTGTTTGATTTAAAAAATCCAATTAGTAAAACATGTTGCAAACCATGTCACATTTAACTAGTTACATATGTTGAGTGCTTGTTGTAGATATCTTAAAATGATTGACTTTAAAACAATTTACATTTAATTGCTTGGGCAATGATTCATCAAAATCACAAGTATCCCTTGTGAGAACCTCAACACTTTGCTTGGTTGCCAAATTATGAGTTCCAACACAACCTTCAACCTCCATTTCATTAGTAACCTACTAGTTAGCACAAGGTCTCTTTGGCCCAATGATTCCATAACCCTTTGCTACTTGAACGAAGATTTCAAAAATATGCTTTACATGGACAAAAAAGAAGGCATCTCGATTCTCACAAGGGATGGTTTTGTTCGGTAACTTGAGTGCTTTAGCCACTTACCTAGTTCATAATGCCTTGGGACCCCATGGTGAGCTTTGGGTTCACTATAGGATAGGTTTGGGCCAACACCCATGCAAGTGGGAGTAAGGGAGAAAAAAAAATGGACAATGAACATAAGTACTTAGCATAAGAAGACATTGTTGGCCAATAATGTAGGCCCGACCAAATTCATGATAAACCATGGCAGCCAAAATTTCAGAGCCAATCATTTTATTATCATTATCATTATTATTAATATTATTTTGTCTATTGCTTATGATGTTTTTGTTGGATAGGGGAAGTCCTTTTCCCAAAAAATTATATTATTTTTTTTATCATTGATATTCAGAGAATGTTTTATTTAAAAAATATGAAAAAAGCTTTGATTCATTTGAGTGCAAATAGGATCCATTGGAAACATAACTTTAGGATTGAAAGAGATAAAAAATCATTTAAGATTTTGAGTGAGGAGGAGCCTTGCATGTAAGGTGCCCATCCTCTTGCTCTTGTTCTTTAAGGCAAAGAGATTTTTGACTGAGGGTGAGCCATTATTAACTTGCACTAGCAAAAATTTGTAGTGGTTCTTTTTACCCTAAGTTAAGCTAGGGCTAATAATGATTCCCTTCAGCCCTTGTGCCCAACATGTCCACAACTCCCAACTACTACCCCATGATTTCAGACTACTTTGAAGCAAATCTAATAATCCTAGGAATAAGGGATTTCAAGTCAACTGCATGAGATTGTGTGTAATCAGGGGTTCAGAAGCTGAGAAAATCTCACATTTTGTAACAAAGGAAGGGTGTGTCACACTGTGCCCTGCCATATCTATCTATGAAGCAAGGTAGTTTGTTTTGTCTTGTTTTGTACCGATTATTAGGTCCACCGAACGAACTGGGATGCTTTAGATCGTGTTCTTGGTCTCTTTGTAAAGCTCTCGAGGAGGAGGAGGGGTGCAAGGAGGAGGGGTGTTTGGACTTGCAGTGGAGAAGAAGTTGTTGAATATTGAATGCTTTCTTCACTGAAAATTAAATTAAATTAAATTGAATTGTAGCTGAGAATTTGGGAGGAATTGGAATGTGCCTTTGGTGTTCTTGGAAAAAGATCTTGATGAGCAGGATTTAATGGAATTTATTTGGTAAGATTTGGATTCAGAATGTGGGAGATATTGATTTTAAAGTGATTTCTGCCACTGAAAATTCAAATAAATTCCAAAAAACCAGGCTTTGGAAAGGAAATATCAGTTGAGGACGCGGTAACACTTGGGCCAACGGGACAGGCCACACTAGTTTACATTAAAAAGTATCTTAAGGCAAAAGACGAATTATGGAGACTCAAATATTTCACCATGCAAAAATATAATTTTCAAAAAATCCTCCAAAATATTATTATAACTCTATTATAACTAGTCTCAAGTTTCAACACAAGCCAAAATATATCATCTCTCAAAAATTGCCATATAAAAATAGACCTATTGTTACCTAGTAGGGGCCTATAAAAATCCCTTAAGCTACTATACTCTATAATGAATCTAAACACAAGGGTATTTAGGGTTTAGGCCAAGAATTATGTTATTATTAAGAATTATCTTGCATCGGCTTATAATTGCAGACAAGGCCTTTGTTAGTTCCAAACTGATGATTGCTCTCATCCGAAAACCTTTCCAACCACAAATGGAGGGTTGTATAGAGAAGTAGTTTGCTCTAGTCATCATGGGTGCATCATGCATGGTCATATTGTGAAATTATTTTTTTGGGGGTCAAATTTGAATACCTTCACAACATATGTTTCAGTTTTTAAAAATATTTATTCAATATAAATGCCAAATACTTGATTTTATGTCTGATATTTCAATACCCAAAAGCACATAATAATTTATACTTTGAGTAGCAAGCCAAATACTAGATCCATAAAAAAATCTCAACTCCAAATAACTTACACTAATCCTATAACCCTTTTCTGCATACTAGGGTTAAAAATACAAGTTGGAAATAAATGTACATTGGTTTCACTACCTAGGTTAGTTATATGGGTCTGATGCTGAAGTAAATTTGAACTAGACTCCAAATAAGCCTGAGAAGCAGAAAAGCCAGAAGGATGGTGACCAAAATATTGGCAGGTGTTTATTAAATATTTGGCAAGTACCTACCTACCTTCTGGACCTGGCCTCATAGGGATGCATGGTGCTAGAATGGGGGCCTAGTAGAATGAGGCATCTCCAAATGGTGCTCAGTATGTGACTCTGAAAAAACTCTCTCTCACATCCAAGTTTAGTTTTTTTCCAACCCTAATCAGAAAACTAAAATTGGGATTACAAATAGGTGAGGGACTACTGATAGCAAACCACCTGGACCAATCATTGGAACAAGGAGCAGTAGTAGTGAGTGAGATCATGTTTATTTATTAAGCTTCAGTGTGGTAAAAAGCGCCTATACCAGACTCAGCAAAACTGTTGTTGGGAAGATGCTGGGCCAAAAACTATGTTGCTGAGCCAAACCCGCATGTTTTGACTTTTCTTCATCCAATTTTAATGTGCAGGGGTCACATTCTGACAGCAGGTGGAATTGCTCTGAGAAGAACACCTTCACTCACTCAGAGAGAGGGAAAAGAAAAGAAAAGAAAATCATTTCTGGAGAATGTGCCTGGGGGAAGAAGGAAGGGGTGGTTCTTTGGTACATAAGATTGACAAACTAATTGTCCCAAGAGAAGAGCCTGCAATAAAATCTGATGACAGTAGTATCAGGTGTGTAGTAGGTTTTCAGGGTGGGAAAAGCCTTTTGGAGCTCTTGCTTGGAAGTGGAAGTGGAAGTAGGAATTTGTTGGTTTTTTTTTGTCTTGTATCTCAACAATCATTCTGAATCATTCTTTCTGCTTCCTTCCTTCCTTTCCTTCCTCTTTCAAGTGAGAGTATTATTTTTCAGATCATTCCAACAGCTTCAGAGCCAAGTGCAAGACAACAAGTCCGAATATTTCGGTGACCAAATCGGTTGTTGTTCTTCCCAAGGCTGAGAATTTCTTGAGCACCGATGAGACTCACCGATCGATTGGGGGTGCCAAAAAAAGGCCCAAAAAAGGCTTAATTTTTTTGTCCTAAGGAGTCATTTATTTTCCTACTCTCACTTATTCCCAAGCTGCCAACCTTGTTGCGGTGACCGATTAGGGGATTTAGATAATAACATACCTAAATTCTAATCATAATTATTCCTTCTTATCTCACAAGACAAAAATGGTTTAAATTTTTTAAAAATTAAAAATCATTTTTTAAACTTCAATTTTTTCTTTTGTGCTAAGTGCAGTGTGGTCATAGGCTCCAAATGCTATGTTGATTCCACATCAATATGGGGGTGCTATGAAAATAATGCATGCAGCAAACCTCTGAAAGGGTGCGGTGTGTGGGCCCTGGGACAGGGGCAGTATAATATATGCCCAAAGCCAACAACAAGCTAATTAGGTGAAGGAAGGATGGTCCTCTATCAAGATTCAGCAAAAAGGTTTGCAACAATTGTATTCCAAGAGAGAGGGTAGGTGAACAACACTTATTATGGCTAATTCACTTATGATTGGCTGATTTACTTGTCTGATCGGTCGATGAGTACACTTAAGAATCTCTCAGAGTCTGACCAACTGTACTCCAAGTGAACTCCCAAAAAAGTGACTAAAGTGTTTCAGTGTTAAAACACATTAGGAGAGCTATGAAGAAGTTTCTAAATTGGGCACAACCATGTTGGTGACAGGGTTAAAAGTGAAAGAAATCCTTAGGAGAGACTAGAGTTACACGTAAAGTCAACCTGTCTTCCCCCCTGTGTTTGAGCCTCCTTTCACCCTCTATCCCCTCTTTCAGTGGTGTCCGCAAAGTATGGAAATTCCATTGAATCTCAGTATGAAATATTGAAACTCAGCATTTAATGCACAAGGTTCGAAAGTAATTATGATAGTTGTAGAGGTAGGAGCAGTGAAAATACATGAAGCAGCAGCAGTGGAGGTGCTCAGGAAAAAGGAAGGACATGATGAAACTCAGTTTATCACCAGAATTGATGGTTTTCAGAGTGTCCCCCTGCCCCCCCCACACTTTTGCAGGTTTTAATAAAATCTCATCCCCTGTATGACCAAACTCAGGGTTCTAATGATGCGTTTTCCTTACTTTACTGATAACTCTAATATGTGAGGAGAGTAAGCTCAATCATCCGCAAATATTGAGACAACAAGGGGATATAGTTGGACAATGGAAGAGTGATAAGGGAAATAATAATATGACAAGAGCAGCTAGTGCAACTGCTTTAATTGCCCCTTCATAGAATAACAAGGTGAAATTTAAGAGATTAATTTTTATTTTCCTCAGGAAATCCTTTAACAGAAGACTCAAAGAGAAAGGGCCAAATTTTTAAATGCTATTTAACAAAAAATTGCCAATACAAAAAAGGCTGGAACTTTGGCGACCTTTTTTATCAAGCAAATTGTCTTCAAATTTTGCAACTCTTTTGTTCATCATTTGAACAATTAGGCAGTCAGAATGTGTGCTATTGTAGTACATAAAGAACTAGTGGATATTTTTCTTAGTTCACATTGTTGTTGGTTTTACAAAATGGGTCCCTTGTATGGAATTCTGCATATGAATAATTTTCTGGCTAGTTTAGGATTTTGTACAATTGGTCCAATATATATATATATATATATAATACTAGTGGTAACCCGTGCCTGCAAGGCACAGCACGGCACTGAAGCTTTTTAAAATTTTCAAACAACCGGTGTGGCTATATAACCACGGTTCCCAAATTTTCAGGAAAAAGAAAGAAAGTCTAAGAACCAGTGCACTTTTTTACCGGTTCTTTCGTAAAACCTCTGGTTTCTCTTTTGAAATAATCGAAATCGGTGATTCTTTGATTATGGGGAAAAAAATTCAAAGAACCGGAACCAACACTGGAACCAACCACCATTAGCGGGTTATTAGAAAGGTGGTTCTTACCATTCGTTTTCAC
>Ga0116231_10007438_pt1 | contig 20048 bp, 18 predicted proteins | sample S1TSphgellanicum_2_FD_89695 | JGI IMG/M metagenome (GOLD analysis project Ga0116231, IMG submission 89695) | Host-associated microbial communities from peat moss isolated from Minnesota, USA - S1T2_Fd - Sphagnum magellanicum MG | ecosystem: Host-associated > Plants > Peat moss > Unclassified...
CAATTTTTTGGGAAATTGAGTTAAATTTTTTTTTGTTTTAGTCTTAATTGTAGTGCAAGCCCCTCGGAGTAGGGTGTTAAAATACAAAAAAGCACCGACAAAATTTTATTTTTTTCACTTTTAAATGGGGGAAAAAAAAAAAAAAGGCCAAAGGGGGCATTTCACTTTGTGAAACACCCACACCTCGGCCCCATGCCACTCTCTACCCCATTTTGGAGAGGACGGATTCTACTTGATAAAATGCCCCGGAGGGGGAGCTGGGGGGGGGTCGACATACATTATTATGTCAAAGAATACCCATCGTTACAAACAAATTTCCACCCTAAACAATAAAACTCTTATGTATGTGTTGAAGAAATTATTAAAGAAAATCCCATTTCAAAGAACTAAATTATTCAAAAACATCTGTTTGTTTGTTTTAAAGAATCATCCAAATGTTCACTTATTTTGGATTTTTAACGAATTTTAATTTTGAATGAATAAACGAATTTTGCATGATTTTCATTATCAAATTGTGAGATGGTAAGTTTGTGACAAGCTATTTCAAACAATCATCCAAAAAAAATCATCCAATAATTGAATCTCAAATAAAATTCTAAGCTTGAAATGATGACAAATGAATTTAGACAAACCTTTTGAAAAAAATCATCCAAAAAGTCGATTATTCACAACCTTTAAAAAAAATTCTAATCTTGAAGTGAATGACAAATTATTCGGAAAATCCCCTTTCCAAAGAATCATCCAAAAAAGTACACTATTTAGAGCCTTTGATGAATTCTATTTTTTTAATTAGACAACCCGTTGCAAAGAATCATCCAAAAAGTACACTATTTTGAGCCTTCGATGAATTCTAATCTTTTAATTAGACAACCCGTTGCAAAGAATCATCCAAAAATCATCCAAAGATCCCACGAATGAATGAACGAACCTTTTTTAAAACGAATAATTCCTGATTTTTCTTGTCAATTGACTCCACTCCAAAAACGGACTCAATTAATGCCAAAAACAAATACTCCCAAACAATACAAAAGTGAAATACATACATACATACATATATACATACGGTTTTAGAGAATACAAAGTATTTGTACCCTTGACTTGACTCATGGTAGGTAGGTAGGTATATATATATATATATGCAGGAGGTGTGGAGCTTGGTTGTTGTGTGCTTGGAGGAATATTCCCAAATACCTAACCCAATCTAGGTATACCTATGGTTTGAACCACAATGTACTTATTTATTACCCTTGACTTCACTTGTGGTTGGGAATTTCGATTTGAAAAATGAAAAAAAAAATCACTAATAACTTGGGTATATAACACAAAATAGAAGTGAATACAGTTTGGAAATACAGAATACGGATTAGAAGTACTGAATACGGTTGTATAAATACATTATACTACTACGGATACCTTTGACTCGTCATATCTATACGGAACTACGGATTGTGTGGAGCTTGGTTTTGCGTGCTTGTTGTTGTTTTTGCTCTTTTGTCGTTGTTTGCTTTGTTGCTGCGCTCTTCTGCTGCTGCTGCCGCTGCTGCTCTGCCGCTCTTTTTTCTCTTTTGCTCTTGTTGTTGTTGTTGTTGTTGTTTTTGTCGTTTTGTCGTATCCAGCAGCTTGTCCTTCGTTACTTTGAGTGAGCCGTAGTTGCGAAGAATTAGGTTTTGTAATCTGCTTGTGTGCTGTTTTTTCCCCTCTGTTGTCTCTGGATGCCGACATGCGAGGTTCTGGTGTTTCTTTGAGGATTGAACGGAGAACAGGGCACCAGTAGGAGCAGGAGCAAGAGCAGGAGCAGGAGAATGAGCACTAGGAGTAGCCATGATGATCATCGCATTTGCGCTTTCTAGTCACCAATGTTTGCAATGGTGTACCATTGCCGATATTGAAGATGATGATCATGCCATGAGAGAGTGAGAGAGTGAGAGAGTGAGAGGCTCGTCGGAGGTGATTTGTAAAAAGCCGAGATCCGGATCAGATTTGGATTTATCCGAAGTCCAGACAAGTAAGTACACTGTTTTGCTGTGTTGAGGAGGAGGAGGAGGAGGAGGAGGAGACTAGGACTATGTTGGAGGTTTATTGAAGAAGCAAGGGAATGGAGAGAGCTGTGCCAGACTGCTCTTATCCGGGTTGCTTCTTTTGTGTGATGAAAAAAACTAATCCGGTGAAACGGCGTGCAAGCATTGCCAAGTTCTTCAAGGATCTACCAGGACAAAACGAAGATGGACAGGTACCTATTCTCCATTTCCATAGGGAGCGTCACACAGAGAGAGAGAAACTGAGTGTTTGGTGATTCATTGCAGGGAGGGGCAAGGCAAATTGATGAGGATTTTTGGTTTTGTTTTTGTGTTAAGAAAAAAGGTGTTGTGTATTATTATCAGAATGAAGAGAGAGCAAAAAATCTTCTTTTGGAGATTTGTGAGGATGTGTGTACTACTGTAATAAGGGGCTTTCATTCTTGTTGCTGATTGATCAAAAAAATTTAGTTTTTAAAAAAAAAAAAACGGAAAATAAATGCAGGTGCTGGCTATTAGTGGGCTTTGGAATACGGCAATGGCATATCCGAATGATCCAGAATTTGTGGAACTCGGTGTATTCGAATGCATGGCACAGCTCATTTGGAAGGGAATACAGAACCGGCAGTGGCTGGCACAAGACCAGAATATCTACATACCCTACTATGCAGCTCACATAATTGGATCCTACACCATGAACAGGGAAGAGTTTGCGGAGGAGGCTGTTAGGGCAGGTAATATTTCGCAGATAGAGAGAAAGAAAGTCAGTATTATGGGGTTTCTTCTGGTTTTTGCATGTGATCATTTCTTCTTCTTGTCTGCTGACATGATGCTTTTGTGTTGCATCTGTGTATTGCTGAAGAAAGGTTGTTTGTGTATCCAGGTGTTATACCTCCACTAATGGAGCTTCTGAGGGGACAGTCAACATGGGTGGAGCAGCGAGTTGCAGTACGAGCACTTGGACACCTTGCCACTTATGATAGTACCTTCCCTGCAGTGGCAGCCTATAGAGACATTCTGGAGCTTGCAATCCAACTGGCCATTGATGCCGTGGAGATAGTATACACCCACTTCTTGCAGTTTGTAGACAAGCGATTGAGTTACCATTGTGACCTGTTGACACGAGGAATGGGGGGACTAGAGATGGAGTCCCGGAAGGCAGAGGAGTGGGCCAGTCAGCTGCAATGCTGGTCACTGCAACTGGTCAATTGTTTTGCTTTCAAGGAAGAGTTCCTCCCCACAATTTGTCAGGCAGATTTCTTGGAGCAACTTCCATGTATGTGGGGAGGACTTGTGAATGAAAGTTCACCTGCAGGGTTGGGGGTTCTGCGCACCATCTGTTACCAGAGGCTAGGGAGGCTGCCGGTTGCAGAGTCTCCGTGCATCATTGATGCCTTGTGCAACATTGCACGCTCCTCTGATGACTGGCAGTACATGGCTGTGGATTGTTTGATGTGGCTATTACAAGATTCAAATACCCGACTCAAGGTTAAGAGACTCTTCCTTTCTCTCTCTACATTATGCACAGCACTACCTTCATGTCAATTGATGAACTAATAGACAGATGACACCCATGCAAAGTCTTAGGTTTTGAAACAACTGGGTGATGTGCTCCCTCAAAACTATGTCCACACAGGCTGAAACCAACCCAGTTTCCAACCCCTAACCACTTGTGATCGCCAAGACAATCCAAGATACAAACAAGGTAAGGATTTAAAAGCAGCAGGGGTTCTTAGCATTGTCAATTGACTCACTAAGCATGGTGAACATCCCCATGGGTGACTCCTTTGGACTGTTTCCTTAACTTGTTGAGCAGCTCTTGCTTAACCATAGGGCTGGTGTTCTACTTCTGATTGCACACAGCAATTGAGACATGGCAATTCATGCTTGTGTCAACAGTTCTCTAGAGGAAAAATGGAATGGATTTTTGTATCCAGTTAAGATCTTCACTGGTGGAGTTATCCCCTATTTTAGAGAGGTGACCACCATTGTGTTGCTCTTGCACACTGGTGCTGCTCTTTTTTGCTTAGGTTTCCGTGATCCAAAGAGGGCTTGGGATCTGAGGTGCTGTTTCTACAATTTTAGAGTACAGTCTAACTCCTCTAAGGATATGTCATGCAATACATGAAGTGCAGTGTATTCGTGCTCTAATGAAGGCAGTCTGAGAAGTAGGTGATTGGCATGAAATCTCTCTAGTCTTTCATGGTTCTATAACTTGAACTATGCTGGTTCGGGTGCCCTCAGCTGTTCCTTTCTCCTCCCCTTCACTGATTTCTCAGCTGATTGTTGATTCTGCAGTACATGATGTCAAGCCAATTGTTGATTTTGTTGAAAAGGTAATGCTCTGTGCTATGTTACTAACAGCAATATATTGTTCATCAGGTGTTAGACAAAGCTACAGTGGCGTTGGTAGATCTGGTGGAGCTGCCAAGCTTAGGAGAACACAAGCAGCTAAGTGAAGTCTTGACTAGTGTGCTATTGGAAGATTACAGGCCACATTCATCCCCACCCAATACAAAAGACCCGTATTTCAGAACACATAAGCTATTGGACAGCTTTTCTGCACTACAAACAAAATCAAAGTGGGAAAAAACAGCACCTAAGGAGGATCTCCAATTAAAGCAAGCAGCAGCACTGGTTGTAAAACTGGAAGGGAATGCTCGGTTTTCTTCAGGAGACATAAGTGGTGCTGCAGCCAAGTACACTGAAGCTCTGGCACTTTGCCCAGTGAAAGCAAAGAAGGAGAGGTTGGTGCTGTATAGCAATCGAGCACAATGCCACTTGTTACTACGTAATCCAGAAGGAGCTATCAGTGATGCGACACGGGCTCTATGTCTTCATAATCCTGTCAATCGTCATGGCAGAAGTTTGTGGAGAAGGGCACAGGTACATTTCTGCCAGGGATCTCTCCAGGTGGCTGAACACAAATCTTCCATGCTTGTTTGATGTTTCTCTTCCAGGAGGGACCTTCTACATTGAAAAATCCTTTCACCCATGCCCTCTTACATTCACCACTGCATAGACACCATGCTGGGTTGTGTTGCTAATCAAAATTTTGTGTTTTGGGTGCAGGCATATGAAATGCTGGGGCTCTACAAGGAAAGCCTGCTGGATGCTATCATGTTTATAAACGAGTGTTCCCAAGCACCTGTGAATGAGACAGACCTAAAGCAGGGAAATAGGGTTCCTGAGTATGTGGAGCGCCTAGTTATAAAGCAAATGCAAGCAGCTTGGTTATTCAAAGATGCTGCACTAAAGCATGGGGATATTCACTATACCAGAAATCAAGATCTGGACTCAGATTCAAAGGAGGAAAGGGAGGAACATGATGAGTTCAATGATGAAGAGGAAGATGAAGAGGGGAGAGAAGAGGAGGAGGAGGAGGAGGAGGAGGAAGAGGAGGAAAAGGAGGACGATGGTTCAGAATGGGAAACTGCTAGTGAGAGTGATGAGGTGCAAGATCAGGCTTTCTCCCAGAATCAAGACCCAAATTGGTCACACAAGAGTGAGAAAAAGGCAGGTTCAAGTTCCTCTGTTTTCAAAGGCTCTACACTACGGGATCTACTCAGTCCTTAGTGTGAGAACATCTGGTGATTTCACCTCCTGTTGTCTATCCCTCTACTTTGCCATAGGATTTTTCTTACCAACCAGATTTGCTGGAGCCCTTTGTCATGCACACAAGGGTCAAATCCAATAAGCAAGGAAACTCTTTTGCAAAAGAGTTTCTGGTCCGGGAGTGAAGAAAAGCTTGTACTCTTATCAAAGAGTACAAACCTGTGGGGGCTTTTCTCAACACTGAAAGCATCAGAACCAAATTCGGTGGTTGGAGGGTTGAAGTGGGTTCCGTCCCCTTTACTAACACAATTATCACAGCCAGAGGACATTATTGTTACTGGTAATATTTCCTGAAAGCTTCCATCTGTACACAAATCCCAAGAATGTGTACATTCGCTGGTTGTCAGATGAGCAGCTTGGCAGATGATCTTCTGTTGTCATTTGTTGGATGGTAGGTTTTTGATCACTGCCCCTAACTTACAGCTTACCATCTCATTCCTTTTGTGATGGGTGGGTATTCAAAGCACTGAATGATATGTGGTCAGACCACTCTACAGTGCATGCTTGTGTTGAATTCTCATGGTGCAGAGAGCACTGAGGGCTCTTCATATTATTGGTCTTGTGACGATTACCTGGTGATGTTGTTGGTTTTAGCCTTTTGTCTTTGCACTTCACATCATCCTACTTGGTCATGGGACTGATCAGAGTCAGGCTTTTGGCTTCTTCAGGCTTTTGAAATTTCTTCAGGTTGCTGGATTGTCAGCAGAGATTGAAGGTGAGGAGGGTGCATGCTGTTGTGAAGGAAGTGTAGAGTATGAGAGTGTGTACAGAGGGGTATATCCTCTGCACACAAGAAATAGTTGGAGACTAGACTCTGGTGCAGGGTTGGTGCATCATAGCAATGGAATTGATGTGCCACATGCACTGATTGTTATATGTGTGGAAGAAACTATTGCATGCTAAGGTTGAGATAAAACATTTTTGGTTCAAGATTCTTGTCTCTGGAGAAATGCGATCGAGCATAGTCCACCATTGTTGTTGTTGCAACACCATTCAATGTTGCTGCCATTTCAACTGCAGTTTGCTCCAGTTTCTTCATGGATACATTGATCAACTCTTTGATGCAGCAGTTTCTTTGACAAAGGAGCTGTTAGAAGTTTGCTACATATGATGCATGGTGCAACGTCTCCTTGATATATGCACAGAGACCGTTCCCAAAATCTTCTTGACAAAGTGCTGAAGTAGATGCAATTGATTTGTTGAATTCAAGAATATAGAGCAGCAAGCAGCTGAGTGCTGAAGGATTTGATCAGGAGCAAAGTACTGTTTCTGAATTGTGTTGTGAGGGATGGGAGCCTTTGTCGGGCTGCAATAGTGTCAAGTGCAGATGGCAAGCGGCTTCTATTGTTAGGTACCTATTTGTGATCTTTGTTGTCATCATTGGGAAAGGTCAACATGCATGTGCCTGGTGTTGGCCATGGTGTAGGAGGAATCTCATTTTCCAGAGCTTGGAGGTGTATGTGGCATGATGACTTATTTGTGAAATATGTGCCATAACATAATGTCAAGTTGGGATTTTAATGTAATATATGCCACAATAAACATCACATATTGTACATTGTAGTGGATGAACCCCCAAGGTTTATCTCACCTGTGTCATGAGCTGTGACCTTTGGTGTGAGAAAAACCACATTCTCTTGTAGTGTTGAAAGGGGATTAAGTTTCAGTGAGGAAAAAGTGTAAGAAGACTAAGCAATTGGATGATGATGATGACAATTTGGAGACTGCACAGAATGGAGCTTGAGGAGAAGATGCAGTTGCAGCAGCATCATGAAGAGGATGAACTGGCAATATCAAAGAAAAAAAAGGGCTCAGAACAAGGCTGCAAAGGATGAAGAAGAGGACGAAGGAGAATAAGGTGTCTGCTGTTATAGTGAAGAAGAGGACTTCCCTTCTTTGCATGCTCAATGGCCTGTTCTACAACTCCAGTAGGCCAAAGATAGAGAGGGCGGTGATGCAGATGATTCAGAAGATGTGACTGTCTCATTCACATGATGGATCCCTGTGACCTACCAGAATATCCTTACTAATTAGCAGGCTTTGCAGCATTAGTATCACAAATTTCATGAATCTGCAGAGTGGAAATAGAGGATTTCCTGTGGAGAAAGCTATGAGAGTGGACATGTGATGCACCAAGCCGAGATGCATCACAGCAGTGATGCTGCAGGTGGAAGAGTTCCTGTACTGCAACCTAAGGCTAGATACAAATGGAAATCCCACTGTTGCTGATACTTGTGTGGTTGTTTCAGTGGGCTGCTTATGTGTGCAAAAAGGTTACACTTTCTCAACCAACTTCTTCGCCAATTCCTTATACTTTTGCATCTAGTCCTTCAGTGTTTAATCTAGAGTTTGGGGTCCACTGCAGGTAGAAGGTTTTGCATTTGGTTGTTACTGGGTGCGACTAAGGACTTGACAATCTGCACTCTGGGTTGCAGCATTGCAAACACAGATCAAGAGGGAGAGATGCTGTGAAATCACACTCTATTTAGTCTTACCCAACAGTACCAGATGGATGCACTTGGAAAATGTATGACCTACAGAGATTTCTCTGTTTTCTTTTGGCAGGTTTTTTGCAAAGTGGAGGATGAAATTCAAGGCATGGAGCTGTGTCTTCTTCTTGGATGCTGGTGATATCTTATACAAACCTTAATCGTTTCAGTGTAGTTTTTTTGCTTTCACCCACTTTTTCATTTAATGCAATGAAGACTTGGGGAGATGTTAAGGTTGTTTTTCGTTTTGTTGGTTCAGATTGGTGTCTTCTACTCAACGTGCATATGGTTTCAAGTAATCTCCTCTGTTTTGTTCTGTATCTATGCTGGTATCATGGGAATGCAGGTTTTTCTTTTCTGTGGGTTGCATTGTCTGTTGAATGCTTGTGACCCGCTTTGAAAAAGGTTCAACTCTTTGTGTTGTGTATTTGTGTTGGATGTGGCAACTGCTCTAGGGTCATTCCATATCCATGGTATCTTGTGTGGATTTACATAAGCTGAGCCCACTTTCACACCACTGTGATGCTCTAACTTCATCCAAAATTTGACATACAGGCTTAATGTTGTCAGTAGAGGATTTTCATGTTTATGGGTAGGGATGCTCTTACACATATATGCTCACAATCATGTTAAAGCTAATTGAAGGAACAAAGACTTTCAAAATTGATACCAATTTCATGAACAAAAACAAAAAAAGAACAAAGCAAAGTTCAACTAATGATCAATTTTGTAGGTGATGGATGCTCTATCCCAACTCCCATTCCTCATGATGCAAAGTCTTCTTTATTGATCTTGGCTTGGATGGAAACAAGAAACCAAATGTAAACTTCACCTTGATGGAGGATTTGAGATTCAACATGGGTTTAGGGTTTACAACAAGTCAAACATTGTTAAATACAAACTCCATCAATGACTTCATGAGTTTCATGCTGGAGGTGCATTTGAGATTCATTTTTTTCACCAAACCTTTGACATTATTATACTTGCACCCTTCATTCAACACAAAAGAATTTTGAAAACAATGGAAAGCAAAAGTAAGTTAAGGATTCCAAAAGTAGGAAATGTCCATTCCAACCCAGCTCAAAAGTTAAAAGCTTTAAGCGGTGTTGGTTTGTTCTTCCTTTTTGACAAAACCTTCAATTCTTGTTTTGATGTCAATTTTTTTGGTGGAAGGTTCTTGTGGTGTGGGTTTGAATCTAGTTCTTCAAGTTTCTAAACCCTATGGTTTTAGTTTTGGTTCTTTTTCAAATTCAACAACTTATAGGCTCAATTTGAAAATTGAGTCTAATTTCATGGACACATTACACATTTTTCAAGATTGAAGATTGTATTAAAATTAATTAATCTACTATTTCCATTCATCACAATATTCACCTTTGTTTCCAAGGTCATCTTTTTAAGGTAGGAATTAGTGTAGGGTTTAAACGCTTTTTTAAATAAAAATTGCAAACAAAAGCAAAAGAAAACTTTGACATTGTACATTTGACATCTTTTACGCTCGATTTGTGATTGATAAAGAAGTTACCTCATCCATAAGATCAAGGTTATTGAAATGTTGTTTGGCTTAGACAACAAAGGATCATGACAAAACTCCTTATAACAAGATGAATTGTGAAGTCTATGTAGATGTTTCAACCCAAACCCCTCCTTATGTGCTTCTATACATGTCATCACCAAGTCATCCATCAAAAGTCAAAACCCCACACGAAAAAATAATTCCCCAATTGCCCTCCCCCTAAAAGATTGTTGACAAAATTAAATATTTTTGTAGCACTCAATTTTGAATTAGATTCATAGTCGTGAAACTTGAGGCATGCTAAAATTGAAGCTTTGAAGTTAAAAACATTCAAGTCATGCTATGATTGACAATAGTTGCATTGTTGTTAAACAATATGGAAAATTGCTAATAGAATAAATCATTAGTAGGGTAAAACATTTTGCAATTTTTTGACAAGTGAAAAAAGGGGTTTTGACTACAAGACTTCAACAAAAAGAAAGTTACAATGCAAATAACAAGATTGCAAAACTTGAAAATGCTTACAAGTTTGTTACTAGCTTCAAACCTTTTCAAAGGTGTGTTTAAAGCTTATTAAAACTAATATGCTAGTTGGTAAACTCTTGAATTTTGTTCTATCAACTGCATTGGAATTTGGTCTCCAAACCTCTCCCTCCTCATCAAGTTTAGGGTTTAAGGTTTCATTTCCATAAACCTTCTAGCTTTTATCAAATACATTCAAAAATAAATTAGAAAAGAAATAATGATCAAGTTCACCATAACATAACATTTGCAAATTCATGGTATGAGGAGGATTACACTACCATAGATACATGATTGTTGCACAAATTTAGGGTTAGGGTTAAAAGTAGGAATTAGAGACTAGGAATTAATTGGGTTTAGGACATGTAGAATAGTAAGGAATTATTTAGTGAATTAGCATTGAAGATGGCATCCAAAGCTTAAAATGCAAACTTAATTTTGTCAAAAATTTAAGCACAAAAGAAACAACAAAAATAACATGTAAATCACATCATTACCATTTCTAATTATGACAAAACCTAAAACAATGTTTCATTAGGATCAAAGACTTTCAATTCTTCCCAATCTTTTGATTCCAATCTATTTCTTAAATGCATATGCTAAACTACATTGAAACTAATGATTTTTTAATTTCAAAGCTTGTGAATTAAGATTGAGAACATCTAATTCGAAAACCAATTTGGAGGATAATTTGTGCATGAATAGTGTTAGAAAGAAATTTTACTTAGACAATTTCAATCTCTTCAAGGTTGCTTGCCTTTGGGGTGAGGTAGTTGGTTGTATAGATGTTATTTAACATGTTAAAATGAAAATGAAGTATGCAAGACTTCATTTGAAAGAAAACATTAAATGTAATTAGGTATGGGAAAATCGGTGTGTATAAAAAGTTAAAAATTAAAAAACACTATAAAAAAAACCCTTGGAATGTAAATATAATAAAAGAATAACAAAAGAAGATATCCAAACAAGAGAAGAATAACAACACAAGTAAAAAAGCTTTGCCACTTTACTAAATAAGGTAAACCTAAAAAGTGTTGGCCATGGTTAAGGATGAGAACTAATTCATTTGTTTCAAAAACACAATGGAAATGCACAAAATGGCACAAAAATGTTTATATGTCTTTTAAGCATATGATTGAAAAATTGAAACTTGTTACACAAAAGTGAAAAACTTGTAGGAATGTAAAAAAAACATGAGAATAAAAAACAAATGTTTTAATATAAGCTTCAAATCTTAACAACTTGTTTAAGATCTCATGCACATATGGGGTGACATGGTCTCATTAACATCCAATATTTTGGACAATGTTCAAAGCCTTTTCCTCAACTCAAGAACTTGTTAGCACTTGTTTTAGGAGTTCTTCAAAAAATCATTTTAACCTCAAAAAATAAAACATTTGATGTTAATAAGGTCAAAACACACCCAAAAGAGCCACTGGCATTATTTCATATTATGATAACATGCGTTTTTTCATCAAAATAATTTTTTTATACAAATGAATTTTTGAATAATTTTTTTTGCAACTTGTTTTTAAATGGTTAAATTGCCCCAGTAAATCAATTTTTTTTCAGATCGTTTTTGAATAAATAGGAATTTGTAAAGTTTTTAAATTACTTGTAGATTTTATGTTTTATCTTGAAAAATGATGATAATTTTAAATCATACCAAAAAAATGTTCATTATTTTAAGGTTTGATTTCATGTATTATAAACTACAATTTTGTTCAATACATCATGTACATTATATCACATATATATGTGGTAAAAGAATCTTGAAATTTTGAAACGTATTTTGAATTTTAAAATTTTAAAATTTCACATTTTGAAAATTATGAATGTTTTTTTTTGTGTGTCTAATAGGTTATTATCATTTAATAATTTTTACCATCAACTTACTTTTATTATATGAGTCCTTTGTAAAAATGTCATTTTTTAATGAAACAAATTTTTGTTTTCAAAAGTTTTAAACTAAACCAAGACCTAAAATTGAATCAAATGGATTTTTAATTTGAGTTTCTTGACATTTATATGTGTTATAAAGGAATAACTTTTCATAATTATCATGGTTTCAAATGGATTTTTTTTTTTTAAAAAAAAATCTCTAATTTTTCATGGTAATTTTTGACATTCGATGCCCTTTTTGGTTCCTTTGAATGTGTTTTGACCTAATAGTTGAAAATATATGTGAAAAATAATTACCAAATATCATATGAAAATATAGGAGAAATGTTTTTTTCCCAATTTTGTGATGTTGCTTGGGTGACAATTATCCATAAGATTATTTAGCCAACTTTGGTAATATTCAAAATATGAAAGTTATAAGATTTCAAGCTCCTTTAAGATTATAGTTAGTTATGGTAATACTTGTCCAAAAACAATTTTGGTGATTTGAAAACCTCTATTTGTTGGATCACAATTTATTTAAGCCAAACATCATTAATATCTATCATTGCATCATATGGTGACCCTTAATTCAAAGGTTTTTTCTAAATTTTCAACCTCTGAATGGTCATTTGTTAATTTGAGACTTTTGAAAAGTCCAAATGTAATTAAATAAATTATTTGAACTTTTATTCTAAAGCTTGGGTGGGAAGTTGCATGGGTGGGGAGCTTATGTTTTGTTCCCATCATGGAGCTATAATTTGTAAATTCTAAACTTCAAACTTCTATCTCCTAAACCTTTCACTATCACATTTTGTTACTATGGAATTTAAGGTTCCTATAGTAATGCGAGTTTTGATTTAATATATTGTTATTTCCTTTTTCAATTGTTCCAACTTCTTACTACAAGTGATGGTTCTTTCTTTATATCCTATCTTGAGTGCTCATGATATCAACTCTATTGACCAAATCCTTCCAACATTTGTAGGATATGACAACAACTACAATATTGAAAATGTGTAATTATCACATGGAGGTGTGTAGTTTGGAGTTGAAGATTCCAAAATTGTTGTTGTTGATGAATAATATGTCATTGAAGTGGACTCTCAAAATTTGTGAAATCAAAGAGTTGCTTGGAATTCACACTACTACAATTCACCTATATAGGCATTTTTTAAGGTAGACAATAATCAACCTATGGATCTTTCTCAAAACCAACTAATGAAATGCATTGTTTGCCACAATGATACAATTCCACTTGAAATCTTGGCAATGTGCACTAGATGTAAGAAATGTTTCATTGCATACCATAAGTTTAATGGCATAACAACCATGAAAAATCATGTTAAAATTAACCATTCTACCTTATTGAAAAAATTGTTAAAAGATGAAAGTAATGCCCTAAGATTTTTTCTTGATCATGAACTTTAAAAAAAGAAGGCACATGTATTTCCAACTATAATTTTTAGTTTCTTTTAGAAGTAAATTCAAAAAAAATGATGCAACACAAATGGGTCTTTTGGAGGATTTAATATTGTTTGTGGTTAAGGAACTCCTACCTATGAAAACTATTGAGTCAATTTGGCTCTAGAGGTTAACATATAAGTTATTTCCATATGTTGTCTTCCCATCCAAGAAATTTTTTGTTAAAAGATATTTTGTTGAGGTTGGTTGAAAAAACCATGATTATATATGTGTAACTTGCATTTGTTAATTGTTTATCAACCACTTGCACATTTGACTTATGGATGTCAAAAGGAGCACATGATGTGTTTGTTGTTATCAATTGTTAATTTTATTTCAGACTAGAAGGTGAAACATATCACTATTGGATTGTTTGAAATGACAAACACAAGTGATACAATTATGGCTCTTAAATTACAAAATGTGTTCCATGATTGAAAAAATTGTTGCTTATATTAAAGATGAAAGGTTCAACTTGTAGACCTAGGCAAATGCCTTGAGTTCTATTTTATCATGTAATAACTTGGCCTTTTTAGAGCCATTTGATGGCTTGTGTTTGGGGCATGCATTTTCAAAGATGTGCCAATACACTTCTACACATGAAAAAGTGTTTATTGGTATGCCTTGTGCATCTATAAAGGTTGTTTAATCTACCATTTATAAATGTATTACATGGCCCAAAAAAATTGGCAAAGGTAGGCAAGCATGGGACAAAGCTTGCATTGAATTTGGATTGAAGCCTATAACACACCCTTTTTAGTTACTTTTTGACTATTTTGTGGTTTCTTTGACATTTATGATTATTTTTGTTTATTTTATGGTTTTTTCTTTGATTGTTTCATGCTTTTGTGGTTCACTTATTTTGTTTTTATTGTTATCATAGATTTTTCCAAGATGCTCTTACTTTTTGGAATGCCATTGCATTATGCTATAGACAACAATTTTTGACATTACAATCTTGTGTACCATCTCTCGTAACTAAATGCATGTTTCAAAGGATTCGGTGTAAATATAAGGGCCGATGGCTCAACAAGAGGTGACATGTGATGGAACATGAGTAGGCAATGGAGGATGAGAGGTAACATGCAACAAAACATCAAAAGTTCTCAACAAGAGGTGACATGTGACGGAACATGAGTAGGCAATGGAGGATGAGAGGTAACATGCAACAAAACATCAAAAGTTCTCAACAAGAGGTGACATGTGATGGAACATGAGTAGGCAATGGAGGATGAGAGGTAACATGCAACAAAACATCAAAAGTTCATGAGTCGAAGACTCAAGAAAAGTGACAAATGAAGAAATAGTCATGATAATTACTAAAAGACCAGCCGCAGCAGCCGGAGCTGCATGAACGCTGCCGGCGGTGGTTCCCGTCAACAACACAGCAGCTGCTGCAGCAGCATTTGATGAAGGGAAGATCCCATTCATGGCAGCTGATCCTCAATTTCCAACCTTGGCTCACCCAACTTTAATTTAGAGCAGATGCAGTTATACACAGTTCATTAGGATACGCCCTCTGTAGTGTGGCAAATCATCCGAAACTTTGCCAAACTGGGCAGATCAAGTTTGACAACCCCAGCAGCCTTTGTCAAGAGTCTAGGAATATATTCAACACAACCTCTTTCAACACTCCAAGCCACTTTCCGTCCTCACCCAACCTGAGGCAGGGCATATCGACGAGCTCCACTTTGTTCAAGGGACTGTTCCCCTTCAGCAATATTGAAAGGTCATTGTGTCAAGCAAGTGTCCATGAGCACAACCGCATCGTTGCACAACGCCCCACATGCCCTCCACTGAACATCACCCAGTAATTCTTTTGGTTCATTGATAGATGCACATTGCTCCATGCTTCCTAAAGCTTGATTTGGTTTTTGTATATGGTACTTTCCAATAACCAATAGGTTACATTCATGTAACATCATTGTAAATTTTCATGATGCATTGTGAACATTGCAAAGACAAAAAAGATGACGATAAGTGAAAAGTGCAAGAAACAAGAAAAAACCAAGACAACCAAAGCACATACTCAAATTACAAAACAAAAAACGCAACCCTAATTAAAACTATGCTACCCATTAAAAGGATATGAATCGAAGTTTTTGGTAGATACCCTCTACTTTTGATTCCCTTTAAGTTGAGTCCTATTACATATATTTGATTTTACGAAAGTGCCGGTTATGAGACAGAGGCAGCAAATAACTTTCACAAAATCATGGGCAAGAGGAAGCTCCAGGTTTTCGTAAAAATAACCCCCACCTATCATATATGCATATATATCTGGTCTAATACCCAAAGTGATTCAAATACCCGGCCCCACACTGGTCTGGAGACCTTCTCCTGCACAGATAATCATAACAATTATTTTCTTGGATTTTTTTTCCCCCAAAACGAGTAATCTTACAATGAAGTTATCAGTAAAGTCACCATCTCTTTCACCCCCTATCCTCTCTTTGAGTGGTGTCTGCAAAGTAATGAAATTTTATTAAATCTCAGAGATACAAGAGAGATTGTGACCATTAAGGAACAAGCCATCGACCAAAGTCCTTCTTCCTAAGAAAGCCATTTCCTCCATTGACTCTGAATTGTGGAGTATCACTCATTCCCGAGGGGCACACCAACATCGCATGACAAATTGTCAACATGCACACGACTCTAGACGCCAAGGACTGGGTTTGGTAGCATTATTTTGTCTTTCGTGCAAGGCTTATTGGGGGGAATGTCACACCGAAGGTGACTATAGTAAAGGCAATTTTGTTAGAATATGAGTTTTGATGCGTTCACCTGAATTGGAGTAAAAAAGAAAAAAGAAAAAAAGATATGGAACAATCATAGAATACTATATATAGTACCTTGGTGGCTTCAACATAAATTATAATTATTTTTAGAAATAGTGAAAATTTCCAAAAAAAAAATTACTTTTGTCAAAGAACAAAATTTTTGTGAAGGAAAATGAAAAAATCATTTCCAAATATTTGGGAACATTCTGTTTGGGAAAATGAAATCTTCAAAATTAATTAATTATTTATTTATTTATTTGGCAGAGATGTGATGAAGCTGCTGCCCATGTATGTACTAGTGTATTCCCCGGACCCTTTAGCTAGGTGAACTTCGGGCCTGGATGAACATAGTAACAAAGTATTGGGAAGATGGAGAAGGGCTAACTTGTATCATCCACACATAACAACATAGCCATGTGGAAAACCTTGTGGAAGACAAACTTTTTTGTTTTTCATCCATTTCTATTGGGGGGACCTTGGTGAATTCACCACACTTGGCTCCAGTGCACCTCAAATACCCACCCACCTCACACGCCAAGGTTTGATGGGATATATATATATATATATATATATATATAATGTGAGGCGGGTATTTGATTTTTGTAACACCCACAGGCTCCTTGAAGTTTCCAAACCAAAAATTTTTAAAAAAATGAGAATCAAAGAACCACCGGTTTTGAGTGCTTCAAAACTTCAACAAATTGTCAGGTTTCATGAAAAAAAAATCTGCAAAGACCTGGGCAGTTTTCTAGGCAATTATTCAACTTAAAATAAATAAATTGTGAACCATGGTTATATATAATAACTGGGTATTTGATTTTGTGATAACTGTGATTATACATCAAAACCGGGCATTTTATTTTGATAACCACAGTCATCCACTTTGATACCCGGCCTGATACCCAGAAGTGGGTTTGATGCAAGTTCTAATATGGGTCTCACTCTGATTTGATCCACCAACTCTTTCTCTCTCTCTCTCCATTCATTATTTTCCATTGGGTCAAGTTTGAGCAAAAATCTAATGCTAAAATCCAACACCAATGAGTAATCTTTTCCCAAAGAGCATAGACAAAACAACAAAGCAAAAGCAATGCCCAAAATAAAGCTAAAGGTGCATTCACACTCGGTGTTAGGAACTCTTAAGGTTGAGTTCCCTAACCCATTTAGGACTTAAACCTAGTCACCATGAAAATTTTATGTTAAGCTAACATTCACTTAACATTAAGCTTATGGCACCGATTTAAGCATTGGGTGCCACCTAGGATGCCACCTAGATTTTCAATTAACAATGACTTAACATCAAGTGTGAATGGACCATAAATATGATAAAATTTCCTCACTCTCTCTTGAGGGTTTAGGGTTTAGGGTTTAGTTCAACATTGATGTGAGACAAACACAACAAATGAATTAATTTTTAAAAAAAAATCTTACATGTGGATGGAATTACATAATGTGTAAATGGACAAAGCCCATACAGAGCTCCTTAGGGGATAGATATTTTTTAGTGTCCTCCCAAGAGAACCATGTGGGTGTTAACCATGTGAGTGCTACTATAGAGCCCATTGCACCTGCAAATTTTCACAATTGGGTTGTTGAGTATCTTCTTCCCTTTAATTGAATTCATGTGAAAGTAATTGTTTCTTTTATTTGGTGGGGTTTTAGATTGTGTTAGGTAGTAGTGTGTATATAATATCCGCGGATCTTTGATGGGAACTCCATTGTTAGTTGAATGTGTATATGTATGTGGATATGTTGGCCTTGGTAGGCCAAGGCAAGAAGGATATTGTGTTTAGATTCATTATAGAGTATAGTAGCTTAAGGGATTTTTATAGGCCCCTATGTAATAATAGGTCTATTTTTATATGAGGATCTTTGAAAGATGAGATTTTGGCTTGTGTTGAAACTTGAGATTAGTTCTTATAGAGTTATAATAATATCTTGAAGGATTTTTGGTTTCTTTTTTGAGGATTTTAAAAATATTTTTGCATGGTGAAATATTTGAGTTTCCATGATTCTTCTTTTGACTTAACATACTTTTAATGTAAAAATGGCAAGGCCACACTATGACACATCCTTTGTTCTCTTTTGGTGTTGTTGTCCCCACCCTTGTTTGTTTTAGCAAAACTTGTGATGGGGTTGGATTCTCTCCCTTTCATGGGTGCTTTCTTTTAATAAAGTTTGGCACATTTGGGAGAAGAAGAGGGAGAGAGAAAAAGACAAAATGCCCTAGTTGGTGGTATTCCTAATTGAGAGTCTCTTCAACAAAGGGCTACATACTTATCCTTTGTAAATGGAGGGCTCTCTCTATTCACCATTCCTCTCCTCCTATTCAGCAAATGGGGGTGGCTCTCAAGTTCTGCTTTTGTTATTTTTGCAATGGGTTTTGCCAAGAACAAACTGAAACTTGGGAGGCTCCCCCAAAATAGCAGTTTCTATGTGAGGATGGAGTTGCCTCCCCTTTGGCTTGCTCACCTATATATGGGAGAAGGGGAAAGCTTTGAGCAAAGGATATGGGATAAAGTGAGGTGCTATTGGAAACACCCTTAGGGAACATGATGGGAACCCATTGGGAACATCAGAAACATCATACCCCTTCTACAAAGCACACCATACCTATATTCACTTTTCCACACACAATTTAGCATGGTTGTATTATCAAACTCCATTCCTAATAATGGATATCCATAATATTTTTCTATTTGCTTGGTAAAACATCGACTAGTTATTTTGATGAAGAAGAGAGTAAACATTTTGCAATATTTGAACATTTAACATTTGTTTTTATATATAATTTTATTTTTAATTTTTTAAAATTATTTTTAAAAAACAATTTGGGTGGGAATTAAAGTTTTCATGTCACATCTGCATTTTTAATGCTTATAAAAATAACACTGAACCATAATGAAGTCCAATTGTGTTGGAAAATATGTTTAAATGAAACATGGACCAACAACTCCTCTATCCAAACAATGAATCATAGTCAACATGTGGCCAACTACCCGAAAGCAAGTCATTTTGTTCTAGAAAATCTTTTGACGCCCACAATATAACTATCCTACACAAATTTCAAGAGAAATGAGCCCATTTCTAACACCTTTGAAATGTTGTTGACTTCATCCAACATTTTACATACAAACCATTTTGTTATGCCATTGGAGATGAGAGCTCTCATCTCCACCCACAGCCAATGGTGAAGAAGACTAGCACCTACACTAATACTTTAACCTTCTTTGAGTAAGGCCTCCTAGAGCTTATAACTAATGGAGGAAATGTTTAGTTTGGACTTAAAGAAGACCTAGATTTAGTCTAGGGTTTAGATATCTATTTATGTTTGGGGGAAGCATCCAACATAGAGTGCTAATTATTTTGACTTAATTATTAATTAGTTGGGAGGTGCACCCAAAGTTTTCTTTTTTTTTCCATTTTGGTTCCAAGAGCCACTTTGATTGGCCCAATACCAATTTTTAGAAACATTGAACACTCCCTCCCTCATAATCTAAAACCCCATCGTGTGCTCTCGTTTGGCCCACATTTATAGTGTGTATGTATAAGAAAGTTCAACTATGGCCAAAGCATATGGGATAAAAAGTGTGGTGCTATTGGAAAAATATTGGGGAACCCCTTGTGAACTTGATGGGAACAAGTTGGGAACATATCGAAGGAAAGGAAAGAAAAAAAAAGTCAAGCTGGAGATCTCAAAATAAACATGCAATTCACAAGCTGAGTTGACCCAAAAAAAAAAAAAAAAAAAAAAGAGGGAAATGTA
>Ga0116231_10007441_pt1 | contig 20042 bp, 11 predicted proteins | sample S1TSphgellanicum_2_FD_89695 | JGI IMG/M metagenome (GOLD analysis project Ga0116231, IMG submission 89695) | Host-associated microbial communities from peat moss isolated from Minnesota, USA - S1T2_Fd - Sphagnum magellanicum MG | ecosystem: Host-associated > Plants > Peat moss > Unclassified...
AAAGGAAAAAGAACTAATACCCATGTTGCTAGGTTGGCACACCTTTCTTTTGATGAGATTCCACCCTAATAAAAGCCCCAAATTTCTGCCAAAAACTGCCCAAAAAGAGTCCCAAGGAACTGTGAGCAGAAGTTTTGGGATCCTTTGGGGAGAGTATCTATGTGACCCAGCACTGACCAATGCGCCATCCATGAGAACTTGTTATTACTTGGTTACGGATGAATGGCATTATTAACTTATTGTGCAAACCCTCTTGTTTAATAACTTTCTACGTAAGTGGTTAAGTATAGGAAGTAGGTAGGGAATGTAATGGTTACTATTTAGGTAGGTAAGGCACTTGGCCACTACTAGCTAGGTAGATGCTTGTGGATGGGTTAACCACTATGATTAACTATTTGACATGAGTATGACCAAAAAAAAAGTGTTTCCATCCTGCATTCTGTAGTGAAATGGAATATGGTTAATAGTTAATAGGAAAGGAGATTTTAAAATGCCCTTTCCTTTGGATCTAAAATCTGATGATATATTTACTTTTGAAGTTCGCAAAGAGCTAAAGAACAAGCAATATACTGTCCTTTAGAAAGTTCGGAAAGTGCTAGCTAGGTAGAAACAGACAATTGCAAATTAGCAATTCTTAGTGGTGCAATGTGGAACTACAACTCACCACATCTGAACACAATCCCCAAAAGAGGAGCCCATTTTGTGGACCCCTTCTTCATGGATTTTAGTGAGTAATAAAAACGAGGTCTGCTTTCCCCCCCCCTTGCGAGCAGTTCACTGAACACAATCCCCAAACCTGACCTAACAGGTTAGTGGTCTCATTAACACCAGTTATATTACTTGTAGAAAGGTTGAAATTACTAAAAATATATATATATTTCAAACAACAAAGTTTTGGGAAGGAAAATATTTTGAAAAATTCAAAACTCTTCGCTTTTATTTTTGACATCAAATCTTCAAAATTAAATAATTATTTGACAAACATGTGTTGAAGCGGCCTTGGTACTATGGTGTTAGTAGGATGCCTCAGGAGTGGGCCCCTCTTCTTTTTCAATCCAGGCCTCCACAATGCTGATCCAAATCCCACAAGGTCATTCCCACATCTCCTGGAGGAGGGGCTGGGCAACTCTCTTCTTTAGGTCTGCACTTGAGTAGTCATAATAACAGGAAGCCGCAGCAAATGGTGTTCAAAGAGAGAACTGGGGGATCCTATAGAAGGGTAGATATGACCTTAAAATGGTTTCGGGTTAAACCCCATCTTTGAATTGTGTATGGGGCTCAAACCAGTGTTGTGTGGTTCTTTGATTTTGTTACTAACCTTCGGTTCCCAGTTGTTTTAAATAAAAAATTCTGAATCAAAGAATGCCCAGTTCCACTTTGTTGTGATTTTTCCAAAGAAGTTCCGATGGTTTTCAGTAGGGAACCAACAGTTTCATAGAAGGTTATGCAATCAGTTCCTAGTTTGTCTAAGAACCATATGTCAATCCCGTCTCTTTTGTGAAAATTTCATCATGTCTGAAAATAATATAATTTTTGTGGAACCTGCTAGTCAACTGGGGTATTGGAGGTTTTGGACTGGTTTTGGGTGTGATTATTGATTTGGATCCCAAGTCCAAGGTACCCAAACTGCAGGTTACACACACTGGAAAAACCAGAATCCAGCCTAGAACCAATTAAGAGTGTGAAGAATCCATCAAAGAACATGACCAAAGGTTTCCGAATGTGAAGATTGAGAGTACAACTTGGCACTAGTCAACAACCACATTGGGAGTTACATCCCATCTGTGATGGATGAAGATCCTCATTCAATCCACTCCCTCAAGAGCCATTGAGCCTAAAGGGCTCCAATTAACAGAACATATGCTTTTTTTGCACATTGTTACCAATGGGGGGTAGCAGGTCAAAGTAAGAATCTCATCTACCATCTTCTATCCAAGTAACTTCCCAACATGGTTATCATTTCACCATGGCCAAGAGCACACGACCAACATTACATTAAATTAAGTTACCTGGAACTTGAACAATAGTTCCCATCTAATTAAAAATGTATCCAAGACGACAATGAAAGGTTGTGTGCAGTGTTGTACTCAAGTATATGGTGCAACCTAGGTATATAGTACTGGTATGAGCTCTGGTATTGAAACATACCAGTTGGGTATGACCTAAGGTGGCAATATCAGCCTTAACTCCGTACCTGTATGGGACCTGAGGTATTACCAAATAAACATATGACTTATACCAGTACCAATGCCAGGTGTACCTTATACCAGGCAAAAATCAGCCTTGAACCTAATACCAATAAAGTTCTTAAAAATACCCAATATCAGGTTTATACCTGCCCTGGTATCAAGGTTTGAACATACCAGACTGGTCCTAGTACACAACTCTAGTTGTGTCCAAAACCTAGAACTAGTCACATGGGTCCAAATTCAACGAGTTGTCTTTCGAAAAATTGGAAATTTTGATGTTGAGATTGATGTCCAAAGTGGTTGGCTAAGGTTGTTCGAACCACCCCTTGAGTGATTCTAAAGGGGCTACCTAAAAGTCCACTCCAAGCATAGTTTCCATGCAATGGATTTTGTTAAAATGCAATGGTTGCTCACCTTGGGACCCACTTCAATGTGATGCCTCATACTAAGCCTAGCATTTGTTGAACTTTTTAATTTTACATATCACATTCCAATAGCGTGTTGTTTTAAGGACAATATTTTCTGGAACCTAGATATTGTAAGTTTTTTAAAAAGTTATATTTGAATGGAAATGTACTAGACTTTACTATCTTGAACAATTCAAAGATGCAAAAGGAGATTGAATTTTGTATGCTCTTGTTATGCTCAACCATAGTGAACTAACACATCATGGATGGTATGTCAATGAAAAACACCTTTCCATTGGGTGGTCATTCACGAGCTAACACAATTGTGAATTTTTATATGACAACCCACTAGATCGGACCAATAGTGTAACTGTAACTTAATGTGTAACTTGATTACATAATTACTTAGGTAATTATTTAATGGGGTAAGTTGGGTGTAGGATTCCATAATTTGGTCATGGTGCATTGACTCATGTCATGTGCACCATGTGATGTTGTTTACTTATGATTAATTGAGGAATCACATGGGGAACCATGTGATGTTGTTTGCTTGTGATTATTTGTGGAATCACATGGTTCTTTTCTTGTGATTATTTATGGAATCACATGGGGAACCATGTGATGTTATTTTCTTGTGATTAATTATGGAATCACATGGGAACCATGTGATTTTGTTTCCTTTTGATTATTTGGGGAACCATGTGGTGGATAGGTTTTAAAAAGTTTCTTGATTAGTTTCCTTTTGGTTAGTATATAAAAAGGTGTTTGTGACCTTGAGAAACACCTTCATTTGTACAAAGTTGTGAGAATTGAAGTTTTGATTTTTTGGAAAAGCTTTTGGTTTTTGAATAGTTTTGGTGTTGTTTATGTGTAGTTCATGGAAGGAGAATGGTGAGGCTTGCATAACCAAAAGTAGGTTGAAAGGATAATTTTACAACCAAAAACATAGATTTCATAACTATGTAGTAATCATACATAGTTTCGATCCTAAACTCGCTTGTGTTGTACATAACCATTTGTATGCATCTACTTATCTAATAGTGTGTGCAAATGTGCAAACGCAACCCACACCCTTATGAAGTTTGATTATTAAAGAAACATGAACCCACACCCTTGTGAGGTGTAATTATTAAATGAACATGAATTCACACCCTTCTGTGGTGTGGTTCTTAAGAAAACATGGGAGGCTTTGTTCATTGTCTATATTTTATTATAATCCTTTCTTTACAAATTAATTAAATTCTAATTAATTTTGTTAAATAAATTACAAGTACAAGTCAAAATAAATTGAAGTTAATTTTTCAAATCATCATAATATTTTTAATATTTATAAGTTTGTACATTTTAATTTTTTACTCCATTCACAGTGATTCAAAATTAAAATATTAAAATTAGGGCTATATTTTTGAAAAAAATTAATATTAAAATACCAAAACTGATGATAAACAATAATGCATTGAAAATATAAAATGTGAACTTCAAATGTTTTTTAGAACTTGTGTTAACTGGTGTTACAAAAGGACTATTAAGATAAGTTACAATGCTAAGAAAGTCTTTTTAGACATGCAAATTTTTTAAACATTTTAAATTTTACAACAAGTTTTATCAGTAAATATTAAATGATAATACATTAAAATATTTATATTTCACAATAAATTTTCACATGATTTGTTTTCATTTACATAATTTTAAAACCGGTTATCTTGACAATGGGTCACATTTTTGTGACTATGCCCTAGTCATTTATTAGCTTACCAACTTGCCTACTTATGCAACAATCCTTTATAGAATAGATCACCAAGGTGAAACTTGATGTCAACTTAACTAAAGTTCATACAATTGAGTTATGTGGGATTTCTATCGTTGGTGCAATGGTGACTTGATGCCTTACAATGTGAGTAGTTCGTTAGGGGTAAGTAGTTAAGAGACTAGAAAATAGTTACTACAAATTAAACATGTTAAACCTAACCCCTTTTTTTGTGCAAATTTTCACACTATTTGCAAATTTTTGGAATTTGTTTTGGGTAAAAAATGAAATTACAATTAAAAAATAATTTCATCAAATTTTTATGTGTGTGTCAAATTGATAACAAAAAATACATATGGACATTTAAATTTTGTTGATAACCAAATTTGGCCAAATTGGGTTATGGTTTGCCACCTTGACCACATTACAAAATTGACCAAAAAAAAAATTGGTTATATCATGTGCAGGCACATAACCTACAGGAATTAAAATATCATTTCTTAAAGTAGGAAAACATACGATAAGGATGTAAAGGATTAAACTAATAATATCATAATTGTATTCTTATAGGCAAGCATACCAAGGGGCCACATGCTTACACAAGACAGTCCTCCTTCTAGGTGTAAGTCTATCAAGCCCTTGATCCAACTATTAATCTTATTAAGGTGCATCCAACCTTGTTTTGTGTTATGTGCTATAGAAGGAAATGCAAATCAATGGAAAAGGTTGCAAAAAATGTTTTGTTCATTTGTTTCAAATGTAACACTAATAATCATGTCACTTTGATCATGTTCATGATGTGATCTTGTGCATCATTTTGCAACATGTTTTGGATGACAATCCATGTAGAATTCATTCAAATTCAACATCCATTTCTTAGTAATGAACTTATATTTATTTGTAGCCATCTACGATTATGTACACCTTTTCTAAAATTAAAATCGTTTTTGTGAATCCTTTACAGTTTTCTCACAACACATGGGTCCAACAAGTGGAAACACCTAATTGATGGAATCTCCTCAAGACGATTATCTTAGGAACTACCTATGTAAGTGGGTAAATAACATAAATTAGTAAGTAGGGTGCTTGTTGGCTACAAAGGTGGATACATAGTACATGCGAAAGGTTAGTATAAACCGAAATGATAACTATGGTACAAGAATACAATGGAAAAACATTTCTTGTCCACAGGGCATTAATATAAAGACCTCTAAAACTTTTTCCTAATGTATTTGAAAGTAGACTTACACAGCATGAAGGCCATTTCAAACAACCAAATGCTCACAAGTGCAGACATTCCATTTTTCCAATGTTCCACATTGTTTCCTTTCCATATACCCAATGGGTACCCTTTAGATACCTATCTCATACCACAAGAAAACAATTAAAACAAGCACCAAAGCAAATACATGGTGGCATACGAATGCCACTCCATTTTCAACATGAAGGTCCATTACTAAGGATTTTCTTGATATTCTTATTGTTCTAGAGGTGTTTGTTTGTGTCCATGAAGTCTTGGACCTTTGTTTTGGCTCATGTTTGATGAATTACTGCCACAACATACAAGTCCAAAATCCCATACACATATTCCTTGATGTGTGTAAGGTTGTGATACCCAATGGGTACCAATTGGGCACCTATTGTGTATCACAGTAAAAAAATCATACAACTTTTTTTGGTGATACCCAATGGGTATCATATGGGTACCCACTAGGTATGGTAAGTTTTTTTATTTTAAAAAAGTAATATGGGCATTTCAAAAAATGAAACACCTAACTTTGCATGTGTTTCGTTTTTTGGAATGTTCACTTGTCGTGTTACATCATGTATTATGATGTCCAAATATATTAACACAATGGCATAGGGTTTTATGAAGTTGGAAAACAACTTTCTTGATTGGTTTTCTTGAGAACCAATCATCACTTTCTAGGCTCATTGTCTACTTAACTTTGCCCCTATGTTAAATAAGTAATGGGTCCTTATTATAAATAGTAAAAAAAAATTTGCTTCCTTTTCTTTTTTTACTATCTACCCATTTGCCCAAAGAATATGTGTATGGTCATAATCATGATGTTACCCAAACACATGATCGATGTCATATATGCACGTTCTGGGTTTGTAATAGTTAATTAATGGCTATTACACACCCAAAATGTGTGTAACATGTCACACATCATGTCTTTAGAAAACCTAACTTTCCTAAGGAGAAGACACTTGAGAACCCTTCCCTAAGGCTATCCAAACACACGATGGGTGTCATGTTATGGGATTCCTTAAGGGTGGGACTTAAGTGAAGTGGATTTTAGGCTTAATGTGCTTGAAGAGAAGGAACATTCCTCTAGTGCCTTCCAAATAAAATTAAGAAAATTTTCGGAGTTCTTCATCATGAAGACTCATGCAAATTTCTATGCCAAGTAAGAGCAGTGTTGATTGGTCACCCACTTTGATGGTTTGGAACTAAAAGTTCTAATTCTAGTTCCAACAAACTAGTCCAAATTCCATAATTGTAATTAGACTTAAAACTAAGATTTTTAATTTTTAAGAACCATAATTAGATTTGATTTACAGTTTTTTCCCTTAAATAATTGGTTAGAACCATAATAATCCACTAATTTTTTAGTATGGGTTGCATAGAAATCAACCAAAACTAGGTTTGATTTTCACAAAAGGAATCCATATTTTTTGAAGAACCAAATACAAACTTGAGTTCCTAGTTCCATTCAAATGTAAATCCCCAAAAAGATGAATTTGTGTATTTTTTCAAGAGCTAGAACTAGAGGTTCTTCATAAAAGTGAAAAACTACCCACCACTAGTAAGGCAATGGAGTAGACCTTCATTTAAAAAGGCCCCAAATATGGGGCTTTTTCCTACACTAATGTACATTGTCGTACACAATGTGTGAAGCAGTGTCGATCGGTTTTCACTTTTCAAAACAACCTTCAATCATAGTTTCAACATTTTTTTTAATTAAAAATAATCTTCAATTCTAGTTCAAGGATTTTTAAAACATTTTGAGAAAACCTCTAGTTTGGTTTTGGACCTAATTTTTCAATTGCAAAGAACCCAATTTTGGGTTCAGCTTTTACGTTTTTTTAGGCAAGTTCGATTGGAAATTGGGTCTGGTTCTCTTTTCTACATAGGTAAAAAGTAAGTTTTTTTTAGTTACTACCATCACACCACCAATAAAACGTAACCAACCATATCAACTATGTGCCTTTAACTCATTTTTTTTAAAACGAGAAGAAAAAGATTGCATCCTTCGTTGAAAGGTGTTTCAAAAGTAAGAACTAAATGCCTACTGCCAACCCAAATGATTTACATGACAACAAAGTGTTTGGTGAGCATTGGGACAAAAGATTAAAGGTTTGATTAAGCAAGAAATTGCATGTGCTCATAAAAATAATAAATTAAAATGCATGCCAAGAGATTATGCATTGTTTATTAAATAGGTTGGAACTTTTCTTCCTCCTTAATAGCTCCCCAGGAAAGCAAATTGTTCACTCCCTTTTTCACCTAAGGTTTTCCAAGATATACATCATCTTCCATTTTACTTATGTGTTCAACTCTTTATAAAACAAAAGCTATTGGAAATACGAAAACTTGGGCTTCTTTATTTGGACCACTTTTCAAACAAGTGATAGTGATAATTATCTGAGTTAAGCCCTCATCACAATGATTGGGATTATTGAAAGTGTGATTTTTTCATATGCAAAGAATACAACTTAGGGATCCTTCCCACCTTTCTTTGACAATTTGACTTACATATAAAAAATACTTAATTGCCACACATTGGATTTCAAATGTATAATTACAAAAAACAAATGTATAACAACAAATAGAGTTTGCTTAGTTAAAAGAAATTTCTTCTACATGGTTATTTTGACATCATATAAACTTTTTAAAAAAGAACATTCAAAGTGCAATCAAGGTTTGTTATCACAAGATATATAAAGGGCTACATCAATTTCTTCCCAAGAACTTGACGTCTCTATATTCAGAGATTTCCGTCAAACATAACAGGTAGCATGCATGTAGATGTCCACTACCCAATCATGAAAATCATCAAATTTCAATGCACAAGCTATGGGGACTATATTAAAAATCTCAAAATAAGATCAAGACCTTTCATACCCACATATTATGTCCATGTGACTAAGGCCATTACATCCCACAATTTGGCTATGACTAAACCACTTGCTATAACATAGTAATAAAAGAAAAATAAAATGGTCCAACATTAAAACATTGTATATTCCGCATGTTTGTTGGACACACCATTATACTTCCTTCTTGGAATATTAAAGTCTTTTCCCATAGTTGCAAATTTCCATGTTCCAATGTTTTACCTTCGAAGCCCAAAGGTATTTTACCTCAAATACCCAAAACAGATGACCAAAGGAGTAGCCTAAAAACACAATCCCACATTGAAAAATGAACACACTAATATGTTTCTCTTCAATCTTTTTCACAATGGATTTAGAAGGGTAAGGTTTGGTACAGATAGGTAAGAAAGACCACTAGACAAGAAGATTCCATGACAATTGGCAGTGATTGAAAAGGATGTGTACGGAATCTGTGAATTAGACAACAAATGGTGGATCTAGTCAAACTCTAGTCATAACCATTGCACACTTGGGCAACTTCCTTGGTTTCATCATTTGAAATCTTCCAAAACATCCACAATTTTATAATTAATTTTACTCCTCTTCATGACAAAGTTGGAATAGTATTCTAACAACACATTAGGCTTTTCTACTTGGACCAAAGAATAATGATTTAGAACAAAGATAATGTCAAGTACACATTTGATGGGTAATGAAATTATTGAAATCACATATTTTTTCAATGTTAAAGAAACGACAAGGGACAATTAAAAGAGTTTAAATTAAGAGAAGAAAGACCAATTACTTGACATATATTCTATTTAATACTACAAACATGCAAGACAAGTCCCAACCCTTTCATTTATTTCAATGATTTTGGTAATTTTGCAAGCCATGTTGGCCCCCATATGATTTGCATGCATAGTGTTGTTCATATATTGCTCCAAAAAGAACTTTTATATTTGCTTGGGCATAGAGAGCTCCCATAAGTTTAAAAACCTGAAAAATAAATTTGCAAGTATTGTATGTTAGGGTGAAAAGGACAATAATTTTTTTAAAAACCAAATAATAATTACTAAACTAATCTTGAATACAAGTTTTAAGGCAAACCACATTCCTAGACACAACACAAATCATAGATTTGATAAGGGTCAATCTTTTTTTGTTAAACATAAAATTATATTCCAAACACAAAGATGTTAATATATTCAAGAAAATAAATGAGGTGATTTGAGTATTTACCATTTACATAAGTCATGGTTTCACCATAAATCATTAGAGCTCACAATTCCATTTGATCCCATCGGTTGTTGAAGGGCCTTGCATACTTTTCATGTTTTGTTTTCTAGTATTACCCACCAAATATTTTTTTTTTTCAATTCTCTTTCAACATAATATGGATGTTGTAGTCTACCACACATGTCTTTACACCAAGTGCTTGAGATCAATTAAAGCTAAAAGCAAATTTGTTGATAGATCCTGCTATGTTTAAAGTTTACCAAATCTTTGGTAGAAGTTTCTAATGAAAGTATTTTGAGGACAAATCAATCTCAAAAAACGTAAAAAAAAGAAAAAAAATACCATGCACCATATTATTCCACCTATTGACGTACTATAAGCCATTAACCCTCGATACTGGAAAGGTATCACTACAAGTGAAGAAGCTGCAAAAGAGATAAGCACACTAATAATGGATGCTAAAAGCATCCCTATGGCTATGGATATGGTCCTTCGATTTCGTTTGAGGTCATCACAAGGCCCAGACACAAGACCTTCTTTTGGAATAGGAAGAGATGGCATAATGGCTAACATGATAGATGTGATGGCAAGATAAAATGATAAACTATTGCTCATTAGAAATACTTTGATTAGTAATTTTGTTACTTGTACGCCAACATCTATTGTTGTTGTTCCAGATGACATTGCTACATAATTAAGGGGTGGTGTTAATGGACCCACAAAAGATGCAGTTGCAACAAGTGTTGCTACTATAGCTGTTCCATTCCCAGCAGTATGCAAGTTCTTTTTGATGTTGGCAGTTTGATTTGCAACCAATTCATACCACCATGTTTTTGCTTCATTTGATGCATATTCTCCAGGGTTTGCCATGCACCCATCCTTGTTTGTTGTCAATATGTCAGCACCAGCTTGTAGTAATAAGTTGACACACTCTTGTCTTCCATTGTATTGTCTACTATTTATATTATATGTATTGGCAATTGTTCCTTCTTCAAGGAGTTTTTTTTGTAGTTTACTTTCCAACAATTCTATACTTATGAAATCATTGCAATGCAGATAATCATTAAACTTTCGCGTTGGAAAGTGCCAGAAGAAAAAAGTAAATGTTTGCTCTACTGCAAGATGTAGGAGAGGAGCTTCAAACGGTTTTAAAAAACCATTTCCATTATCAACATCAGTGTTTTGTAAGAAAAATTGTAAAGTTTGAACATTTCCCAGTAAGCAGCATATGATAGAAGTTGCTTTTCGTGCGAGTAGCGTTCTTTGTATTCCTGCAATAGAAATGAAAAAATAAGTCACTTATTGCTACATGGACATAATTTAATAAAGAAATTTAATAAATGATTTTTAAAACTATTTTGAGTAAAACTCACATGTCCATCATCTGTACAAAATTCTACATATTTTTTATTGGAAATTCTATAAGCAACATTTCATATCCAAAGTCTTTGTAGATGTTCATATCTTCATTTAAATGCATGTGACAGATATATACTATATACTGGTTATTGTGTCAACTTAATAGGGCAGATGGTGGTTGCAAGGAAATGTATTATCAACAATTATTATCTAAAATTCTTTTCATTAGGATACGTTTTTTCCAATCAATAGATGTTGTACAACTATCCGTTTCAACTTGTTTGTTTTATCCATTGGTAATAACATATCTTAACATGCTTGAGATACGTTCCAAAATTTACAAAGCATATTTCATTTATTTTACTTTTCCACAGTTTTTGTTCCATTACAATAAAAAATTTGCTATTGCATATTTTTTTAACAATTTGGTCAATGTGTGACAACTTCTTTGAAAATAGAATATGTCACGAATTTCTTTTCAATTTTTTTCCTCATAATTTGAAAAATGAAATTATATTAAATGACATATTAAAAGGTCATTTAAATATAGTCATCTTCGGTTGTTCTTTATTAATGGACAATACAATTTGAGAAACATTATACAATAGAAAATTAAGCTATTTCATCTGGTCAAAACCAACGTTGTTGTCATATGGTCTTGTGTTTTTACTTTCAGCGAACAGTTGGAACAGCGTGAGTTGGGGATGTACAAAGGTGGGGATATATTACCTCTGTTTCCATAATTTGCTCCACGAATTTTTTCTTACCCAATAATACAGCATATGATAAAATATCCAGAGGACATTGAGTAGGTGCCATTTTGAAACAAACTTGGATAAATTGCTTGTTCAGCTGGTTGTTTACTATCAAATCAACATACTCTTGTATGTTCGAAAAAGTAATTTTATCATTATATTTTTGTATCTTCGAAAAAGCAATCTTATATTCGGATAGTTCATATTCATATAATAAAATTAATTTCAATATAGATATGTCCCAATAATATTGAGTCCTAAAAGAAGTAAGGCAGTCTGCTTTTCTGCTATTCAAGAGACTGTGGACTGCCCAAATGTAGTTATGCCCAACAGCCCAATGTAATACCGTCCTTCCAGCTTTGTCCAGAGTATTTACACATTCGTTCGGCAACTTTTGTAAAATTTCACTCAAAAAGCTATAATTGTCATAGGTATTTGGTAACTTAACCAATATTTGTAAGATTGTTCTACCTTGTGGATCGTGTTGCTCAAATAATTTCTGGAGAAGATTTTCCTTCAATAATTTATTTATTACTGGAATTATGAACTGGCCTATCTTACTATCCCCTAACTTTTCCCCATCTGGACTAGGGACATTTCCCAACATATTAGAGGCCATATGCATGTATAATTCCTTGCGTCCAGGATGCACAAAGTTAAAATCCACATCATTTTCATCCATCACGAACTGTTTCTCATTGGCAATATTAGCTATAGTTTTACGTAACTCCAACATTTCCTCGGCACTTTGATCCATCTCGGACTCCTTCTCATTGGCAATATCACCTGCAGCTTCACGTAACTTCAACATTTCCTTGTCAACACCATGTAGATACTCAAAACTATTTCGTCCATCCAACGACTCCCACCATGGCACATGTGAATCTGCAGATGATTCATTTCCAATTTTGGCTGGTCCCTCCATAACAAGCCATATATCTTGAGCAGAGGCGTCTTTCAATCTCCCATCCCTCGCATTATCCCACAGAAACAGAAATGGAGTTACTCCGGAAGGAAGCAAATCGCCCTTATAATTATGATGAAGTTCATGCACCAATTCCGAGCATCCCTGCATGAGTGCTACATGCAGTACACTTCGACCCTTGAGACCTGTCTGTACCCATAGGCTTGGATTTAATCTGAAGAGATGCAGAAGCAACTTGCAATTCTTTTTCTCTATTCCATCAAACCACTCAGAATCCTTAGATGCTTCAAATAGCTCAACTTCCACACTCTTCTTTTCCGAGACTGACAGCAGTTTTTCCACACTCTTCTTTTCCGGGACATAACGCATTTTTCTGGCCGCATTTGACAGCTCCTCCACCCTGTAATACAACAATTACACTTCAAACCAAAGGAAAGCACGCATTGAATGTGCACCACTAGGAGAAAGAAAATGTTGTAGTCTTCACAACAGTCTAGAGATGTGAGATCCTAAAGTTGGCACTGGGCCCAAATGTGCAATTTGAAATCACCACAGTGGTCTTGGTTAAGTCACTTTGATAAACTTGTAGATTGTCAAGGAAAGAATTCTATTTTCAACTATTGGCAAGACAGACTTTGAACGAAGTCAACTGAAATCCTCGCCTACAGTTCGTGAACTAGCAAATGACATAATAGAAAAATATGAGCTAAGTTTTCCTTCTAAAATATGGATGGATATCAAGACATCGAAGGCTTCACAAAGTGGAAAAAGCATTGGTATAAAAATGGGTACCTCATGTCAAATATTGAATCAGTCAATGGGGACCTCAGAACGACCTGCATGGGAAGATAGCATACGGTTCGTGAAACCAGTAGATGAACATACGAGAAGGGAAATCGGGCATAGAGCATATGCCAGAAGGTTGGCCTCTACATTTCTGAGAAATAGCTCGAACCACCAAAACATCTCTGGATATACTATTAAAGCCTGACATCTTAGGACATGACTAAGTTGCTCCAAATCATGACAACTCCAAAACTATATAAACCAATGACCATTGCTTGCCTCTGGGAAGTATGGTTGGGACATTGTAGAACAAGAGAGAACACCCCAAAACAGGATGCATGCATAAAAGCCACTCTTCCGACACTAACTTCTCTTAGTACTATTGTGTGTACATAATACATACTTCCAATAAACGTAGACCCCAAACCTGCATCTTAATCACTCCGAGGAAACGAACTGAAGTGAACCCGGGAAAAGGAGTAGAAACAAACCGGTTGGCTAGTTTCGACAAGAGATCGTCGAACTTCACGCTTCCTCCGCATCCCCAGCATCCTCGTACGTTGGCCAACTCTCAAACCTCCTTGGCCCGGCTGTCTGGTCTCGCCCGAATGTCCAAGTTCACGCATCTCCAACTTCGCGATCACTTGGCCCCCGACTCCCAAACCTTCTTGGGCCGTCTGGCTGATCGTTTCAGAAACTGGAACAATTTCATGGCTCATCGACATCTTCACCACTAGGCTAACTCTGAACCCTTCTAGACCGTCTCAAAGCAAGCTTGAAAACTGGTGACAGTCCTTGACGTGAACAGGACGGAGTAGGAGGAGGAGAGGGAAGGCCCTGGGCAGAACATGCAAGTAAGTCAAGCAAACTGTGAATGCGGGTGAAAGTAGGCAGGCCTGCTTATTATAGGCAAAAAAAAAATGGCATATTCTGTGGTGTCTACACAATTGTGTTGCCTAGGCAATGGCAAGACAATTGAGCACACACTGTCAAGAAGCCCACGCTTCTTTGTCAGATAATTCATTGAATTGGTGGGTATAAATCTTCCCGCATTTCAGGCTTTCTATGTTATTTAAATTATTTAAAATAACACAACACCCAACTTGACAAAACTTCAGCTTTCGACATCTGAGTCATGTTACCACTCATGAAAGCAAGTCCCCAGTATGGTTCGGTAAACGAGCTTGTGATGGGTAGGCCTTTGAGGAACCCATTAAGAAGACATAAAGGAATATGAGGGAAGATTGCCACTTTTGAGAGTTCTTAAATTGCATAAATCTCGTCAAAAGTCATCACTACTTAACATGTCATTGTCTTCGATCCATAATTAAGCAAAATAGTCATATGTCCTGGTTGAGGAGGAGTGATTTTTTTTCGGGGCCAAACATTTGTTGAATAGAGGGATTTTTTTTGAACTGGCGAAATTTGGGTGTTTTTTTAATTTTTTAAGTCGCCAAAGTTCCAATTTTTTTTAAAAATTGCCAAATGCTACACTAAGTTCTGATTGGTCATCAAAAATACAAGAGGAGGCCACGAAAAATTTATTTCAAGCTTTTAATCGCCAAATCTAGCTCAATCATCTTACAGGTGATCACCACCTTCACATGACAAAATTGGGAAAAGAAACCCTGGTAAGGAGCATAATTTATGGGAGGTTCTCTGAAAAATGAACAACCAGCAAACATTTCTTCTAACAAATAAGAAGCTACTCTTTCGTCTGAGGTGACTTTTTGCAACTTGTGCAGAAAAAAAAAGGGCTCAAGTCCTCACATCATGAGGAAAAAAAGTGTGAGATCACCTTATTTAGACAATAGGCTCCAAGCACTACCTAGTTTATAATGGGAGTCCAACTTCTTCTGCTCACCTCTCTTACTCCTGACCAAATTTGACTAAGTCCTATAGTGGAAGATCACTGACTCACTTACTTCACAGGGTACCCTAAAGTGACCCTAGGCCATGGTAATTATAATGAAACGCACTCAGGTGGCGGTACCTACGGAAAATATTAAACAGTTCGAAGGAAGTGAATGCAGTCAGTATAAAAGTATTACTGCTGAAGCAGCAGTAATAACTTTGCACTGACTGTATTCATTTCCTTTTGCCTGTTTAATATTTTCGACTCTTGGACACAGTAAGTAGTAGGGCTTTGTTGGAAATAGGAATGTCATGCAGCCAATGGGAACGCTCAGGCTGCAGCACTTTTGTACTGACTACATTCAATTCCTTTTGCCTGTTTAAATTTTCCTCTCTTGTAAGTATTAGGGTTTTGTTGGAAATAGGAATGTCATGCAGCCCGTGGTAACGCTCAGGCTGCAGTACATTTGTACTCACTACATTCAATTCCTTTTGCCTGTTTAAATTTTCCGCTCTTTTACCCAATAAGTATTAGGGTTTTGTTGGAAATAAGAATGTCATGCAGCCAATGGTAACGCTCAGGCTGCAGTACTTTTGTACTCACTACATTCAATTCCTTTTGCCTGTTTAAATTTTCCGCTCTTTTACCCAGTAAGTAGTAGGGTTTTATTGGAAATAGGAATATCATGCATCCAATGGGAACTCTCAGGCTGCAGCACTTTTGTACTGACTGCAGTCATTTCCTTTGGCCTGTTTAATATTTTCCGCTGGTGTGCAGCAGAGACATCATGTGGCCCACCAAGGAGTTTTGGGAAGTCTGGAATTTCGACTTTGGAAAGTGTAATTTATGATTTTTGGCCTAGGCTTCTGGCAGGGGCATAAATTTGGGGACATAGTCAAATTTTTATTAATTAGATTCGGTCTAAGTTATATTATTTATTTTGTCTCACATAATGGGGTTGTAATAGAGCATTTCCAGAAGGGTTTTACACATAGGGCAAAGCCTGCTTGGGGGGAAGGCATTACTGAAATCAGGACTTATCGGGTGACAGGCAAATGCAAGCTCATTTTTGGGCTTTATGCGATGTAATTATCAGTGCTAAAGAGGTGTGGTAACGGAGGTGGAGCTTCATGGCTTCCGTCCAGTTCACCAGGGAAACAAAAGGCCTACTCTCATATGGATGAAAATTTGCACCTTCCAACACATTGCTCTAAATTTACACCAATAAAAATTTCCAAGGTTCTACCCGGTGCTGGCAGGTCCTTCAGATTTTTGTGTTAAAATCAGAGGTTAAGGGTAATGTTATTGTGATCTGAACCTCTACCACTCCCCGTCCATGGAATCAACACATAAGACCGGACTGTGGAACTAGGCTTTTTCTAGAACTGCATCTGTGAATGAGCGTTTTTCAAAACAGAGTAAGGTACTTGAAGTAAAAAATGTTAATTGTTTTGAAAAATTGGTGAGTAGATTGAATTTTTATAATTAAATATTCTCTTCCTATTTATTTGTTGTCAAACTTGGTACCTTTAGGATTCCAATTTTAATTTTGTTATAATATTTCATACCTAAACATTTTCAATCTCAAATAGTGTGTAATGTGTAGTGGAACCTGACCCAGTTTTCAAATCAGGCCTGGGGGCTACACCCGGAAAACCAACTAAATTTTTCTAGGTGTCAAAACCTGGACCAGAGGTTCTCTGAAAAAGGAAGAACCACCCAACATTGGTTCTATCGATAAGAAGAACAGCTTTTTTTCTGTGGTGACTTTTTGCAACTTGTGAAGGGAAAAAAGGGAGGGAGCAAAACATCCAAAGGTGTTTTTCCTGAAAATAAATTGACCCAACTGTTTTATGGCAAAAGGTGCAAAGGTGTTTTATGGTGATTTCACATCGTGAGGGAAAAAAGTGTGAAATCACCATATTTAGATTATAGGCTCCAATGAGTAGCCAGTTTATAAAGGGAATCCAACTTCTTCTAATTATATTTGGCTAAGTCCTATTGTGGAAGATCACCAACCCACTTCACAAATTTGAAAAGAAAACTCTAATGCACAATGCTTTCTTTAAGAAGTACCCTTTGACATCAAAGTGACAATCATTAACATGAAGATGTAAAGAAAGTGGCACACAACTAATCAAGGTCTCTCAGTCCAAATCTAACATTTTTAAAGCTTAATATGGTTACTTAGTGGCATTACTCAAAATTAGCAAGGTATCAGTGTGGTTGCCGGTTCTCCCTGGCCCATCACAAACAAACCCCAAAAAGAAAAATAATACCAGAACACACCCAGGTGGGTACCTAGTACTTAGATCCTACCTTCCATATATTGGAGGGAGCCACAGAATGTGTGTTCTAAAGAAACTTGGAGGACCTTTGAACCAAAGAAAAAGAAAAAAGAAAAACCTAAAACAAGGCAAGAAGCTTCACTTGAAGTGAAGATTTAGCCAAATCTGGCTATAAACCAGATATGAAGTACAAATCTTTAATCCTTTTAGTGTTTTGGCTGTACAAGCTGAAAACCAAATATATGAACCTTGCAACTTTTGTTATTAGGCCTGCTTTACACTAGGAGTCTTGGGGCCACTTTGAGTATTTTTGGGTTGTAAATTGGCCCCAAGTTACAAATAAATGTAGAACATTGACGTCAGGATATTAACAAGGGGTGTGTCACACTTTGGCCTTGCCCTTTACATTAACAAGTATCTTAAGGCAAAAGGAGAACTATGGAAACTCAAATATTTCACCACGTAAACATATAAATTTCTTCAAAAAATCCTCTAAAAGAAACCAAAATCCTTCAAGATATTCTATTTCTCTATAACTAATCTCAAGTTTCAACAGAAGCCAAAATATCATCTTCAAAAATCCTCATATAAAATTAGACCATCACCTTGAGGCCAATACAAGGCCATAAAGTTCAGCATTTAGTAGTAACCTGGGGCAGATTGAAAAGTTTTTTTCTATTTCAGCCTTCACTCCTAGGCAACTTTTGCACCAATGGGAGGGCTGGATTTGGGTTGAACATTGGCCCTGACTCCTAGTGTAAAGAGGACCTTATTTCCCCACTTCTGGCAGTTGAAAACCAGATTGTGAACTCATTTCTGAACCGATTTTTCCTTCCAAAACCAAATTTTTGTACTTATATTGAATTGTCAAGGACAAAAATGACTCAAAATTAAATATTTACAATAATGTAGGGACAGGGTGAAATATTCACCTACAATGGTACCCTGGTAATTTGAGTGAGATCTCTAAATGGCCAAATTAAGCCAAGAACATGCTCGATTTGGAATCAAAGACACCGATGTAGTCTAAGCATCAGGATTATTTTTAATGTTTAGAAACAAGTTAAAAGGATTTTGGAACTTTTACCACAGTACCAGTGTGGGTGCTGGTTCACCCAAGGCCAGTATGTAGGGCTGTGGTCCCAAGAGGCCAACTTGTTTTAGTTGTTTGATTTTAGTGGTAACTTATTCAGCAGATATTTGTTACGGTCCTCTCTATTGATGCCTGCATGGCCCAATAAACTCTAAGGCATTTTTAAATAGGCTTCTACCCAGTGACCACAAAGGTTCTGAACCTACTTAGAACCTATTAAAAGGTGGCGTTTTCTTAAAGTCAATTGTAATCACTTTTGTGTGGGCATGGGTTGTGCAATGGGAAGTGTAGTGATTCGTCAAGTCAGTACCTTAAAATAAAATTCTGGAAAAGTTGCCAACTTTCACCCTATATTCCTCTCTTAAAGCAACTTTATTGATTCTCTTTTGAACAGCCAATCACAATTTTTGGTTCACGTGGTCTTCATGGATTTTACTCCATGGCTCCAGGCTCAAAGTCAGGTAGACCATGAAACCCCATAGTTGTGATTGGTTGTCGAGAACAGGACTCAACAAAGTTGTTTTCCAACCTCTTAAAACGGTTGTACAATGGGAAGTGTAGTGATTCGTCAAGTCAGTACCTTAAAATAAAAATCTGGAAAAGTTGCCAACTTTTTCACCCTATATTCCTCTCTTAAAACAACTTTGTTGATTCTCTTTTGAACAGCCAATCACAACTTTTTGTTCACATGGTCTTCATGGATTTTACTCCATGGCTCCAGGCTCAAAGTCAGGTAGACCAGGAGCCCCCTTAGTCATGATTGGTTGTCAACAACAGGAGTCAACAAAGTTGTTTTCCAACCTCTTAAAACCTTGCGCATATATTTGGAAGTCATGTAACTTGATGAGCAAGCAGTTCAAAAAGCGATACGCCTACAAAGGCACTTTCAATACAGAACCATGGTCAAGTTGAATACCCATTTACCATGGTTCCTTAATGGGTAGTAATGATACCCATCAAGTGTCACAAAAGAATTGTATTCTTTACTACGATATTCAAAGGATACTTGATTGGTTCCCACCAGGTATCATTGTCTCAAGCAAAAAATGATTAGCAATAATTTTTTGACTTTGGTCAATTTGTATTCAATTTGCACATAGTTTCAAGAAAGATATTGTTGAAACAAAAATGCTTTTATGTTTTCAATGAAAGAAAAACACAAAATCAAATTAACATCAAAAATTTCCTACTTCATGCAAATCTCGTTTCTTAAATTTTGAACAAATATAAACTATTCAATGCTAACATGTACTCCAGCTTGTAGTGAAAATACAAAACTATATTAAAAAATCAAA
>Ga0116231_10007442_pt1 | contig 20041 bp, 20 predicted proteins | sample S1TSphgellanicum_2_FD_89695 | JGI IMG/M metagenome (GOLD analysis project Ga0116231, IMG submission 89695) | Host-associated microbial communities from peat moss isolated from Minnesota, USA - S1T2_Fd - Sphagnum magellanicum MG | ecosystem: Host-associated > Plants > Peat moss > Unclassified...
CGCCAGCGCGGGTTCAAAAGGCGTTATGGTGAGTCATATGGCGTGCAGTTTCGAGCACCGGAGCGCAGCGTACTCATGTACGCAAGCACCGGAGCGCAGAAAATGCGCGCCAGATGGCCGCCAGAACGCCTTTTGAACCCGCGCTGGTGGAAGGGGTTGGATTCGAACCAACGTAGGCGTACGCCAGCGGATTTACAGTCCGCCCCCTTTAGCCACTCGGGCACCCTTCCGTCGCGCGGACCATTTCCCTGATCGGGCTTTGGTTGTCAACGCAAAGCCAGGGGGATAGTGAGGCGCATGACACAGAATCGCCCGCCACGCTCAAAAACCGGCCGCCCCGGCGACAAACCGCAAGCCGGCCCGCGCCGGTTCGAGGGGCCGAAGCTGAGCCTGCCTGGCGGCCCCAAGCGCCATGACGGGCCCAAGCCCGAACGCCCGACCGACCGGCCGCCGCTGCGCGAGCGCGGGCAGCGCGCCCCTGCCGTGCCGGCGGGTGCGGTGTGGCTGTACGGCACCCATGCGGTGGCGGCGGCACTCGCCAACCCGGCGCGCCGGCTGCGCCGGCTGGTGATCACCGAGGAGGCGCAAAGCGCGCTCGCGGCCGAGCGGCCGCTGCCCTGGCCGATCCAGCCGGAAATCGCGGCGCGGGAGAAAATCGACCAGTTGCTGGGCGCCAGGCAAGGCAGCGGCATTGTGCACCAAGGTGTCGCACTGCTCACCGACCAGCTGGTGGCGCCGGCTCTGCTGGACGCGCTGAAACGCCCCGGGCCGATTTTGGTGCTGGACCAGATTTCCGACCCGCGCAATATCGGCGCGCTGATGCGCACCGCCCAGGCTTTTGGTGCCGCCGCCGTGATCGCGCAGGAGCGCAACGCGCCGGAGGAAACCGGGGCGCTCGCAAAAGTCGCGTCCGGCGCGCTCGAGCTGATCCCGCTGCTGCGGATCGTGAACATTGCGCGCGCGCTGATCGTACTGAAATCCGCCGATGTATGGGTGGTCGGGCTGGATGGCGCCGCCCCCACCAAGCTGAACGGCCAGGAATTCGCCGGCAGGCGCGTGGCGCTGGTGCTGGGCAACGAAGGCGAGGGCATGCGCCGGCTGACGCGCGAGACCTGCGACGAGATCGTGGCGCTGGGCATGCCGGGCGGGATGGAGAGCCTGAATGTCTCGGCCGCCGGGGCAGTGGCGTTGTATGAGTTGACGCGAAAGTTTTAAGTAAGAGGTCGCTTTTTTAAAAAAAAGCTCCGCAAAAAATTTTTGATTCCGCTGGGGCGGTGCTGGTGGGATGGCTGAAGCCCAGAGGAATCAAAAGTTTTTTGGTTCTTTTTTTCAAAAAAGAACCGCTTACTTCACCTTAAACCGCACCGGCACCCAGCGCGGGCCGGGGTTTGTGCCGTCTTTCTCATCGCCGTTGATCAGGAACACCGCCTCTGGCTGGTGCGCCTTGGTTATGGCGGTGATGTCTGACTGCACATCGGCGGCGGTGGTGACGGTTTGGCCTGCGACCTCGGAGATGATATTGCCGGCCAGAATGCCGGCCTGGGCGGCGGGGCCGGTGGCGGCGGTAACTTTCACGCCGGCATCGTCCGGTGTTGCGGAGAGCGACAGGCCGAGGCTGACGAGGTTGAGGTTGCCAGGGCCGGACGGTGCGGGGCTATTCTCACTATTATCCGCATCCGGCGGTGGCACCGTGATCAACAGGCTGGCGCGCTCAGCATCGCCATCGCGCCAGAAGCGGATGGGCACGTTGGCACCCGCGGCGAATTCGCCGGTGCGCACCAGCAGCACGCGCGGATCGGTGATCGCTGCGCCGCCGAGTGCTGTGATCACGTCGCCCGGCTGCAGGATGCCGGCGGCCGGGCTGTTTGGATAGACGCCGCCGACCAGCGCGCCGTTGCCGCTAGGCAGGCCGAGCGTTTGCTGGATGTCCGGCGTCACCTCCTCAGTGGCGAGGCCGAGCCAGCCGCGGGTCATCGCGCCGGTGGTTTTCAGCGCCAGCATCACCGGCGCGACCATGGCGGAGGGGATGGCGAAGCCGACGCCGACGGAGCCGCCGGAGGGCGAATAGATCGCGGAATTGATGCCAACCACTTGGCCTTCCATATTGAACAGCGGGCCGCCGGAATTCCCGTGGTTGATCGGCGCGTCGGTCTGGATGAAATCGTCATAGGTGCCGGCGTTGATGTTGCGGCGCAGGGCGCTGACGATGCCGGCCGAGGTGCTGCCTGGCAGGCCGAACGGGTTGCCGATGGCCAGCACCCAATCACCAACCTGCAACCGGCTGGAATCGCCGAAGCTGACAGAGGGGAGCGGATGCCCGGCATCCACCTTCAGCAGCGCAAGGTCGGCATCCTTGTCCCGGCCGACGATGATGGCGGGCAGCACCGTGCCATCCTGGAAGGTGACGGTAACGCTGGCGGCACCGTCGATCACATGGTTGTTGGTGGCGATATAGCCGGCTGGGTCGATCACGAAGCCGGCGCCGAGCGCCTCCACGGCTTTGGGCGGCGGGGTAAGCGTGCCGGCATTATCCGCGGTTGGGTGGTAGGCGCTGCCATCGCCGTTATCGCCATTATCGTCGTTATTGCCGTCATCACCGGGGTTCTGGCCGCCGGTGATCGGGTCGGTGCTGGCGATGCTGACGACGGCGGGCATCACCCGGGCGGCGAGATCGGCCAGCGGCGGCGGCATTGGCTGCGCGCGGGCGGCGGCAGCGGTGAGCAGGAAGGCGGCGCAGAGCAGGCGGAATACGGTCATGGTGGGAGATTGCGGGGGGGCGGCGAGGGACGCAAGAGGCTCCTGAAGGGCGATCGCGGTCCCACCGGCACCGCCCCGGCGGCGTTAAAAGTTTTTTGCGCGCTTTTTTTCAAAAAAGCGCCGCTTCCTTCCTCCCGTAAAGAGTTTACATCACCCCCATGACCAATGATGACATCCTCGCGGCGCTGGCGCCGTTCAATGTGGGCAAGATGCTGGACGGCGTGCACATCCAGGACGGGCTGGTGCAGGTCAGCCTGGCGATCAAGCGCGAGGAGGCGCGCGCGATGGAGCCGGTGCGCCAGCAGATCGAGGCGAAGCTCGCCAAGCTGCCGGGTGTGCGCAACGCCGCTGTGGTGTTCACCGCGCATAAGCCGCCGCCGCCGCCCGCACCTGCGGCCGAGCCGGTGCTGCCCGGTGTGACATCGGTCATCGCGGTGGCGTCCGGCAAGGGCGGGGTGGGTAAATCCACCGTCGCGGTCAATCTGGCGGTCGCGCTGGCGCAAAGCGGGCTCAAAGTTGGCCTGCTGGACGCGGATATCTACGGCCCCTCGCTACCGCGCATGCTGGGGGTGCATGCCAAGCCGGAGGTGCGCGGCGGCAAGATGATCCCGCTGAACGCCTGGGGGCTTGTGTGCATGTCGATCGGGTTTCTGGTGGCGGAAGAGACCGCGATGGTGTGGCGCGGGCCGATGGTGATGGGCGCGCTGAACCAGATGCTGGGCCAGGTGGAATGGGGCACGCTGGACGTGCTGGTGATCGACATGCCGCCCGGCACCGGGGATGCGCAGCTCACTCTGGCGCAAAAGGCCCGGCTGGCCGGGGCGGTGATCGTCTCCACGCCGCAGGATATCGCGCTGATCGACGCCAGGCGGGGGATCAAGATGTTCGAGCAGGTGCTGGTGCCGGTGCTGGGGCTGGTGGAGAACATGTCCTATTTCGCCTGCCCGCATTGCGGCGCGCGGACCGATATTTTCGGCCATGGCGGGGCGGCGGCGGAGGCCGCGCGCATCGGCGTGCCGTTGCTGGGCGAGATCCCGCTGCGCCTGGCGATCCGCGAGACCGGGGATGCCGGCACGCCGATCTGTGCCGCTTCGCCAGAGAGCGAGGAGGCCGCGGCGTTCCGCGCGATTGCCGCCAAGGTGGCGGCGGCCCTCACCGCGGCGCGGCCGGCGGGCCCAAAAATCGTCATCGAATAATGGCGGAGATCGGATTCTATCATTTAACCCGCACGGATATCGCGGCCGCATTGCCCGCCTTGCTGGGCCGCACCCTGCAGGCCGGCGAGCGGGCGGTGGTGCTGTGCCCGGATGCCGCGCAGGTCGCGGCGCTGGACGCGGCACTCTGGAGCTGTGCCACGCCGGACTGGCTGCCGCACGGCACCAAGGCAACCCCGCACCCGGAATGGCAGCCGGTGTTCCTCACCGATATCGACGCCAACCCGGCCGATGCCGCCTTCCTGTTCACCATTGGCGGTGCCGCCGCCGACATCACCCGCTATAAGCGCGTGTTCGATCTGTTCGACGGCAACCGGGAGGATGAGGTGGCGGCGGCCCGCGCCCGCTGGCAGGCGGCGAAAGAGGCCGGGCACGGGCTGACCTATTGGAAGCAGGGGCCGGGCGGGTGGGAGAAGGCGGGGTAGCTTTAAGCAAGAGGTCGCTTTTCTGAAGAAAAGCTCCGCAAAAGACTTTTATTTCCCTTGGGGCGGTGCCGGTTGGACCGCAACAGCGCAAAGAAATCAAAAGTTTTTTTGGTTCTTTTTTTTCAAAAAAAGAACCGCTTGCCTTCCTCTCCCCTCGCTTTCCCCGGCATTCTTGACACACCCCAGGGGGATCGGTAGCAACCGGCCCAACTCTCGGCGGGTGTTAACCGCTGAAAACAGGTGTTATGGACGACGGTCGGGATAAAGAGACCTTTGAGCAGCGGCTCGCGGCAGCGCAGGCGGCGGCAAAAGGTCCGGCGAAGCGGGACGCGGCGCAGTCAGATGCGGGTGCGGCCGCCAGGGCGATCAATCTTGCCATGCGTCTGGGGGTTGAGCTGGTGGCCGCCATGGTCATCGCGGTGGTGATCGGGTGGGGCCTGGACAGGCTGTTTCATACCAAACCATGGCTGATGATTTTGATGGTGCCAGTGGGGATGGCGGCTGGTTTGCGCAATTTGATCCGCGCGACCGGGACTAAACAACCGACGGGAACGAAGTGATGGCAGGGCCGACGATCGACGCGCTGGGACAGTTCCGCCTGGAAACGGGTATGGGGCCGCTTGGCAGGATGATCGATTTCTCCAACTCGAATGAGGCCATGCTGGCCAGCGCCGTGATCATCGTGGTGCTGTTCGCCGTTGGCATCTCCAAGGGCGCGCTGGTGCCGGGCCGGCTGCAGGCGCTGGTCGAGCTGCTCTATGAGTTCGTGCATAAAATGTGCGTGGATACCATCGGCCCGGAGGGGCTGAAATTCTTCCCCCTGGTGTTCACGTTGTTCAGCTTCATTCTGCTCGGCAATCTGCTCGGGCTGTTTCCGTATTTTTTCGCGTTTACCAGCCATATCGCGGTGACCCTGGCGCTCGCGTTATTCGTGTTCGTGTTCACCACCGGTGTCGGGTTTTACACGCATGGCTTCGGGTTCCTGAAATTCTTCGTCCCCGCCGGTGTGCCGGGCTGGCTGCTGCCGCTGCTGGTGCCGATCGAGATCATCTCCTACCTCGCCCGCCCGGTTTCACTCTCGGTCCGGTTATTCGCCAATATGACGGCCGGGCACGTGATGTGGGAGGTGTTTGCCGGCTTCATGCTGCTGCTGACCGCGAGCTTCGGGATTTTGGGCGCGTTCGCCTCGATCGTGCCGCTCGGGCTCAACGTGGCGCTGGTGGCGCTGGAATTGCTGGTGGCGGTGCTGCAAGCCTATGTATTCGCGATCCTCACCTGCCTGTATCTGCACGACGCCGTGCATATGCATTGATGTTGCGTAAATCTCTCTCAAACTAAGGAATAAAGAAGATGGATCCTCAGTCAGCCGCTCTGCTCGCCAAAGATATCGGCGGTGGTCTCGCCACCATCGGCGTCGCCGGTGCCGGTGTGGGTATCGGTAATTTGTTCGGCGCCTTCGTCTCCGCCGTGGGCCGCAACCCGGCCGCGCGCGACACGATGTTCCGCGACGTGCTGCTGGGCTTTGCGCTGACCGAGGCGGTGGCGCTGTACGCGCTGGTCATCGCGCTGGTGATTCTGTTCGCCTGATGCGCCGGCTTTGCACCGCCGCTTTGCTGGCACTCACCCCCGCCGCCGCGCTGGCGGATGGGGGCATGCCGCAAATGGATTTCCAGAACGTCCTGACCACCTCCCAGGTGGTGTGGATGGTGGTGATTATGGTGGTGCTGTACATCGCACTCGCCGGCTGGGGCTTGCCCGGCATGGGCAAGGTGCTGGAGAGCCGGGCGGCGGTGATCGCCCGGGACCTGGCGGCGGCCAATGCCGCCAAGGCGGAGGCCGACCACGCCGTGGCGGCGATGAAGCTGCAAATGAACCAGGCGCGCGCCGCGGCGCAATCACAAATCGCCGCGGCGGCGGACGCCGCCAAGGCGCAGGCGGCAGCGGATGCGGCGGCCCTCGCCGAAACGCTGGAGACCAAGCTCGCGGCCGCGGAAGCGCAGATTGAGCGCGCGCGGGAAGCCGCACTCGCCGCGATCAAACCCGTGGCGGCCGCCACCGCCGCGGTGATTTTGCAGCGCGTGACCGGTGCCGCGCCCGAGCCCGCCGGCCTGGACGCGGCGGTGGATACCGCGTTTGCGGCGAAGGCGGCTTAAAATATGGAATATCAGGCTTTTCACGCCAATCCGTGGGACCATGGCTCGTTCTGGGTGTTCGTCGCGATTGTCATCTTCGCGCTCCTCGCCGGCCGGAAAATCGCGGCGGCCATAACCGGCCTGCTGGACGCCCGCACCGCCGGCGTGCGCGCCGCCCTGGATGAGGCGGCGGCCTTGAAGGCGGAAGCCGAGGCGATGCTGGCCGAGGCGAAAGCCGCGCAGGCCCAGGCCGCCGAGGACGCCAAACAAATCCTGGCCTACGCGCAGGACGAAGCCAAGCGCATCAGCGCCGAGCTCGCCGCCGAAGCCGCCGCCGCCGCCAAACGCCGCGAACAAATGGCGCTGGACCGCATCGCCGCCGCCGAGGCCGCCGCTTTGCACGATGTGCGCGTCGCCGCGATCGACATCGCGACCGCCGCGAGTGCGGCATTGCTGCGCGACGGGGTGGACGCCGCGGCCGATGCCGCGATGATCGATACCGCCATCGCCGGCGTGCCGGCGGCGCTGCGGCAGGTGATTTAAGGGAAAGAAAGCGCTTCTTTTTTGAAAAAAAGAAGCAAAAAACTTTTATAACTCTGGGATTCGGGCGCCCCAGCAGCACCGCACCCGAGGAATCAAAAGTTTTTTTGGTTCTTTTTTTTCAAAAAAAGAACCGCTTACTTTTCATCATAAGGCGGCGCCTGCGCGTAGCGCGGCATTGGTTAATCTCCTTGTTGTGGCTAGTTTATTTTACATAGCGCATGGCCGGGGAGAGAGCATGTCCAACCATCTGAAATTCTACATCAATGGCGAATGGGTTGACCCGGTGGCGCCGCACCGGATTGCGGTGATCGACCCCGCGACCGAGGCGCCGTTTACCGAGATTTCCGGCGGATCGGCGGCGGATGTGGACAAGGCCGTGGCGGCGGCAAAAGCGGCGTTTCCGGCGTTTGCCCGCACCTCAAAGGCCGAGCGGCTGGCGCTGCTAAAACGCTGTTTGGAGATCTACAACCGGCGCTATGACGAGATTGCCGAGGCCTGCACGCGGGAGATGGGCGCGCCTTTGGGCTTTGCCAAAGAGGCGCAGGCCTTTGTCGGCCAGGGGCATTTCCAGGCGCTGATCGATGTCTTCGAGGGGTTTGCGTTTACCGAGACGCGCGGCACGACGCTGGTGGTGAAGGAGCCGATCGGCGTTTGCGGGCTGATCACGCCATGGAACTGGCCGCTTAACCAGATTGTCTGCAAGGTCGCACCCGCTCTGGCCGGCGGCAATACGATGGTGCTGAAGCCAAGCGAGCTCGCCCCCATCAACGCGATTATTTTTGCCGAGATCATGCATGAGGCCGGGGTGCCGGCCGGCGTGTTCAACCTGGTGAACGGGGATGGCCCATCGGTTGGCCAGAAACTCGCCGAGCACCCGGATGTGGACATGATGTCCTTCACCGGCTCAACCCGGGCGGGGATCATCGTGGCCAAGGCGGCGGCGGATACGGTGAAGCGCGTGGCGCAGGAGCTGGGCGGCAAATCCGCCAATATCCTGCTGCCGGATGTCGATCTGGAGGACGCGGTGCGCAAAGGCATCGGCGCCTGCTTTATCAACTCCGGACAGTCCTGCGACGCCGCGACCCGCATGCTGGTGCCGCGCGCGCTGCACGATGCGGCGCTGGCGATTGCGGCCGATGAGGCGGCCAAGCAGACCACCGGGGACCCGTGGGCCGTGGGCACCGTGCTGGGGCCGCTGGTGAGCGCCACGCAGTTTGGAAAAGTGCAGCGGCTGATCAAAGCCGGGATCGACGAGGGTGCCACGCTGGCCGCCGGCGGCCTCGGCCGGCCGGATGGGCTGAATTTTGGCTATTACGCCCGCCCCACTGTGTTCGGGCACGTGACGCGGGACATGACGATTGCGCGCGAGGAGATTTTCGGGCCGGTGCTCTCGATCATTCCTTACGATACCGAGGCGGAGGCGATCGATATCGCCAATGACAGCGTGTACGGCCTGGCGGCCTATGTGCAGAGCAAGGACATTGCGAAAGCGCGGGAGGTGGCTGCGCAGATGCGGGCGGGAAGTGTGTACATCAACTACCCCGATATTGATTTTACGGCACCGTTCGGCGGCTACAAGCAGAGCGGCAACGGGCGCGAATATGCCGATTTTGCGTTGAATGATTTCCTGGAGATTAAGGGGATTGTGGGGTGGGGAAGTTGAAGTAAGTGGTCGCTTTTTTGCAAAAAAGCTCCCCAAAAAACTCTGACTATTTCAGGGCGGTGCTGGCGGGGCCTTAAACCCGGCTGAATGGCGCGCGTAGTAAGTAGCATCTAGTCAAGGGGTCTGGGGCCCTCCGGCCCCAGCGGGGGTCCAGGGGGCAGCGCCCCCTGGCCTTACTTCACTGAAAACTCCGCCTCAGTCTGCGCCCTGATGTCCTCCACCGTCACGTCCGGCGCGTGGTCCACCAATATCAGGCTGGGGGTTTTGCTGCGGTCCACCTCGAACACCGCGAGGTCGGTGACGATCAGGCTCACCACCTCCTTGCCGGTGAGCGGCAGGGTGCAATTTTTCAAGATTTTCGGCTCGCCTTTGGCGGTATGTTCCATCAGCACCACCACGCGCGGCACGCCGGCGACGAGGTCCATGGCACCCCCCATGCCCTTCACCATTTTGCCGGGGATCATCCAGTTCGCGAGGTCCCCGCGCTCGGAGACCTGCAGCGCGCCGAGGATGGAGATGTTGATATGCCCGCCGCGCACCATGGCGAAGCTGGCGGCGGAATCAAAAAAGCTGGTGGTGGGGATTTGGGTGACGGTCTGCTTGCCGGCGTTGATCAAATCCGCATCCTCCTCGCCCTCAAACGGGAAGGCGCCCATGCCGAGCATGCCGTTCTCCGAATGCAGTTGGATCGAGATATTTTCAGGGATGTGGTTGGCAACCAATGTGGGAATGCCGATGCCGAGATTGACGTAAAAACCATCCTGCAGCTCGGCGGCGGCGCGTGCCGCCATGTCATCGCGTGTCCACGGCATGTTATGCGGCCCTCTTGCGTACGGTGCGCTGTTCGATGCGCTTCTCGATTTTATCAAGCTTGACGATGCGTTTGACGAAAATGCCGGGCGTGATGATGTGATCCGCGTCGATCTCGCCGGGCTCGACCAGATGCTCGACCTCCGCCACGGTGAATTTTGCCGCCGCCGCCATGATCGGGTTAAAATTCCGCGCGGTCTTGCGGTACACAAGGTTGCCTTCGGTATCGCCTTTATAGGCGTGCACGATGGCGAGATCGGCGAACAGCCCGCGCTCCATCACGTAGTGCCGGCCCTCGAATTCTCGGGTCTCCTTGCCCTCGGCGATCTGCGTGCCGTAGCCGGTGGCGGTGAAGAAGGCCGGCACCCCGGCGCCGCCGGCGCGGATGCGCTCGGCCAGCGTGCCCTGCGGGTTGAACTCGATCTCCAGCTCACCGGCGAGGTATTGCTTCGCGAAGGTCGCGTTTTCCCCGACGTAAGAGGAGATCATTTTCTTCACCTGGCGCGTTTCCAGCAAAATCCCCAGCCCCGCGCCGTCGATGCCGGCATTGTTGGAGACGATGGTGAGGTTTTTGACACCTGAGTCGCGGATCGCCTCGATCAGCGCGGCCGGGATGCCGCAGAGACCGAAGCCGCCGGCCATAATCAGCATGCCGTCTTTGAGAATACCGGCCAAAGCGGCGGTGGCGGTGGGGTAGACCTTGGAGACAGCCATGGGACCTCGGGATTTAGGTTAAAGAAGGCAAGCGGTTTTTTTAAAAGTTTCTCGGCCCGTAATTTGCGCGACTTGGCGAGGGATGTATCAGAGTCCTGGCGCCATCTCCACCCCAGATTCTTTGAGGTGGCGTTCGAAGTTTTGTCTGACGCCATTGCCGCATTTTTTGGTCCTTTTTCGAATAAGCGCTGGCTTATCTCATCCGAGTAGCCGCCCGATGACGCGGGCGGTGTAGTCCACCACCGGGATGATGCGCCCGTAATTGATGCGGGTGGGGCCGATGACGCCGATGGCGCCGACGATGCGGTCTTGCGCGTTGCGGGCGGGGGCGACCACCATGGAGACGCCGGCGGTGCCGAACAGGCCGGATTCGGCGCCGATGAAGATGCGCACGCCGTCCGATGATTCCGCCAGATCCAGCAGGCGGAGCATGGTCTCCTCGGTCTCCAGCCGCTCGAACAAGGCCTGGATGGCGCCGAGTTTTTCGAGCTGGTCCACATCCGCCAGTAGCCGGCCCTGGCCGCGCAGGATGAGGGAGCCGGCGCGGCCCTCCCCGCCCCAGGTGGCGAGCCCGGCGGCGATCACGCTGCTGGTAAGCGCGTCCAGCGCCGTACGGTCGGCGGAGAGATCCTCCGCCACCAAACGCCGCAGCTCCGGCAGTGAGAGGCCGGAGAGCCGGGCGTTAAGGTAGTTACTGGCCTGCTGGAGGGCGGAGGGCGGCAGGCCGGCCGGGATTTCGATGATCCGGTTTTCCACCTGGCCGTCCGCCGAGACCAGCACGACCAAAGCGCGGCCAGGGGAGAGCGGCACGAACTCGATATGTTTGACCGGCCCCTCGCTTTTGGGCGCGAGCACCAGCCCGGCGGCGGCGGAGAGGCCGGAGAGCATGGTGCTGGCCTGGGCCAAAGTGTCCTGCAAGGACCGCCCCGATTGCGCGAGGGCGAGGTTGATGGTGCTGCGCTCATCCTCCGAGAGTTCGCCGAATTGCAGCAGCCCGTCCACGAACAGGCGCAGGCCGCGGTCGGTCGGCAGGCGGCCGGCGGAGGTGTGCGGCGCGAACAGCAGCCCGGCATCGGTCAGGTCCGCCATCACGTTGCGGATGGTGGCGGGCGAGAGGTTGAGCGGCAGCAGGCGCGAGAGTGTGCGCGAGCCTACGGGCTCCCCGGTCTCGACATATTGCTCGACAATTTCGCGCAGGATGGCGGCCGAGCGCATGTCCAGCCCTGGGGGCAGGCGCGGCGGGGGTTTGGGGGTGAGTTTGGGTCTATGGTCCATCGGCACAGCCTCGCGTAATAGCACGGCGGATGAGAAATACACAGGAGTTCACTTTGCGCCCATCTGGCCGTTCACCCGCGCAAATCCGCCTGGTGACCATCGAGACCGGGTTCTCCCACCATGCCGAGGGCTCGGCACTTATCAAGGTGGGCGGCACCGAGGTGCTGTGCACCGCCTCCGTCGAGGGCAGGGTGCCGGGGTTCATGCGCGGCCAGGGCGAAGGCTGGGTGACGGCGGAATACGGCATGCTGCCGCGCGCCACCCATACGCGCGGGGACCGTGAGGCGGCGCGCGGCAAGCAATCCGGCCGGACGCAGGAGATCCAACGGCTGATCGGCCGGAGCCTGCGCGCGGTGGTGGACCGCAAGGCGCTGGGGGAGATGACCATCACGCTCGATTGCGACGTGCTGAACGCCGATGGCGGCACGCGCTGCGCCTCCATCACCGGGGCCTATGTCGCGCTCAGCCTGGCGGTGCGCAAATTGCAGGCGAATAAGATTTTGAAAACCAACCCGATCATCGGCCAGGTGGCGGCGATCTCCTGCGGGATTTATCAAGGCGTGCCGGTGGCGGATTTGGACTACGCCGAGGATTCGGCCGCCGATGCGGACGCGAATTTTATCCTGACGCAAAGCGGCGGGATTGTGGAAATTCAGGCGACCGCGGAGAAGGCGACGTTCGACGACGCGGCGTTCGCGGCGCTGCTGGCGCTGGCACGCTCTGGCACCGCTGAATTGTTTGCGGCGCAGCTGGGGGTGCTGAAGTAAGTAAGAGGTCGCTTTTCTGAAGAAAAGCTCCGCAAAAGACTTTTAATTTATGCCGGGGCGGTGCTGGTTGGACCGCAATAGCCCAGTGAAATCAAAAGTTTTTGCGGAGCTTTTTTTAAAAAGCGACCGCTTACTTCCCCTCCCCTGCCACAATCTCGCCCACCAGGTCGATCGCCCAGATATGCCGTTCGGGCAGCAAAGGGCGTTCTGGAAGGGCCTCCAGCGCGTCCAGGAACGCCTCTGGCTGGCGGATGTCGCCGGCGTTGAACACGCGGATATCGCATTCCCACCAGCGCGAGGCGAGCAGGCGTGCGATGAGGGGCTCGCCGAAGCGGTAACGGATGAGCCGTGCCGGGACGCCGCCCATGATCGCGTAGGGCGGCACGTTTTTGGTGACCACGGCGCCGGCGGCGAGCACCGCCCCGGTGCCGATGCGCACGTTGCGGGCGAGGATGACGTTGGTGCCGATCCAGACATCGTGCCCGATCACCGGCCAGAACGCGGCTTTACCGTCGAATGCGAGGGGCGGGACCTGGTTCTGGTTGAACAATTTCTGTGCGGCCGCCGCGGCGTCGTAGCTGTGCTCGTAGGTGAGCGGGGTGGTGGTGACCCAATCCATCGGGTGGTCGCGCCCGAAAATGCCGAGATGATGCGCGATGGAGCTGTAGCGCCCGACCTGCACGCCGGCATGCATGGCGCTGTTGCTGTAGGAGAACGCGCCCATCGGGCAGAGCACATGGCCTTCGCGGTAGCAGGCGAAGGGCTCGATCGCGGCGGCGAGCGGCATTTCGATCACGCGCTCGCGGCCGAAGCGGCCGGCATCGCCGAAAAAAATATTGAGCCGGGCGAAGGCGGCCATGACGCGTTCACTGGCGCGGATATGCAGCGCGGAGGCGGTGACTTGCACGATTTCCGGGATCGCCGCGGCCAGGCGCGCCCAATCGGCGTCGCTCGGGGCGGCGGTGAGCTCGTGCACCTGCCCGTCCGCCTCGCCGCGCAGCCGGTTGCGGCCGGCTGACAGGATGTTGCGGTCGAAGCGAAGGCTGGGCTGGCCGTTATGCGCCAGGAATGTGAGGGTGCCGCCCGTCTCGGTCCAGCGCCATGCCGTGTCGCTGAGGCCGAGATGGCCGTCCGCCCGCAAAGTGACGGGCTGCGCGGTGCCGTTGGCGGCGTAGGTCCAGCTGGTGCCGGCAAATTTGCTCATGGGCGTAGATTGCCGGCAAAGCTTGGGCAAGAGAAGCTGGTGCGTGCTTTAACGCAATTGTCTTGTGACAAGGGCGGCAGGGCCGGGATATTTGGCGCATGAGGTATTTTGGTTTGGGCGCGGTTGGCGTGCTCGTGGTTTTGATGGCGCCGTTGGCGGCGCGGGCGGATTGCCAAGTGCGGACGACGGGGCCGTTGCCGGTGCAGCTTACCGGTGGCGGGGCACCGGTGATCACGGTCGGGATTGGCGGCCAAAAATTCCAGTTTTTGGTGGATACCGGCGCGCAGGGCTCGTTTCTGAATTATGCCGTGGCGCAAAGTTTGAATTTGGATAGCGATGAGAGCCTGACGACGCAGCATGACGGCGTGGCGGGCGCGGTGCAGAGCTTTGAGCGGGTGGCGCCGACGATTGAGCTCGGGCCCACCCATGTGCTGAACGCGGTGATGAGCGTGGGTGTGCTGCATGGCGGCCAGCTGGACGGTGCCGTGCTGGATGGCCGGCTTGGCAATAATGTGCTGGATCGGTTCGATATCGCGCTCGATCTGCCGCACCGGACAATCGAGCTGCTGGCGCCGGATGATTGTGACCGGGTGCTGCCGCCCTGGCCGGGGGATTTTGCGATTTTGCCGTTTACGGCGGCGGACAATGGCAGCGCGCAATTGCCGGTGCTGATTGATAACCAAACGCTGAACGGGATTATCGATACCGGTGCGAGCGGTATTTTGGTGCAGCAATCGGCGTTGAACCAGGCCGGGCTCACGGCCGATGCGGCGGCGGGTGGCGGCGTGGTGAGCGGCATTGGCGGGCTCACGCTCCGCGCGCGGCGCGAGGTTTTCAACTCGCTGGTGATTGGCCCGGATGTTTACAGCGATGTGACGGTGACGGTGGCGGACAGCCCGTTTGAGGGGGCGGTGCTGCCGGGTGTTTTGGTGGGGGAGGATTACCTGCAGCGGCACCGCGTGTTCATCTCCTACAGCACCGGCAAGATCTATCTGGCGACGGAGGCTTCCAGCGTCGGGCCGGCGGCGTCTCAATAGAGCGCGATTCAGACATTCCGTGGGATCGCAAAGCGAGTCCACGGACTATCATCCGATTCTAGGGTGAGTTTTCAGGCTTGCAGAGATTATGCCCGCTTTAAAAATATCAATGTGGAAAAAACATTAATTTTTTAAACGCGATATGTCATCGCATTGATACGCAAGTTTCATCACGCTGTCACAGCTCCCGTATAGGTACCGGCGCCTCAACAGGAGAGTGTTTGATGAAAAGAAAAATGCTTTTGCTCGGCACCGCTTGCAGCACGTTGATTGCGTTTGGCGCGATCGCCCATGCGCAGAGTGCGCCGGATAGCGCGACACCGGTGCCTGAGATCAGCAAATCCGCCGGCACGGGCGGCGGCACCATCGCGCAGGCGATGGCGAAAAAAATTCCGCTGAAATCGCCCTACGCGGCCAGCCATATTTCTAAGGCCGAGATTGCGAAAACCTCGCCGGAAGCGACCATCGATACGATTCTGGATACCGAGCCGTCGATCAACGCCACGGCCTCCGGCCCGCTTGGCGTGGAGCAAAATATCACGTTTCGCGCGTTCAATTCCGCGGAGTTTACCCAGACCTATGACGGGATCGCGCTGAACGACGTGTTTAACGGCGGCGCCTCCAACGAGGCCTCGGTGAAGAACAATGTGCTGGTCACAAATCAGGATATCGAGAGCGTCAATCTCTATCGCGGCATCAACAATCCGGCGAATAACAGCTATAACTCGCTGGCGGGCACGATTGATTACAGCCCGGTTGAGCCCGCCGACACGCGCGGCGGTTCGATCTCGGGCAATTACGGCAGCTTTGATACCATCGGCTACAATGCGCTGTATAACACCGGCAAGATCGGCGGGTTTTCCGACGTGATCGCGTTCAGCCACGAGAGCTCGAGCGGCTGGCTTGAGGGCGATGCCGACAGCAACTCGAATTTCTACGATGCCTTCAACCAGAATCTCGGCAGCACCGCAAAGGTCTATGGCAATTTCGTATATAACGAAAATAATGGCGAGGAGGCTTATGATATCCCTTCGCTGCTCGTGCAGAAATTTGGCTATAACTTCCAGTATCCGAAATCGATCTATAACGAGCCGCTGCAGGATACAGATTATCTCGGTATCGTCGGCTTTTCCGATGCACTCAATGATATTCTAACCTTTGATCTCAAGGGGTTCTTCGGCGACGATAATTTCCAGCGCAACGCGTTTTCGAACGCCAATTACCAGAAGACTGGCTATTATATTCCAAACAAGGATACCGCTCACACCGATACGACGTTTTATGGCTATTACGGCCAGGAGGTTGGGTTCCAACCGAAGGTGACGGTTGACCTGCCGTATAATACCATCACCTTCGGCGGCAATTATACGCTGGGTCACCTGCATTCCAGCGAGTATTACAGCAACACCGACCCGGCGCCGCATGATTACGGCGTGAATGACCTCTGGGATGAGCATGACATCCGCACCTATTATTCGGTGTATATCCAGGACGAGATCGATCTACTCGATAACAAGCTGAAAATCACCCCGGGCGTGAAATATCTGTACGCTGATACCAAGGACCATGACGACGAGGGCTATGATTACGCGGTGGCGGGCTCAGTCTCGGACGCGGCGCATTACACCTCGCCCACGGTTGGTCTATCCTATGAATTCCTGCCCGATACGGTGCTGTACGGCGCCTATGGGCAGAATATCGAGTTCCCGACGATCGATGCGTTTTATGGCGCGGTGAACCCCGAGGTTGGTGTTGCCAACCCCGCGCTGTCCGAGAGTGATGGCTATTACAACGGCACCATTGGGGTGAACCTGAGGCCTGAGCATGTGGATGATTACGAGGCCGGCTTGCGCTACAACAACACGCCGGCTGGGTTCAACGGCGCGCTCGGCTTCTATCTCGAGAACTTCACCGATACATTCATCGATGGCGTCACCGATACCGGGATCGATACAGTAACAAACGGCGGGTCCTCGCAGTATAAGGGCATCGAGCTGCAGATGACACAGGATTTCGGGCACGCGCATTTGAACGGCTCCGACATCGGCGATTTCTCAGGCTATTTCAACTACTCGTACAACCATGCGGTGTTTACCAGCGATTTTGAGGTCTCTTCGGTCGGGAATAACGGTGCGTCGCTATCTAATGTGACCAAGGGAACACCGGTGGCGCTGGTGCCTCAGGATTTGGTGAACTGGGGTGGCGACTGGACCTTGGATGGTTGGGACGCGAATGCGGATGCGCGCTACGTGACATCGCAATTCGTCAACCAGGAGACCTCCGGCGCGCCCTCCGCGCTGCAGGAGCCGGCCTATTTCACGCTGGATTTGGGGCTCTCAAAAACCATCCCCATCCAGCATTTCGGCACCGTGAAGTCGGTCAAATTCCAGTTCAACGTGGATAACGCCCTGGACCGGCGCTACCTCGCCTATGCCTACTCGGAAACCTACAGCACGCCCACCGGGCCGGCCAGCATTTACAACGCACCGAAGGGCAGCAAGGTGAATTACATCTCCGAGCAATATGCCGCACCGCAGGCGTTCTACGGCAGTGTCACGTTTAATTTCTGAGTGATGACCAGCGCGTACCGTCCTATGGACAATAAAATCGCGTCCGAACCTGACCGGTTCGGACGTGCGTTTTTGGTGGCGGCCGCGATTGAGATCGCCGCGATCGTGTTCGTCGCAACACGGCCGATGCCGCCGCCGGCGGCAGCACCCGCGGTGGTGAAGCTGCAGATGATCCAGCCGGCACCGCAGCCAGTGGCGAAACCACCGCCGCCAAAGCCAACGCCGCCGGTGCCAACGCCGCCACAGCCGCTGTCTCCGCCAATCCCGGTGCCGCCGCCACCCCCGCCGCAGCCGCACCACAGCGTCGTCCGGCACATCCAGCGCGTCGTGCATCCGCCGCCGCCGCCCACCCCGCCGCCGTCATTGCCGGAGCCGCCAGCCCCGGTATCGGCCGCGCCGCCGCCCGCCCCAATGGTGAATGAGGACGCGATGACGCGCTACGCCGCCGCGATCCACAGCATCGTCTACAGCAACCTGCAGGTGCCCGACCAAATCGCCGAATCCGGCCTCTCAGGCAATTGCACCCTGCAATTCACCGTGGCGCCGGACGGCACAGTGCTGGATGTGGAGGTGATCGACCCCGCTGGCCTTGCCTCGGTCAACCAGGCGGCGCTGGACGCACTGCGCGGCTCCCGCCTGCCGCCGTTCACGGCCGGCATGCCGGCCGGCCCGCACGTGTTCACCATGGTGGTGCATGTGGATGCGAATGGGGGGGATCAGTAGGGAGGGAATGAGGCGTTGCCGGTGGCGCCGCTTCAGCCCCAGGATAAAAGTTTTTTTGCTTCTTTTTTTTTCAAAAAAAAGAAGTTCTTACTTGCCTCAAAGGAACCTCGCCCATGACCACACGCCGCCATGTTCTCACCGGTCTCGCAGCACTCACCGCCGTGCCGGCGTTTGCCGATGCGCAGCCTGTCATCAAATTGCGGCTGCTGGAGACCTCGGACATTCATACGTTTGACGAGGATTACGATTATTTCCGGGACCAGCCGGATGAGAGCGTGGGGCTGACCAAGGTGGCGAGCCTGATCCGCGCGGCGCGAACGGGCAACACGCTGCTGTTTGATAATGGGGATATCATCCAGGGCAATCCGCTGGCGGATTACGTGGCGCTGCCGGGGAATTTTCCGGGCGATGGCGTGCACCCGACGATCCGCGCGATGAACACGCTGGGGTATGACGCGGCGACGGTTGGGAACCATGAGTTCAATTACGGGCTGGATTTTTGTACCGCGGCCGTGAAGGGGGCGAAATTTCCGTTCTGCTGCGCCAATATTTTGAATATGGACGGCACGCATTATCTGCCGCCCAGCCTGATTTTGCAGCGGCGATTCACCGCCGAGGACGGCACGAAGCATGATTTGAAGATCGGGGTGATCGGCTTTGTGACGCCGCAGATTGTGGAGTGGGACAAAGCGCATCTCACCGGGCGGGTGACGACGATCGACATCGTGGAGGCGGCGCGCCAGCACGTGCCGGCGTTGCGCGAACAGGTGGATATTCTCATCGCCCTCAGCCATTCGGGGATTTCCACCGCGCCGCGCGAGGGCGGTGAGGAGAACGCGTCCTACTACCTCTCGCAGGTCCCGGGGTTCGACGTGATTTTCACCGGGCATTCGCACCGCGTGTTTCCCGGGCCGGATTATGCCGGAATCGACGGCGTGGATGCAGAGCGCGGGATGCTGGGGGACGTGCCCGCGGTGATGCCGGGGTTTTGGGGGAGTGAGCTCGGCATCATCGACCTCACGCTGACGCAGAGCAACAGCAAATGGGCGGTGACGGATTTCACCGCCACCACCCAGCCAATTGCCGAGCGCGACGGGCGTGACGTGACCTCCCTTGCGCCGAATGACGCACAGGTGGACGCGGCGGTGGCGCCCGAGCATGAGAAGACACTGGCCTGGATCCGCCAGCCGATCGGCCGGCTGGCGCGGCCGGTGAACAGCTATTTTGCGCTGATCGGCACGGATAGCTCGCTCGCGCTGGTGAACCAGGCGCAGCTTTGGTACGCCAAGCCGCTGCTGCCGGCGAGCGGTTTGCCGGTGCTCTCGGCCGCCGCTCCGTTCAAGGAGGGCTACCAATCCCCGGATAATTACGTGGACCTCGCGGCCGGGACCATCGCGATCAAAGACGTCGCGGATTTGTATATGTACCCCAATACCGTGGTGGCGGTGCAGGTGAGCGGGGCGGAGCTTGCGGATTGGCTGGAGCATTCGGCCGAGGTGTTCAACCAAATCGACCCGAATAACCCGGCACCGCAACGCCTGCTCAACCCGCACGTGCCCTCCTACGTGTTCGACGTGATCTCCGGCATCACCTATAACATCGACATCACCCAGCCCGCGCGCTTCGGCGCGCACGGCAAAAAACGCGAGGATGCGCGGCGGATCGTCAATCTGCGCTACCAGGGCACGCCCGTGCAGGACGACCAGCAATTCATCGTGGTGACCAACAATTACCGGGCGGATTCCGGTGGGATCGTCCACGACCCGTCCGCCATAGTGCTGCGCGCACCGGACCAAACGCGCGACGTGATCGTGCGCTATATATTGACCGAAAAATCAATCGAGGTCGCAACCCCGCCAGTGTGGCGCTTCGCCCCCATCGGCGCGCCGGTGACCGTGACGTTTGAGAGCTCACCCGCAGCGGCAAAATATTTGCTGGCGCAAAAGAACGTGACGTCGCTCGGCGATGCGGGGGATGGATATACCACATATGCACTAGCATTGAGCTGAGTAAGCGGTCGCTTTTTTAAAAAAAAGCACCGCAAAAAACTTTTAGTTTACGCTGGTGCGAAGCTGGTGGCGCGGCTAGAGCCTGATCGTTTGAGGTTGCCGCGCAACGCGCGGCGACCGAAAACGTGAATCAGCCTCTTATCATAGAGTTAGAGCGCGTTCAGAGCGGCGCGTATGCGTCGATCTGAACCTATCGCG
>Ga0116231_10007443_pt1 | contig 20031 bp, 16 predicted proteins | sample S1TSphgellanicum_2_FD_89695 | JGI IMG/M metagenome (GOLD analysis project Ga0116231, IMG submission 89695) | Host-associated microbial communities from peat moss isolated from Minnesota, USA - S1T2_Fd - Sphagnum magellanicum MG | ecosystem: Host-associated > Plants > Peat moss > Unclassified...
AAGGGCACGGTCTACAGCCGGATCTCCAGCCGCGCCGATATCGCCAGGTAGGTGCGGGCCTCGGCGTCCGCGGTCTGGCTGAACGTGTCGGCCAGCACCGTGTTGCCGGTCTCGTAGTCGCGGTGCAGCGCGTTGGCGAAGGAGACGCGCAGCCGGGTCCGGGGATTGAAGACCCAGAGGGCATAGGCGTCGAGCACGCGCTTGAGGCCCTGGCTGTAGATCTGCGTATCGGACTGCTGCACGAGGTAGGCCGGCGTCCAGTTGTAGTTGACGCCGAAGCTCAGCGGCACGCTGCGCAGATGATCGTCGAAGCCGATGTTGGCGGTCTGCTTGGGCTGCTGGTCCAGGCGGTTGTTCGGGCCGATGATCTGGCTCACCGTGGACCAGAAGCGGCTGTAGTTGGTGCGGATGTCCAGCGGCGGGGCCGCGGCGGCCCACGACGGCGCCCAGGCCTGCGCCCATTCGGAGAGGCGGAACTTGGCCTCGAGCTCGATGCCGCTCGTCTGTGCCCGCCCCACGTTCTGCGGCGCGGTGACCCAGCGCTGGAACGGCGACCAGCTCACGGTCTCCAGGATGGTCGAACTGCGCATCAGGTCCTCGATGCTGCGGTGGAAGGCGCTGGCCGACAGGATGCCGCCCTCGGGCAGGTAGCGCTCGTAGGCCGCGTCCAGGCCCCATGCCAGCTCGGGACGCAGGTCCGGATTGCCGACCTTGTCCGGGCTGGTCGGGGTGTTGGGGCCGCTGACCGGATACAGGTTCGAGAGCACCGGGCGCGCCACCAGGTTGCTCAAGGTGGGCGCCCGGTAGGTACGCGACAAGCCCAGGCGCACCTGGTCCTGGGTCGCGTCCTTGTCCTCGTCGCCCAGGCGCCAGAGGCTCTGCAGTATCGGGCTCAACACCGAACTCTCGTTGCGGATCGGGCTGCCCTCGGTGCTGCTGACGGTCTGTATGCCCTCCCAGCGCAGCCCGGCGTAGGCGGACCAGCCCGGGTCGAGGTTCCAGTCGCGCTGGCCGTAGGCGGCGGCGCGGCGGATGTCGGCGGTGACGTCGGCGCCGAACTGCCCCAGCGCCGGGACGCCGTCCTGGACCGTGCTGGCGCCCTCGGCGCGGCTGATCGATTCGAGGTCCCAGCCCGCACCCCACTCGCCCCCGCCGGAGATCGGCTTGGAGAACTTGCCGCCGTTGCTCACGGTCTGGTCATGGATCGTCGTCGCATTGAAAAGGAAGTTGCTGGGCGCGCCGAGCGCGTCGTAGTCCTGCTGCTGCGTCGAGGTGGCGTTATCGGCCAGGCTGTACAGCAAACGCACGCGCAGCTTGGCGCCCGCGTCGAGGCGGTGCTCCCAGTCCCCGCCCAGGCGCCCGATCGTGGTCTGGTTCTCCGCCACCCAGGAGGCGGTCGCGAACGGCGGCGGCGTGGCGCCGATCGGCTGCTGCAGGACGCTGTGGTCCGGCGCGGGCGAGCGCGATTGCATCACGAACGGCGTCAGGTTGAACTGGTCGCCGCCATCGAGGCGCCAGTTCAGGCGCGAGGCGAGGTTGATGGACTCGCCATGGGTGCGGCTCGCGTCGTATTCCTGCTGCAGCAGCGTGAGGCGCCCCGTGGCGCGGTCCACCGCCGTGGTCGTGGTCTCGAGCTGGCTGCCCTGGTTGCGTCCGGAGGCGTTGAGCGCGACGTTGTAGCCGAAGTGGCCGTCCGAATCGCTGCGCTGCAGGGAAATGCCCGGCTGGATGTACCCCTGCTCCTCGGTGCCGGTGAGGCGGATCTCCGTCTGGTGGCGCTGGTAGTCCTCGCGCAGCACGATGTTGATCGTGCCGGCGATGGCGCGCGCGCTGTGCTCGGCGATCGGGGCGCGGTAGATCTCGATGCGCTCGACCTCCTCGGGGGCGAGCGTGTCGAACGAGAAGCCGCGCGGTGCCGGATCGCCGTTGAGCAGGATCTGCGTGTAGCCGTGGCCGAGGCCGCGCATGCGTATGTCGCCGCCGCGCCCGGGGCGGCCCGAGATCGTGATCCCGGGCAGGCGCTTGAGCACTTCGCCGATCGACGTGTCGCCGTAGCGGTCGAGCTCCTCGCGACCGAACACCATCTTGGCCGCCGTCGACAGGCGCCGCGCTTCGGTGTCGGGGTCGTAACGGCGCGCGTTGACGTCGACCGGATCGAGCGGCGCATCGGCGGGCTTGCCCTTGGGGTCCCGGCGCCGCTTGCGCTTGGCGGCCTTCTGCGCGGTGCCGCTGGCCTCGGGCTGGCCGGCGCCGGCTTCCTGGGGCGTGGACGCCGGCTTGCCCCCGGCCTCAGGCGCGGCCTGCACCGCCGCGCCCGCTGGCGCTCCAGCGGCCGCGGGAGCGGCGGGAACGGTGCCGGCCTCCTGGGCGAGAGCGGCCGGCGCCCCAGGGCAGGCCAGCGCCAGCGCCAGCAGCGGACTCGGGAGCCGCCGACGCATCAGAAGTGGTACGCCGCGCCGAAGCCGATCGTCGCCTGCGTCTTGGCCTGGACGATCGGGCTGTCGGCGTCGTCGCCCGTCAGCTCCTTGACGCTGCCCAGCAGGCGCAGGACCACGTGCGGCGAGACCAGGTACGAGAGGCTGGCATGCAGGCCCACGTCGCGCACGCCGGCGCCCGCGTTGTATACCGGCAGCAGGGACTGCTGGGACTGGGCCGGCGTGACCCCGAACCAGGTCTGGCTGTAGCGGGCGTTGGTGAATTCGATCTCGGGGCCGGCCGCAAGGAGCAGCTGCCGGTTGTCCAGCACGGGCATCACGATGTCGGCCTGCAGCAGCCCGACGATGCCGTTGTCCGTATGCGTGATCGCCTGGCGCACGGTGCCGAAGAAGCGAAACGGCCCCGTCCGGTAGGAGGCGAACACACCCGCCGTGATGCTGGACGAAATGTCGCCCAGGCCATACAGGTGCGAGTCGTCGCCCTGGTTGCGGCCGCCCTGGTAGCCCAGGATGGGGCCGGCGCGAAAGCCGCCGACGTTCACGAGATTCACGCCCAGGCCGGCGGGGCTGAAGAACACGAGGTCGCGATAGCTGACGAGCACCAGCGGCAGCACGCGCGCGTGGTAGGCGCTGGCGCCCAGGTAGGTCGGCGCCCAGCCCAGCCCGGCGCCGAGATTGACATTCCAGTCTCCGCCCGTCGGCGGCAGCGCGCCGAAACCGCGCTGCTCCAGCTGCGCATCCTCCAGCGTGCCCTGCGCTTGCGCGCCAGCGGGCAGCAAGGCCGCCAGCATCGAGGCCGCGAGCGCGGCGGCGAGCGCAGCGGGGCGCGCGGCGATCAGCGCCGCAGTTTTTTTCCAGCGACAAACCTGCGCATATGACAAGGTACTGCTCCTGTTCCGGTGACGGTTCTGCAGCGCCGGCGCGTTCGCCGGCGGCCGTCGATTCTGCCCGGACCGTGCTTGCGTACCGGCCGGCAAGCCTGCGCCATCTCGTTAAAGAGTGTAAAAATCGCAACTACCCGTTCTTTCGGTTCCGGTACCCGCTCCGTGGCGCGGCGACGCTGTCCTTGCGCTAAGGGGCATAAACACCGATGATCCGTGGTTTGGCCAAGCCCGAGTGGGAGCCCATGCCGCTCCCCGGGGAAAAGATCCCAAGGAGAAATCATGACTGCCGTACCTGTGCGCTTGCGAAATTCGCCCTTGCCGGCTTTTATCGCCGTCCTGCTGTCCGGCCTGGTCGCCTCGGCGCCGGCGGCCGCTGCGGACCCGATCAAGATCGGCGTTTCCGGGCCCTTCACCGGCGGGTCCTCGCCGATGGGCGTGAGCATGCGCGACGGGGTCCGTCTCGCCGTGGCCGAGATCAACCAGGCGGGCGGCGTGCTGGGACGGCCGATACAGCTGGTCGAGCGCGACGACGAGGCCTCGCCGGTGCGCGGCGTGCAGGTCGCCCAGGAGCTGATCAACAAGGAGCACGTGGTCGCCGACCTGGGCTTCATAAACACCGCGGTGTCGCTGGCCGCCGAGCGCTTCTACGAGGAGGCCAAGATCCCGGTGATCAACAACGTCTCCACCGGATCGAAGATCACGCACCAGTTCGAGGCGCCGGAGTTTCCTGACAACTACATCTTCCGCAACGCGGCCAGCGACACCATCCAGTCGGCCATGATCGTCGACGAGGCCGTCGTGCGGCGCAAGTTCACCAAGGCCGCGATCCTGGCCGATTCGACCAACTACGGCCAGCTCGGGCGAGAGGACCTCGAGCGTGCGCTGGCCAAGCGCGGCTTGAAGGCGGTGGCCGAGGAGAAGTTCAACATCAAGGACGTCGACATGACCTCGCAGCTGCTCAAGGCCAAGGAAGCCGGCGCGCAGTGCATCCTCACCTACGCGATCGGCCCCGAACTGGCGCAGGTGGCCAACGGCATGGAGAAACTCGGCTGGCACGTGCCGATCATCGGCAGCTGGACCCTGTCGATGGCCAACTTCATCGACAACGCCGGCAAGAACGGGGACGGTGCGACGATGCCGGAGACCTTCATCCAGGAACCGACCACCCCGAAGCGCAAGGCCTTCATCGCCGCCTACCAGAAGGCCTACAAGGTCGAGCGCATGCCCTCGCCGGTCTCGGCGGCCCAGGGCTACGACTCGGTCTACCTGCTGGCCGCCGCCATCCGCCAGGCCGGTTCGACCGACGGCGTGAAGCTGCGGCAGGCGCTCGAGGCCCTGCAGGACAAGGTCGATGGCGTGGTCAAGGTCTACGACAAGCCGTTCACGCACGACGACCACGAGGCCATCAAGATCGGCGATGCCGTGATGGGCGAGGTCTACAACGGGCACGTCGTTCCGGCGCGCTGAAGCAACTCGCCATACCGCAGGGAAAGCAGCGCTGCGGGTGAGTGCCGGTGTGCCGGCGCCCCCGCCGCCGTGCATCATGGAAGACTTCCTACAACTCGCCGTCAGCGGCATCGCCCAGGGCATGATCTACGCGGTCATCGCCTTCGGCTACCAGCTCACCTTCGCCACCTCGCGGACGCTCAACTTCGGCCAGGGCGAGGCGCTGATGCTGGGCGCGCTCACCGGACTGACCATCGCCGGCCAGCTTGGCTACTGGCTGATGATCCCGCTGGTGCTCGTGTTCGGCGCCATGCAGGGCTACGTGGTCGAGCGCCTGGGCGTGGCGCCGGCGATCCGCAGCAAGTCGGAGTTCGGCTGGATCATGTCGACCATCGCGCTGGGGATCATCTTCCGCAACACGGCCGAGAACATCTGGGGCAAGGACGACCTGAAGTTTCCCTCGCCCTTGCCCGAGGCGCCGCTGATTTTCATGGGCATCCGCGTGCTGCCGATGGAAATCCTGGTCGTTGCCGGCGCCCTGCTGATGATGCTGGCCGTGGAGCTGTTCAACCGCCGGTCGATCTACGGCAAGGCGGTGGTGGCCACCTCCAACGACCGCGATGCGGCCGGCCTGATGGGCATCAACACCGGCGTCGTCATCAGTTTCTCGTACGCGCTGAGCTCGGCCGCGGCCGCGTTCGCCGGGGTCCTCATCGCCCCGCTCACGCTCACCGGCGCGAGCATGGGCGTCGTGCTGGGCCTCAAGGCCTTCGCCGTGGCGATCATCGGCGGCCTCAACAGCGGCCTGGGCGTCATCGTCGGCGGCCTCATCCTGGGCATCGCCGAGACCACCACCGGGTTCTACGTCTCCACCGGCTACAAGGACGTGCCGGGGCTGGTGCTGCTGCTCGTCGTGCTGGCGGTCAAGCCTTCCGGACTGTTCGGCAAGGCGGCGATCAAGAAGGTCTGATGGTGCCCCCGAACCCCGTCACCCCGGGCGCCCCCGCGCTGGTCCGGCCCTCCGCGGGTGCGGCGCCGCGCCCGCGCATCGCGCCGCTGCGCTGGGGCCTGGGGCTCGCCGCCGCCGCCGCGCTGGGCGCCCTGCCGGTGCTGTGGCCCAACCCGTATTACATCCACCTCGTCGCGCTGATCGCCATCTACTCGGTGCTGCTGCTGGGCCTGGACGTGGTCGTCGGCTACACGGGCGAGGTCTCGCTGGGCCACGCCTCGCTGTTCGGCGTCGGGTCGTACACGGTCGGCGTGCTGGTCTTCAAGCTCTCGCTGCCCTTCTGGATCACCTTGCCGGCGGCCATCGGCGTCACGGCCGTCTTCGGCCTGGTTCTTGCGCTGCCCGCGCTGCGCGTCACCGGGCCTTACCTGGCGATGGTGACGCTGGCCTTCGGCACGATCGTCCAGATCCTGATCAACGAGATGGATTTCCTCACCAACGGCGCGCTGGGCATCTCGCTGCGCAAGCCGATGATCCTCGGGCACCACATGAGCGCCACCGAGTACTACTACTTCGTCGTGGTCGCGCTGGCCCTGTCCCTGCTGGTCGTGCACCGCGTGCTCAAGTCCTACCTGGGCCGGGCGTTCGAGGCCTTGCGCGACAGCCCGGTGGCGTCCGACTGCATGGCCGTGAGCGTGTATCGCTACAAGGTCTATGCGTTCGTGTTCAGCGCGGCGCTCGCCGGCCTGGCCGGGGGCCTGTTCACGTACTCGGAGGAGTACATCTCGCCTAGCACATATTCGGTGGAACTGGCCATCCTCTTCCTGCTGGCCGTCATCATGGGCGGGCGCAAGACGCGCAGCGGCCCCTTGCTGGGCGCGGCCATCGTGGTCATCCTGCCCAACCTGTTGTCCGACCTGGACCTCTTCCGCATCATCGCCGTCGGCCTGGCCGTCGCCGTCCTGGCCTACTCGGCCTTCGCGCTGGCCAAGGGCCGGCGCAGCTGGCGCCAGGTCCTGGTACCCAGCGCGATCCTGGCCGGCCTGGCGATCTTCTCCTACCGCATCGACGACATGACCGACTACCGGCTGACGATATTCGGCCTGCTGATCCTGCTCGTCATCTACTACCTGCCCGACGGTATCGTCGGATTTGTGCGCAGCACGGTGCAGCAAGTCCGGCCGCAATGGGTCCAGCGCCGCGCGCTGATAGAGGAGGCGAGCGACCCGGAGCAGGCCTGGGCCGGGAGCGCCGAGGGTCCGCTCGGCGGCGGATTTGCTGCGCAACAAACGAGCGGCCTTGCTGCGGGTCATGCTGCGGACGATGTTGCAGCATCGGGTGCAGCATCGGGTGCAGCATCCGCGGCAGCATCGGCGTCCCCGGGCCCGGAAGCCGGTGCGATCGCCGGCACCGGGCCAGCCGGCGACTGCGTGCTCGACATCCAGGACGTGGTCATGAAGTTCGGCGGCCTGACCGCCCTCAACCGGGTCTGCATCGGCGTGCAGCGCCACAGCGTCCACGGGCTGATCGGACCCAACGGCTCGGGCAAGAGCACGATGATGAACGTGCTCACCGGCATCTACCGCCCGACGGCCGGCGCGATCCGCTTCGATGGGCGTCCGATCGCCGGCATGGGTTCGGCCCAGGTCGCCGCGGCCGGCATCGCGCGCACGTTCCAGAATGTGCAGCTGTTCGGCGAGATGACGGTCATCGAGAACGTGCTGGTCGGCCTGCACCATACGTTCGCCGGCAACCTGGCCGACGTCATGCTGAGCACCCCGCGCGCCCGGCGCGAGGAGCACCGGGCGCGCGTGCGCGCCGCCGGCATCCTGTCCTTCGTCGGCCTGGCGGCCTTTGCCGACGAGGAGGCGCGCAACCTGCCCTACGGCAAGCAGCGGCTGCTCGAGATCGGCCGCGCGCTGGGCCTGAACCCGCGCCTGATACTGCTCGACGAGCCGGCCGCCGGGCTGACGGCGCCCGACATCCAGGAGCTGATCGGGATCATCCGCAAGATCCGCGAGCGCGGCATCACCGTGCTGCTGATCGAGCACCACATGGACGTGGTCATGGGCCTGTGCGACCGGGTATCGGTACTCGATTTCGGCAACAAGATCGCCGAGGGCAGCCCGGCGCAGGTCCAGGCCGATCCCAAGGTGGTCGAGGCCTACCTGGGCGGCACCGCCGAGTCGGTCGGTGGCGTCGCCGCCACGCCGGAGACGGCATGCTGAGCGTGCGCGACCTCGTGGCCGGCTACGGCAAGGTCGAGGTGCTCCACGGCATCTCGATCGAGGTGCCCAAGGGGCGCCTCGTCACCCTGATCGGCTCCAACGGCGCCGGCAAGACGACCACCATGCGCGCCATCTCGGGGATGATCCGCCCCAGCGCCGGCCGGATCGAACTCTCCGGCCAGGACATCACCGGCCTGCCCTCGTACCGGGTCGCGCGCCGCGGCCTGGCGCATTCGCCCGAGGGGCGGCGCGTGTTCCCGGTGCTGTCGGTGGCGGACAACCTGACCCTGGGCGCGTTCCCGCGCCTGACCTACAGCCGCCCGCGCGGGGATGTCGACGCCGACCGGGAACGCATCTTCGAGCTCTTCCCGCGCCTGCGCGAGCGGCGCAGCCAGCCGGCCGGAACGCTGTCGGGCGGCGAGCAGCAGATGCTGGCGATGGGGCGCGCGCTGATGCTCAACCCGGATGTGCTGCTGCTCGACGAACCGTCGATGGGCCTGGCGCCGCGGCTGGTCGCCGATGTCTTCCAGACCCTGGAACAGCTCAAGGCCCGCGGCATCACCATGCTGCTGGTCGAGCAGTTCGCCGCGGCCGCGCTGCAGGTGGCCGACTACGCCTATGTGCTCGAGAACGGCCGCATCGCCATCCACGGCGAGGCAGTGAAGCTGCAGCGCGACCCCGCGGTGCGCGCCGCTTACCTGGGGCACGCCCAGTAGCTTCACGTCCGCCAGGCTCCCCCGACCACGCGCAGGGCCGCCCAGGGCATGCCCGACGCGCACCTGCCCGGGCGCTGCCTCCTCAGGCGTCGTCGAGCGCCTCCCAGCCCGGACCGGCCTGGACCGCCGCCCCCTCGCGCCAGGGCAGGCTGGAGTGGGTGATGGTTCCGACACCGTCGGCATCGCGCCAATGCCCGAACGACAGCTCCAGGTCGAGCATCCGGGCGCCCTCCCGCGGAAATTGCCGCAGCAGCTCGGCCAGCGTGGCGGCTTGCGCGCCGGCGCCCGTGGGCAATGGCTCGGGGCGGTCGCGCGCATAGAGGAAGCACGCGCCGGCGACCAGCAGCAAGGCGGCCGGACCCGGGCCGCTGCGACGCCAGCCGGCGCTGGGCCCCTGGCTGGACGCCAGCCGCTGCCAGATCTCGCGGTACTCGGCATCGATGCCCCGTTCTTCCAGCGTCGCGCCGTCGTCCGACAGCACGATGCTGCCGATGTCGCGGCGCCCGCGCGGCGGCTGGAAGTCGATCTGGCGGTGCCACTGGCAGAGCATCGGCCGCTGCGGCGGTGCACCCGGATCGACCGTCGTGATCCCGGCAAAGCCCTGCTGGCCGGCGAGCCAGCGCAGCTGCTCGGGTGTGCAGTCGTCCAGTCCGGTGCAGGCGGAGAAGTCGGGACGGTGCGGGGGCAGGCGCAGGTCGGCGTGCCAGCGGCGCGTCTGGAGCCAGAGCACCGTGGTCTCGGTGTCGGGCTCCATCCCCGGCCCGTCGAGCAGGGTCCGCCGCCAGACCCCGGGCAAGGCGGCGGGCAGCGGGCCGCCGTGTTCCGGATGCAAAGTGGGGCTTACAGCGGGGCTCACAGCCCGAATTCGGCGCGCACCGCGGCGGCGGCCCGCGCTATCACCTCCGCGGCGATGCGCTCGCCCTTGTCCCGGCTCGAGCCGCGCGCCGAGGACAGCACGCCCGAGGCCGGGACCCACTCCGTGCGGGTCGGGTACATGTCGTAGGGCGGGAACTGCGCCGGCGCTTCATCGGGCAGGTGCTCGAGCTGCACGAGCTCGGGGTGGAAATGCAGCATCATCGAGGTCTCGATGACCGCGGCATGCTCGAGCGCGAAGCCGGGAAAGCCCTGCGGGAAGATCTGCGCCAGCGTCTGCTCGGTGCAGAAGTCCCAGTATTCCATGCGCATCACGCGCAGTCCGCTGTCGGCGGCGGCCTCGCGCAGCCCCAGGTCGATGCCTTCGATCAGGAACCACTGGTTTTCGAAGTGGCCGTTGACGAGCACCAGCTGCTTGACGCCATGGCGGACGAATTCGCGGATCGCGTCGCGCACCTGGCCGATCAGCGTGGCGGCGTCCAGGCTGGTCGTGCCGCAGAAGTGCTGTCCGCCGCCGCACTTGGGTTGCGACTTGTAGCCGTACGCCAGCGCCGGGGCGACGATGCCATCGACCTGCGCCGCGGCGCCGGCGGCGATCGCGCTGGCCAGCAGCGCGTCGGTGCCCAGCGGCAGGTGCGGACCGTGCTGCTCGAGCGCACCCACCGGCAGGAAGACCGGCGTGCGCCCCTGGGCGATGCGATCCCGGTACTGGGTCCAGCTCATGCGGTTCATGTGCACGTCAGCCATGGCGGACTCCGTTCGCCTACACCGCGGTGAGGAAGGAGACGCCCACCGCGCCGTAGAAGCCGTTGGCGTCCAGCCGGCCGTCGCCGGTTTCGACGACATCTCCGTAGCCGTCCGAGACCAGCCGGCGCACGCGGTAGCGGTGGTAGGCGGCCAGCAGGCTCGGCATCGGCAGCACCTGCGCATAGTCCGGCGGAAACAGCCGGGCGTGCAGCGTGGGCAGGCGGTGCCAGGGCTCGATCGGGCGTTCGTGGTGGGCGTTGTGGTACGAGAAATTGAGCAGCAGCAGGTTGGCCAGCGGGTGGCTGGCCAGCACCACGTTGCTGTAGGTGTGGCGCTGCTCGTAGGCGCGGTCGCGCAGCTTGTCCTCGGGGATTTCGCCACCCTGGAGGACCGCGAACGCGTCGTAGGTGTGCTGGTAGGCATCGGCGAAGCGCAGCACGTGCAGCATGCCCAGGTAGGCGAGCGCATAGCCCGCCAGGCCCACGGGCGACAGCCACCCGAGCAGCGCGAAGCCGCCGGCGCGTACGGCCGTGACGGCCACGACACGCAGGCGCCGGTCGCGCTTGGCCGGCTCGATGAACGGCAGGGCGATCACGTAGCCGTGCATGATGAGCTCGACGGCGGGCACGTAGGCCCACTCGAGCAGCATCACCGCGCGCCGCAACAGCGGCCGGCGCCGCAGCAGCGCCTTGTAGTCGTACGTGAGCACGTCGGCGCGGTCGACGTGGTGCCGCATGTGCTTGTTGCGCAAGTCGGCAAAGCGCGCGTAGCAGGCGCCGTTGAGCCAGGTCATCAGCGTGCCCCACCGGGCGTTGTCCTCGGCCGACTGGAACACCGCCAGGTGCGCGAACTCGTGCACGTAATAGGCGGAGATCACCAGCGCATGGCCGGTGAGCAGGACCCCGAGGATCTTCCACGCCCCCGGCGCGAAGGCCAGCAGCGCCACCCCGCCGGCCCAGCCCAGGAACGTGTAGGCGAAGCCCAGGATATTGGGCAGCACGCCGTCGGAATAGCGAAAGTAACGCGTCGTCTTCACCGCCTGCGCTCCGTTGTAAATCAATGCCCCGCTGCCAGCGCCTTGAGGAAGCGGTCGTCCACCGTATCCTCGAAGGCCGGCAACTGCTGGATCTGGCCCTTGGCCTGGAGGATACGGCCGATGACCTGGCCGCTGGTGGCGAACGAGGACGGGCTCGCCGACCGCCTCAGGTTGCCCAGCATCTCCTGCAGGCTCGGGTTGTGCACGCCGTGCAGCTGTTTCTTCACCTCGGCCACGCTGATGCCCATGGTCTTGGCCATGATCTGGGCCGCCGCTTCCGGGTTCCTCTGCAGGTAGTCGAGCCCGTCGAAGTAGCCCTGGATCACCGCGCTTATCTCCGCCGGGTGGGCGGCGATCTGCGCGCGGTCGAACGCGAGCACGTCGCTCACCAGCCCGAGCGCGTCATGGGAGGAGTAGACCACGTGGAACGACTTGCCGCCGTCCTGCTCGAGGACCTGGCTGACGAACGGTTCGTAGGTCACGCCGATCTGGATGCGGCCCGAGACCATCGCCGCGGGGATCGATTCGGGCGTCATGTCCGTCGGGACGATGTCCTTCTCGCTCATGCCCTTCGTCGACAGCGCGTAGGACAGCAGGAAGTCCGAGGGCGAGAGCGAATTGAACGCGACGTGCTGGCCCTTGAAGTCGGCCACCGACTTCACCGCGTTTGCCGCGACGATCGCATCGCCGCCGTCGGAGTAGTCCACCGGCATCACGACCGGCTGGAACTGGCCCTTGGCGGCCTGGCCGATCACCTGGTCGTAGGTGTCCACGCCGCCGTCGATCGCATGGCCGGCGATCGCCGCGGGAATCAGCGCGGGGTCGTTGAAGACCTGCAGCCGCACCTTCACCTTGTACTTCTTCCAGAGCCCCAGCGCATCGGCGATGTACAGCGGGCCGTAGCCGATCCAGATGACGACGCCGATGGTCATCGGCTGCAGCGCCGTGGCCGGCCCGGCGGCCCCGCCCGGTGCCGGCGCAAGTGCCAGCGCCAGCGCCATGGCCAGCGCCGCCCGGCGCGGCGCGCCACCGCGCAAGGAATGCTTGATCGTGCGTGCCAGGAACATCGATTCTCCGCGTACCGGCGCCGGCAAGGTACCGGCGCAACCCCCCAGGATAGCGCGGAGGGCCGCCCGCCCGCGGGCAGGTACGCCGCGCCCCGGCGCCGGCCGGGGCGTGCAAGAGACCTAGAACGTATAGGCCGCGGTAAGGCCGATCGTCATCGGACGCACCGTATAGCCCTCCTGCACCGTGTTGACCGACGGGTACTGGATGATCTTGTGCTGGTCGAGCAGGTTCTTGGCGTAGATGGCCAGCGTCAGCTTCTTCTTGGTGATGCCGAAGTTGGCGTTGAGGATGCCGTAGTTGGGCGACCAGTGGTTGGTCACCGTGCTGCTGTTGTAGTAGGCGTGCGAGCGGCCGGTGTAGGGGAAGTCGATGCGCGCAAAGCCCATCATGTCGTCGCCCACCGGCGTGTCGTAGTCGGCGCTCACGGTGGCCGTGTAGTCGGGCACGTTGAGGATCTCCTCGCCCACCGAGAACACGCCCGGATCGAGCGTGCGCGTGATGTAGGCGTGCGTCGTGCCCGCGTTCAGGCTCACGGTGAGCTCGGGCGTCACCACGCCGCGGATCTCGACGTCGGTCCCGTAGCTGTGCGCGTCGCCGGCGTTGGTGGTGAACGTGAAGCCGCAGATGGGCAGGTTCACGCTCTGCTGGATGTTCTTCCAGTTGATCGCGTAGACGTCGGCGTTGATCGACAGATGGTTGTTGAAGTAGCGACCCTTGCTGCCCAGTTCGTAGCTCCAGAGCGAATCGGAGTCGTACTTGAGCGGCGCGCCCGGGATGCCCAGGTTGGCGTAGTCCTGGTCGCACGAGGCGCCCGGGATGTTGGCCGGGTCCGGGCCGGTGGGGCCGCCCAGGCGGAAGCCCTTGGCGATCGTCGTGTAGACGTTGCTGTGCGGGGTGATCGCGTAATCGAGCGAGAACTTGGGCGTGGTGTCGTGGAAGTTCTCGTTGTCGCTGTACGGGTTGGGCAGGCCGTAGGCGTAATAGCCGCCGCTGGTGAAGCCGTAGCTGGTCTTGGCGGTCACGTAGCGCAGGCCGACCGTACCCTTGAGCTGCGGGGTGATCTCCACGCCGAACTCCCCGAACGGGGCGACCTGGCGTTCGGACGATTTATTGTGCGCGTAGTAGATGAGGTCGTTGGCGTACGAAACCCCCGGCAGACCCGCGCCGCCCACCGGCGAGTTGAAGATATTGCCGCCGTAGATCTGCGTGAAGTCGACGTTGAGGCCGGGCATGTATTCGTCATCCGTGTGGGCCTGGCGCTGGTTGGAGAAGAACACGCCGCCTGTCCAGGAGACCGGGATCGCGAGGATCGACGCCTGGTTCGAGGCCAGGCGCAGCTCCTGGGAGAACTGGTCGGTGGTCGTGTCGTAGTAGACCGGCGAAGGGATGAAGCCGATGACGCCGCTGGTGAGGTAGCTCTGCGTGGTGTTGGGCGGGTAATAGGAGTTGAGGATGCTCGCGAACACGTTGCTGTTGTAGTAGGTGCCGTCCGTCGTGCGGTGGAAATCGCGCCGGAAATAGCTCGTCACCGATGTCGCGTCGGCGAAACCGAAACCCTTGGTGATAGTCAGGCTGGGCACCGTGAGGATGTCCTTGCCCGGCTCGCCGATGCGCTTGTCCTGGTCGTAGAGGCCGATCGACGGATAGAAGATGCCGCTGTCGCCGGTCTCCGTGCGCTGGTAGAAAAGCGCGGGCGTGATGGTCAAGTCGTAAGGGCCGGCGTACTTGCCCGATATGCGGAAGACCTCGGTGTGCACGTCGTTGACGCCTTTTTGCTCCAGTATGCCGGTGCTGTCGTTGGTGTTGAGGGTCAGCAGGTTGCCGTTCTGCGGATTGCCCCCGGGCGGGATACCCGTCTGGGTGCCGGCGTAGTGGTCGATGTAGCCGCTCTGGTAGGAGATGTCGGCGCCCAGCCGGATGGCAAAGGTTCCCGGCACGACGGGCAGGTTGAGGATGGCATAGGAATCGTTGTTGACCCCGCCGTGCTCGGTGTACGAGAGGTCGGTCGACGCGGTGCCGGTGAACGCGTTCAGGTCGGGTGCCTTGGTGATGAAGCGGATCGTCCCGCCCATCGAACTGGCGCCGTACAGCGTGCCCTGGGGCCCGCGCAGCACCTCGACGCGCTCCAGGTCGAACAGCTTGGGCTCGACCGCGCCGTCGTAGGTGTTCTTGACCGTGACCGGCACCTCGTCGATGTAGATGCCTACCGTGGCCGAGCCGGAGGTCGAGCTCACGCCGCGGATCTCGATGTTGTCCAGGCCCGGGCCGGCGCCCGCCTGGAACGAGACGCCGGGCACCGAGCGCGTGATGTCGTCGTAGTTGGCGATGTGATGCTCGGCGATCTGGTCGCCGTCGATGGCCGAGACGCTGGTCGGGATGTCCTTGATGTCCTCGCTGCGCTTGGTGGCGGTGACGGTGATCGACTGCAGCTGCCCGGTCGGCGCGGTCGTCGTTTCGGGCGCGGCGGCGGGTGTCGCTGCGGGCGCGTCCGCCGGTGCGTCGGCGGCCGCGCCGTCGCCGGCGTGCGCGGCCAGCGGAAGCGCGGTGGCGAACAAGGCGAGCAGGCAGTGCCGGTCGATGCTCCGCCGCGCGGCGCGGCCCCGCTGGATGTGCTGCTTCGGTGTCGTTTTGCTGCTCACGTTTTCCCCTCGTCTGCTCGGCGGCCCGGAGCGCACGGTGTGCGGCGGGACCATGAAGTGTGCTGGCCAGGTCGAGACGCCGCCCACGCACGGCGGCATCGCCTCACAGACAAGGGGAAAGCAAGATGCGTACCGAATCATCGCGGGGTACACCCCGGATGCACCAAGACCCTACGGAAATTAGGAAAAATGCCTACAATTTTCGTTGTAAATCAGCCCATTAAGCGGTGCACCGACGCTTGCCAGGCACGGGCGGCAGGCCGGTCCTGGGCATGCGGAGCGCCGGACCGTGCGCCCGCCACCGAGGCCGTGGCGGGGCCGACGCCAAGCCGGGCGCGCGAACCGGCGCCACGGCGCACCTTTATAAGGCGCGTGTCGTCGATTGCCGCGCGCATGCGCGGCCACCCTTGCCATCGTGGTGCACCATCGTCCACACGGTCCGGCCCGGCGTTCGCCATCGCGCACCGGCATTGGGCGGGCCGGCGCACGCGGCCGGGTCCCGGGGCATACCCCGCTAATCAGTGCATCGCCGCGCCGCCGTCGGCGCTGTAGCACTGCCCGGTGACGTACCTGGCGCCGGAGCTGGCCAGGAAGGCGATGACCCCGGCCACCTCGGCCGGCGTGCCGATGCGCCGCAGCGGGTTGTCGCATTCCACCGCCCGCTGCGCCTCGCTCATGGCGGCAAAGTCCAGCAGCGGCGTGTCGATCGGCCCCGGGGCCACGGCGTTGACGAGGCCGAGCGGTGCGAGCTCGCGCGCCCAGGCGCGCGTCAGCCCCAGCACGGCGGCCTTGGTCGCCGAGTACGCCGAGGCGTTGGCGCGGCCCAGGAAAGCCAGTTCGGACGCCACGTTGATGATGCGCAGCGCGTCGGCTCCGCTGGTCGGCATGTGGCGCAGGGCCTCGCGCGTGGTGAGCATCAGCCCGCGCACGTTGACCGCATACAGGCGATCGATGTCCTGTGCCCGCAGCTCGCGGATCGGGCCGTCGATCAGGATGCCGGCCGCGTTGACGAGCAGGTCCAGGCCGCCGAGCGTGCCCGCGGCACCGGCCACCGCCTCGACGATCTGGCTCTCGTCGGCGAGGTCGACGCGCAGCAGGGGCACGGCCTCGTCGGCGGCGCCGGCGATGTCGAGCCCGATCACCGCTACGCCGGCCTCCTGCAGCACGCGCGCGGCCGCGCGTCCGATGCCGCTGGCGGCGCCGGTGACGATGGCGCGCCTATGGTGGAAGGTGAACATGCGCGCTCCGCAGGCTGCCGGCTCAGCCGGCCTTGACGACGCCACAGGCGATACGCTTGCCCGAATTGCCCGCCGGCTGCGAGTGGTGGTCATCGGGATCGGCGTGGACGACGAAGGCCCGGCCGATGACGCCGGTGGGGCCGTCGCCCAGCGATATCGTGCTCACGTCGGCCGACAGGCTGGCCTTGCCGCTGGCATCGGCGGTGAGGTCCGGCAGATCGCCCGCGTGGTTGCCGTGCGGTTTCCTATCCGGGTTGAAGTGCCCCTTGGCGCTGCTGGCATCCGGGGCGCTGCAATCGCCGACCTCGTGCACGTGGAAGCCGTGCACGCCCGGCGCCAGGCCAGAGACCTGGGCGACCAGGTGGACGCCGCCGCTCGGCAGCGCCGTCAGCGTGACCGTGCCGCTCACCGTCGAGCCCGAGGCCGGCCCCAGGTCGGCATGCGCGCTGCCGGCGGCGTGGGCAGCGGGGAGGAAGGCGAGGGTGTTGAGCGCGGCCGCCAGTGCCAGCGGCGCAGAAAAGCGTCGAATCATGGAGTCTCCTGTTGTCCTGTCATGCGGGGGGTGCGGGGAAGCCGGATTTTGCACGTTCCGCAGGATCGGTGTGCCGGCGCGCGTGCGTCCGCAGGCTGGCCGGTGCGCAAGCCGGGATTGCCTCATAATTGCGTTTGCGAAATGTGAAGCGAGAAAGTGTGCACTCACCTGCGAGCCCGTTTTTGACGACATCCGGACCGCCGCCCGGCCAGCTGGCGGGATCGGGAATGCCGTCGTGGTCGGCCCGGGCACCGGCGGCGCTGCTGCTGGCCGGCCTGGCCATCATGTACGGCCCTACGCTCTGGAACGCATCCCAGAGCCTGTGGCGCGCGGACGAGTACGCGCACGAGCCGATGGTCATCGCGGTCAGCGCGTGGTGGTTCTGGCACCGGCGCGCGGAATTGCGGGCGGCGGCCGGCCCGGGTGCCGGCCTGGGCGGCTGGCTGCTGCTGCTGCTGGGTGCGGCGCTGTACGCGGTGGGCCGTGCCCAGCAGGTATGGATGCTCGAAATCGGCTCGAGCATCCCGGTCCTGGCCGGCGCGATGGCGGTCCTGTACGGATGGCGCGCGGTGCGCGCGGTGCGCTTTTCCCTGTTCTTCCTGTTCTTTGCCCTGCCGCTGCCGGGTGCGATCGTCGACGAGATAACCGCGCCGCTCAAGCGCGGCGTCTCGGTCGTCGCCGAGGAGGTCCTCTACCGGGCCGGCTATCCGGTGGCGCGCGACGGCGTCGTCCTGTCCCTGGGCCAGTACAAGCTGCTGATCGCCGACGCCTGCTCCGGCCTTTACTCGATGACCAGCCTGCTCGCGCTGGCGGTCGTCTATGTCAACGTCGCGCGCCACGCCAGCCGGACGCGCAACGCGCTGGTGCTGCTGGGCAGCCTGCCGTTCGCGTTCGGGGCCAACGTGATGCGCGTGGTGCTCCTGTGCCTGATCACCTATTACTTCGGCGATGCCGCCGGCCAGGGCTTCCTGCACGGTGCCGCGGGCATCGTGATGTTCTCGACCGCCTTGCTCCTGCTCATCGGCGCCGACGCGGCGCTGGCCGCCGCCGGGCGGCGCGTGGACGAGCTGCTGCGTATCGGCTGGGCGCCATGAACCGGGCCCAACTGCTGCGCCCGGTCGCGGTGCTGGTGATCATGGTGGCCGCCGCGCTCGCCGCGGTGGCCATCCGGCCGGTGCGACCGGCGATGGCGGCGCAGGCGTCCTTCCACCTCGGCGCGATCGTCCCCGAGCGCTTCGGCGACTGGCGCATCGATCCGGACGAAGAGCCCATATTGCCCTCACCGCAACTCCAGGCGGCGATCGACCGGGCCTACGAACAGACGCTCGACCGCACCTATGTGGATTCGCGCGGCCGCAGCATCATGCTGTCGATCGCTTTTTCCGGCGACTACAACAAGGGCATGCAGTGGCACCGGCCCGAGAACTGCTATCCATCGCAGGGTTTCACTATCCTGGGGCCGACCGTACCGGTCGATCTGCAGACGAAGCGGGGTCCGCTCAGCGCGGCCGAGCTGGTGGCCAAGCGCGGCGACCGCGTCGAGCCGATTACCTACTGGTTCGTGCTCGGCAACCGGCAGGCCCGCTTCGGCCTGGACCTGCGCTGGCACCAGGTGCTCTACGGCCTCACCGGGCGCATCCCGGACGGCCTGCTGGTGCGCGTGTCCTCGATCGACAAGGACTCGGCGGCCGCCTTCGCCGCCCAGCGCGACTTCGCCGCCGATTTGGTCGCTGCCATACCGGATGCGCAACTCCGGCGCTTCATAGGCGACGCCGAGGGCGCCTCGTAGTGCGCGCCGGGACCGCTGCCGCTCCGCCCCCCGGGCCCCTGCGCGTGGCACACGTCTTGAACGCGTTGCGACCCTCGGGCGCGGAGACGATGCTGGTCAGCGCTGCCCCGCTGTGGTCGGCCATGGGCATAGCCGGCGAGGTCATCGCCACGGGGGCGGAGCCCGGCCCGTTCGCCGCGGAGCTGTCCCGTGCCGGCTTCGGCGTGCACCATGTGCCGGTCGGCAAGTCGCCCGCGGACCTGTGGCGCTTCCGGCGTTTCCTGCGCGATGCCGGCATCGACCTCGTGCATCAGCACGCCGAGGGCCGCGGCTACTGGCTGAGCCTGGCGGCGCGGTCGGCCGGCCTGCCGGTCCTGCGCACCGTGCACAACAACTTCCCCTTCAGCGGCAACCTGCGCCTGCGCCGCACCTGGCAGCGGCGCCACGCGCGCGCGCTGGGCGTGCGCTTCGTGGCCATCGCGCCGGGTGTCGTCGAGAACGAGCGGCAGCGCTTCGGCAACGAGTGCGAACTCATATGGAACTGGCTCGATCTGTCGCGCTTCACGCCGGTATCGGTGCCGGAGCGGCAGGAAGCGCGGGCCCGCCGCGGCATAGCGGCGCAGCGCATCGTCCTGGCGAGCGTCGGCAACTGCTCGGAAGTCAAGAACCACGGCGCGGTAATCTCGGCCATGGCCAAGCTCTCGCCCCGGTGGGACCTGCACTACCTGCATGCCGGTGTCGAGGACGCGGCCGGTTCCGAACGGCGGCTGGCCCAGGAACTGGGCCTCGCCGACCGGGTCAGCTTCGCCGGCTGGACGCGCGATGTGCGCGATCTGCTGGCCGCCGCCGATGCCTTCGTCATGCCCTCGCGCTTCGAGGGCCTGGGCAATGCCGCGCTCGAGGCGCTGGCGATGGGCCTGCCCGCCCTGCTCGCCGACGTGCCCGGCCTGCGCGATCTGCGCACGCTCTTTCCGTCGATCCGCTACTTCGCGCCCGACGCGGACGCGCTGGCCGCCAGCATCGATGCGTGGCTGTCCAGTGGCCGGGGGCCCGCCGCGACGCCGATCGCCGAACAGGTCGACACCTGCCGGCGCCAGTTCGGCGCCGAGCGCGGTGCCGCGCAGTACGCGCGCCTCTACCGGACGCTGTACGCGCCGCCGGCCTCCAGCAAGCTCCCCGTCAGCGCCTAGGCGCGGCCCGGCATCGATGGAAGAAATCAAGCTGCTGGTGATGTTCGGGGTCGCGGTCGCCGCCGCTGCTCTGATCCCGTTCCTGGTGCTCGCCATCTATCGGCGCGTCGAGGCCGGCCTGGCGCTCCTGGCCGTGCTGGTCGTCCTGCAGATGAGCCTGCGCGAATCGATGTCCTTGAGCCTCGGCATCAACCTCTACCCGGAGGACCTGGTGTACGCGCTCATCGCCGGTGCCGCCGCACTGCGCTGCGCCATGTCGCGCCCGGGCGTCCGGATCAGCGG
>Ga0116231_10007445_pt1 | contig 20027 bp, 20 predicted proteins | sample S1TSphgellanicum_2_FD_89695 | JGI IMG/M metagenome (GOLD analysis project Ga0116231, IMG submission 89695) | Host-associated microbial communities from peat moss isolated from Minnesota, USA - S1T2_Fd - Sphagnum magellanicum MG | ecosystem: Host-associated > Plants > Peat moss > Unclassified...
ATCGAGTGTTTCCTTTGGGGGAGTTTGAACACTCAATCGGTTCGCTCGGTGGCCTCGCGATCTCCTCAGCTCGCCACAGCGATTCTCAATTTACCCACTCCGCTGGACGCAGCCATGCGTGCCTGGCAAGAAAAGCCGAACTGTCTCCAGCATCTCGCGTGGTAATTGTACAAGACAGCCATGAGCTTCAGGCTGACGGCTTCAGAAACCGACTCTACATCATGGCGAATGTTGACCAAGCGGCATACACCTCCGCGCGAAGGCGATATGGCTTTAGTGATGCCTTAGAAGACGCGATGCGTGCCAATGGGGATTTCATTGTATGGGGCGAGGTCCGCGACGGAGCAAGCGCCTACGGCCTCATAATGGCGGCAAACACGGGAAGTCGTGGGCTAATGACTACGACACATGCAAACAGTTGCAAGCGCATCCTCAACCGCTTCGAAACATTGCTTCGCTTAGAAGGCAAGACGCCAATCCGGGAGATGATTGCCGAAACAGTGCAATTACTCGTGCATATGAAACGGGACCCGATTACTGGACAGCGTACAGTTGCCGATATGCAGTATGTCAACGGCGTCGATAGCAACGATCAGTATATATTATCCGGTGCACGATGAAGAAATTTGTGGCATTGCTCATTGCAACGTTGCTTGTTGGATGTGCGAAAGCTGGCGATGCATTCAATGGAACATGGGTGAGTAAAGACGGAAGCACCGCAGTTATAGACGAGGGTTTATGTTCTACATATAATTCTAGACACGAATTGCAAGCATCTGCCCGCTTACTATTTGTAAATAATACAACTGCAGATTTCCCAACACCCTATGCAACATTCAGGATTGTTCTCATGGACCAATCGACACTAGAAACGTTTACGCCCGGTTCTTCTCCGCTTTATCTCCATCGAGTCAAGTAACCTAAATGCTTGATGAAGCGATGAACGGAAAATAATGGAACAGCGCGTTACTGAAGCACACAGAGTTCTTGACGCATTCCAAAGCATCAAGGTCAAGAAGTTCGATGTGACATTGACAACGATCAAAGGGCAATTCTTTGAATTCCATCGATAAGACGGCTAACGCGTCTAATAACTATACAACGCCTACGCTTGCACCAAAAAGAAAAATTGGCGCAGCAAGTCAGGTTCATACCGTGTATCAGCCTGATAGTATTGATATTCAGCGTGCAAAAAACTTGGAATAGATCCAAAAGCGCTTCCGGCAAAAACGTCTTGGCAAAAAACGTCATTACCAGATGTGCTCGAGGAAGATGAACCAAAATCAGGCAACCATACACCGATACATTAACAACGTAAATTCTTAGCGGAAAGGCTACTATGTCCCATACGAATCCGAAGATTCAGATTGTATGCGCCTCTATTGCTGCCATTTCGTACGTTTTCATGCACGTTGTTAAAGCCAGAAAATTTCATCGCCGCAATCCCGCAGGCGTGGAACAATTTTCAAGTTACACCACCTCTGTACTGATTCGCGGCGTCGAGGCTACTGTCTATGCAATTGCCAAACTTTTCTTTTATTTTTTTGGAATTATGTTCCTAGCTTCGTTCCTTGAAAAACTCCCCGGCTAAGACAGCCTTTGCCGATCTCTGTATCCGGCGAAATCTCATGAGCTACTTGCATCGGTTGCAGCGCAAAAAACATATGATGCTCAACCATGTGCTCTCACTCGTTGCACCACCGTCAAACAATGGCGTTGAAAACGTGACCTTACACGATCATATCACTTCACGGACAGTTCATTTGAGTAACACGCATAGCCAAAGAGAGTTTCTGTCCTCCCTCATGCAGAAATGCTCTCCCTTTGAACGAGACCTCTTACGCAAATATGCCCAAGGGTACTCCTATGGAGAACGTTCGTTGCAATGCGGGGTCAACGATAAAGCAATTGACAAGGCACTGCAACGTATGAAGAAAAAAGCCCAGCGTGTGCTCGATGAACAGGGACACGTTACCGAACACCTCGGCAACGGCATTTCAGTAGCATGATGTCTTCTTCCGTCGTGAGTAAGAATGATGCGCTCAATCGTGAGGTACCAGTCGAACGTCTCGCACTTGACGCGCAGCATGGTAATGCAGAGGCGTTTGAACGCCTCTTGTCCCGCTTTCGACCTCGGCTACGCGTGCTGATCCGACGATATTATGGCGCCGGTGCAAACCGTGATGATTTCGCACAAGAAGCTGCTATTGGTTTTTTCAAAGCCGTCCGTGATTTCCAGCCGGACAAAAGCACGTTTCATAACTTTGTCGACGTGTGCGTGCAACGCCAGCTGATTAGCTTTATCAAAAGTCTGCAGCGAAAGAAACACATCAACTTCAATGAAGCCCGCTCATTAGATGCACCAATACGTATCCGTGAAGGGTTGCCATACACGCTGCAAGATGAACTCGGCATACCTCCATCATATGATTGGATCGAGCGAGAAGCGCAACAAGCGTTTTTTACCGTCTTACTGAACCGTTGCACACCGCTTGAAAGAAAGGTACTCTACGAGTATGGCGAGGGGTATTCGTATGTCGAGCTTGCCGATCGTTGCCACATGAGTGTCAAATCAATCGACAACGCACTCCAACGTGCAAAAACCAAAGCGAGAAAACTCATTCGAGAACAACCGCACTTTGTTGATGACTTTCGCAAAGTGATTACACGATCGACCTTCACGTCATAAACAGAGTCTTTCCGTTTCTTCTTTGCACACTAGCCCGAGAACGTCGGCGGCGATGGGCGCTAGAAATGATAGGCACACAACGAGATGATGAAACTCACACCAAACGGAAAAATTCCAGCGAAACGACGTACCCACGAACAATCGTTGAGCAATATTATTCATGTGATGGCAACCTCCCTGAGAGAAAACGCATTGGCCGACGGCGACGACCTGTATATCAGCATTGCTGAAATGGAAGCCGCTTTCACATACGCTATCCTTCAGGGGCACTATGTGATCAAACACAACGTCGCGAAGGAACGCTTTGAACTTGAGATGACCGATAAAGGCCGATACATGTATGCATCGCCTGGATCGCCGCGAAGCTCCGTTTACCAGGATTCTCTTGGAAGCACCGCTGCTTGATGCACCGATTTTTCGCTCGTTGAAGTCTCGATGAGCCGACACCAATAGTCAGATCAATGCTTCGTAAAATACACAGTAGCACCATAACGTTTTGTCATCCATTGCAAGGAATATTCGGCACGTGAATACCATCGATCCGACTCTGGTTTGCCCACATTGTAAAAACAACGTCCATCTAACCGAGTCTTTGGCTGCACCGTTGCTTGCCAGTGCCCGAGCGGAATTCCAGCAGCAACTCAACGCGAAAGAAGCCGAAATTGCGCGACGTGAAGAAACCGCCCGCGCATTTGAAAAGAAAATGACCGATGACCGGCGAGCGTTAGACGACATTATCCGCCAGAAAACCCGCGAGCAACTGACGACCGAACGCACCCGCATTGCGGAAGAAGAGAAAGAAAAGGCCCGCGTTGCTTCATCACTAGAGCTCGAAGCCGCACAACGCAAGATTCATGAAGCACAGCACTTGCTTGCCGATCGTGAAGCAAAGCTAACCCAAGCGCAAAACGCCGAAGCTGATTTTCTCAAGAAACAGCGCGAGCTCGATACGCAAAAGCGCGAGCTTGAACTTACGATTCAAAAACGCTTACATGATGAGCGTGCGCAGATTCTCAATCAGGCAAAGAAACAGGCAGAGGACGGCCTCAAGCTGACCGTGAGTGAAAAAGATCAAATGATTGCCTCGCTCAAATCAAAAATCGATGATTTGCAGCGCAAGGTCGAGCAAGGCTCACAGCAATTCCAAGGAGAGGTTCTTGAAGTCGAATTAGAGTCGCTCTTGCGCCAAAAGTTTCCCATGGATGCAATCGAGCCGGTTGGCAAAGGCGAATTCGGCGGCGACGTTGTGCAGCGTGTTTCGGGCTCGACTGGGCAGACATCCGGCACGATTCTCTGGGAAACCAAACGGACAAAGACCTGGAGTGATGGTTGGCTCGTCAAGCTGCGGCATGACCAGCGCACCGCGAAAGCCGAGATCGCCGTCATCGTCAGTCAGAGTCTCCCCAAAGGCGTCGAGCATTTCGATCTGATCGACGGCGTGTGGGTCGTGAGCGTGCAGACGATGATGCCGGTTGCCGTTGCTTTACGCCAAACGCTGCTCCAACTGCACGGAGCTCGAATGAGTGCCGAAGGGCAGCAGACGAAGACGGCGCTCGTTTACCAATACTTGACCGGCCCGCGCTTCCGCCAACGCGTAGAAGCCATGCTCGAGGCCGTCTCGTCGATGCGCAGCGATCTGCATCAAGAGCGCCAAGCGATTATGCGCCTGTGGGCCAAACGCGAAACCCAGATCGATCATATGATGGCGGCGGCCGGCGGGATGTGGGGCGACTTCCAAGGCATCGCTGGTCGATCATTGCCCGAGCTTGAGGCACTGGAGATTGAGCAGCTTGGCAAAGTCGAGGATGCAAAACCGGACAACCACCTGGATCAAGTCGCACTACCGGGATTTCAGTAACGAATTCTGCCCGAAGAGCGCAAGTAACAACACAAATGCCGTTGTACTGCACGACGTACGAGAAAGACACACACATGGGAATGCGCATGCCATTTGAACACTTCGTTGCTCAGTATCTCATGATCGAATGCTCACTCCAAAGCGGGCAGTTTCTCATCGAGCAACATTCATTGCACACACTCACGAAAAAAGCGAATGAGTGTCTCGAGCAGGTTGCGAGAAGCCTTCCTCCGTTGCATGGATCAGATCATGTGATTGCGAGCGCCGAGAGTAAACGCAAAGCGTATCTCGCCGATCAAATGCGTGTTGCTGCCTGGACCATTCGTACAACGATTCGTCCGTTCACAGCACAAGTGCACGAAGTGAAGCAGCGCTTTGATGAAGCCGCTTTGCGCAAAGCGTTAGCACTCGGCAGCGAATTCCTCACGCTCCCCGTCGATGCCGCATTTTGGGTGAACGAACGCTGGAAAAAGCCCATTGCTCCGCCGATGCATGTACCTTCCCTATCGTCGACGGTCAACGCGCCGCAACGGAAATTCTTGCCTCAAAAACCAACCACGCAACGCTCACCACTGTTTTTCGCCAAGCAACAACAGAGCGCACGATCGAAGCCAACACGGCAACGAGCTCCCTGGAAAGGTCCCTTCGCATGATTGATGAGCAACCGACATCGGATGAGCCGGAAGAAACACTGGCGCTTACGCATCACGATCTCCGCTCGGAAATCTATCTGGCACTGCAGGCACGGTTTCATCTGGGACGCTTGGTGCGAGTGCTCGATACGTATGGCTCATTCGACGTTGGCCGACGTAGTGTCGTCTATCTCGAACGTGCTCCAACGACATTCACGCTCGTGTGTTACGAAGATGGCGAACTTCTGCTCACCTTCGAGCACGTGCTAGATGCATCAGCAAAAGATCTTGCCGTCAAACAGGCCTTTCTCTTTCTCACGAATCTCTTCGCGATCCAAGAATTACACGATGGTATTGAAACGCTCTATTCTGAGCCCGACCTTGATGAACCGGAGCACATGGTCGATATCGTCACGTTTCGTGACGGCAGCACCGGTACACGCCGGTACGATCAACATGTTTTCCAAATACGCGCTGCTCGAGATGCGATTTCATAAGATGCGCTGCGAGCAACGACGCATGCTCCATGCTCACCGTTTGCATGCGGGCGTGATTGCACACGGGTATGGCCTCGCACCATGAAAAAGCCGCGTGTGATCAACATCGATCTCCTTTCAGAAGCCGAGTTGATTGACCTCAATCATCGCATTGTCGAGCGCCTCAACATGATCAAACACTTGCGTGCGCACGCCAATATGCTGGAATTCAGTGTTGGCGAGCGGGTATTTTTCCATGCGGATGTCGGACATGTCGAAGGCATCCTTACGCGCTACAATCGCAAAACGGTCACGGTCGTGACCGATGACGGACGTCGCTGGAATGTGTCTCCGCATTTTCTCAAGCACGTGACATCACCGCAAAATACGAAGCAATCGCCACGCCGCCTTTCCTAACTCGATAGGCCCTGCCAGAGAGCATACTGGCGGCTGTATTCCAAGGCGTCCTGTGCTTTGTTCGCTCACTAGCTGCTGTTGCGCAACAACCGTGTTGACGCTGAGATATGTTTTCCAAATTTTACAGCGCTTGTACCATCGCTCTATTTTGTAATACTCACGCCAACCCACCGCAAAGCACGCGTACTCGCCACGAGACAAAGCCGATACAAATTACAGATCAGGACATGATGTCTTGATTCATCGGTTACGTTCTACAACGCATCATGGAGGAATCACATGCCTGGAGTCGGCGGACTAAGTATTGCCAATAATCTGCTTTCGAATAATATTCAACTCAACCTCAATAAGAATCAAGCTTCCCTCCAACATGTCACATCGCAATTATCAAGCGGCCTGCGGATTAACGGGCCGGCTGATGATCCATCAGGCTTCTCTATTGCGACGAACTTACAAACACAAGTCAATAGCCTCGATCAAGCGTCACAAAACATTCAGGATGCAACCAATGCGGCAACGGTTGCGAGTGGAGCACTTTCTACCGTCACGAGTATTCTCCAGCAAGTGCGCACGCTTGCAGTGGAAGCATCCTCAAACTTGCTCTCGGCAAGTGACCGTACGAATATTCAGACGGAAATCAGTCAGCTTGTTTCGGAAGTCAACAGCGTTGCGAATAACACGCAATTTAATGGGCTCAATCTGCTCGACGGTTCAAAAGCCGGATACCAAGCAGCGGTTTCCGCAGCCGTTTCCATTACGCAAAATGCGGCACTCAATAGCCAAAATGCCAACCTTGTCAGCTCAGCAACGGTCAGCACGAGCAATGCTGCCATTGTAGACGGCACGCTCGAGTTTCAGGTGGTGCAAACCGGCACGACCATTGCTACGGAAGTCTTCTATATTACCTCCGCTGGCCTTGGTGGACAACTCGTTACCACCATTAGTAACTTTGGTGCAAGCCAAAACTACACGCTTTCCGGCGTTACCGTTGCTCTTAGTGCGGTTGCGACAAGCGACGTTGGCTCAACCTCATATGTCAAAATCTCTCAGTTTGTATCGTCGACGAATTTCACAACGACTCCGGCATTAAGCGTCCAGTCAGGCGCAAACGAAGGCGATTCGATTGCCTTTAACTTGCAATCGGCAACCGCATCGGCGCTGCGCATCTCAAACGTCAACGTCATTTCATCAAGCGGCAATTTTAACACGCTCGCATCAGAAGACACCATCGGGCAAATTGACAATGCTCTTCAGGTTGTCCTAACGCAACAATCGAGCATTGGTTCTGTCGAAGTGCGCTTGCAACAAGAAGCGGACAATGACAACCTTGCATCGGTGAACTTGCAAGCATCGGAATCGACCATCCGCGACCTCAATGTTGCTCAGGCATCAACGGAATACACCAAAGATCAGTTGCTTATCAATTTCGGTACGTCTTTACTCTCGCAAGCCAATACCAATTCGCAGACGGTCCTCTCGTTGTTCCGATAAGCAAACATTTCTCTACGAAAATGAAAAAGCGCCGCACGTTGCAGATGCATCGCGCGGCGCTTTATATCCATGTGGAATTGTCGTTGTGAATTATCCGCGACGACTCTTGGTCGCAACTTTTCGTTTGGAAACGGGAGCTTTCTTTCCGGCTGGTTTCTTCCGAGAAGTCACCGCTTTTTTTACCGCTGTCTTAGGCCGACCAACGTTTTTCCGTCCAACTGGTGCAGCGGTTGTTGTCTTCTTCTTGCGCCCAGTGTTTTTTACAACAACCGATTTCGCACGCCCAACGGAGGCTTTCTTCCGACCCGAAACGGCCTTTTTCACTGCAGCTTTGGGACGACCAACCGGCTTGCGACTTACCGTTGCAACGGTCGATGTTGCACGTGCTGTCGTTTTCTTGGCTACCACTTTCGCTCGACCAACCGGTTTTGCGGCTGTGGCTTTCGGACGACCTGAGGATTTCCGTGCAGTTGCGGCTTTCGTTGCTGAACGCGTGGTCGTTTGCGTATCCGACGCTTTGGGGCGACCAACCGTTTTCTTCGCGGCAGCTTTCGGGCGACCGACCGCAGATTGTATCGGACGATCACTTGTCTTTGCCGATCCCGCTTTGGGACGGCCGACTCGTTTGCGCGTTGTTGCAGCAACGCTTGACTTCTTCTGACGCGTATGTGCTAGTTGCGGTTTCGCACTAGGCGCATTCACGCTGCCTTTGGGACGACCACGACCGCGCTTTACCATCGGTATGGCTTCTGGTTGGGAATCAGGTTCTTCTTCACGGGGCTCCTGTTCATGTTCTGTATCTGTATCTGTATCTATATTGTCGTTGATATTTTCATGCTCATCATCTTCGTTGTTTTCGTCGATAGAGTCGGGCACTTCGATTTCTTGCTCTGGGAATAGTTCTTCGATTTCTCGTTCAGAATCCATACGTTTCCTGATTTCACGGCATTGGTAGCATCGAGGTATTCGATCTCCTGTCTATTCTCATTATTAAAGAAAATATACAAAACCTGGTATTATTAACTTGTATTACGTATAATCAACGCCTATGAATGTTGTGAATTTCAGAAGTCAGTGTGACTTTCCAATAGTTTATGCGACCACTGAACAGCACGTTCAACTTCGAAGAAGCTCATAGTTCTATGAATCATATTTTTTCTCTGATCTCAAGAGTGGCGGTTTTGCGATTCGACGCATAACTATGCATTTACGCCGCTAAATATGAATATATGGATGCTTTTATGCAACATTCAGCATCGATTTTGCATAAATATACGTTTTTTTTGCAAAATCGCCACTCTCGAGCTCTGATTAATGGCTTCTATTTTATGCCGCTTCAAGCACGCGATATGTTCGTCGCGCAAGCCATAAATCAGGACGCTAGGCCTCTTCACTCTTTACGTACGCTGTAAACTGCTCGGTAAGCCCAATTTCACCAAGGTACACGCCAGTATAATCAACATACGTTCCAAATACACATCGCTCGTGACATTGGTGCATAGATCAGCGGAGACGTTTGGTATTTGCCTTCTTCGCAGCAGTGGGAGCTTTCGTTTTGCTCGATGTCTTCCCGGATGCTGCGGCTTTCTGTATCAATGACTTCGATCGAGTACGCGGCTTCTGTACCAATTCTTTTTTGCTTGAAGTCATCACGGCTTTTGGCGGATTTTGTGCTGTTTTTCCTTTTGGCATCGATGTTTTCACTCGTTGCTTAGGCGTTACGGCTTTTGCTTTGTTGGTTGCACCTGATGACGCAGTTTGTTTCTTTTGATTCACTGCACGAGGCTTCTTAGGAAGTGGTGCCATCGTCGATTCTGCTGCAATGTCGAGCCCGAAGAGTGCAGAGAGATCGTCTGATTCAAGACGTTTTTCATACGTGACCTTCGTTGTCGCTAACGGTAGTGCTGTCTTATCAATGGTGGAAATCAGATCATTCTCATCCACCGCACGAAGTCGGAAAAGCAACTCCGGCTTGTGATCAAAGCGTGCACCAATCCCAAACAAGACAGCCGCTACATGCTTGCACATGACGGCACCGTCTGGGCATGTGCATGCAAATTGAATGTCCTTGCGTTTGGGGAAAAGACCACCATCCTGGCGGCAGAAACGCTCCATCATGCCTTGAGAAAACTTCCCTTTAAGCAGCTCAACTAATGACGCAACGCTGCCGGTACAATCTGCGCAAAGCGTTTTCCAGTGCGCCTGCGGCAACTTCGTAATGTTCACGGTAACGGTGTACATTTGCGATCCCCACACACGTGCTTTCACGGTCCCGGCAGTAATTTGCAGATCAACAACGGCACCATTTCGAACATAGCTACGACCGCGCGGAAGACGAGATGCATAGTCTTGGTAATGCTTCATGTTCTCGCACCATGCTTTGCCCCAAAATGTCGTGGCCAATGCCTTTCCTTCAATAATAACTGGCTCAATCGGGATGCCCTTTTTGAGCAGTTTCTTTATCTCTCGCTCAGCCTGTTGGCGGCGCTTTTCGACCGAAACGTAAGGTGCCCAACCACCATCCCAGCGTCCCATCTATGCACCATCTTTCATGACAGCATTGATATCAAGGCGGATCAGTCGAAGGAGTGCATCATCCGGCATGGTTGTTAGGTTCATTTCTTGCGTTTCTCCAAGTAATGCCTCCGTCAGGCTTTTTTTGTCTTCGATCATGGTATCAATTTTCTCTTCGATCGTGCCACGACACACGAATTTATGCACTAGTACGTTTTGCTTTTGTCCAATACGAAATGCCCGATCGGTCGCTTGATTTTCGACAGCGGGATTCCACCAACGGTCAAAATGGACGACGTGCGATGCTGCAGTGAGCGTGAGCCCGGACCCACCTGCTTTCAAAGAGAGAATGAAAAATGGAACATCCTCGTCTTCTTGAAAACTTCGAACTAATTCACGACGTTGCTTTATTGCTGTTGTTCCGTCGAGTACCAAGCCACGTTGGCCAAAAATTCCCTCGAGAAATACGTGCAACGGTCCGGTCATTTCGCGAAACTGGGTAAAGAGCAGCATCTTTTCTTGCCGCGCGAGCACAACTTCGGCAATCTCTCGCAAGCGAGCAAACTTCCCACTTTCGCTTTCTTGCCAGAGACCATCGCTGAGCCATTGGGATGGATGATTACAGATTTGTTTTAAGCGCATCAACGTGCCTAAAATGACTCCCTTGCGCTCAATGCCATCGCTTTCTTTGAGCGTTTGTATCAGCTGATCGACGGTTTCCTCATACAATGCTGCCTGCTTTTTACTCAAGGAGCAATAAGCTTTTACTTCCGTTTTATCCGGTAAATCAGCAATAATACTCCGGTCGGTTTTCATCCGACGCAAAATATATGGCTGCACTAATTCTCTGAGCGGCCCATACGGATTTTCTTCTGCTTTTGTAAGCCGCTTGAGATATTGCCCAAATTGCCTGGTGGTTCCCAATAATCCGGGATTAATGCAATCGAAAATCGACCATAAATCGGTCAGTTGATTTTCGACTGGCGTGCCGGTTAAAGCAATCCGTGCTCGTGCATGGAGTGCTTTAACGCATTTCGTTTGTTGTGCTTTTGGGTTTTTTATCGCTTGCGCTTCATCCAGAATCAGAAAGCGCCATTCTTTTTCACGCAGAGCCGGAATACGCTGTAAGGTACTGTAGCTGGTAATGACGAGGTCGTATCCGTCAAAATCACCTACACTGAGTTGTTTCATATCTTGGCTTGCGATTGCCATGGAATGGACAATCCGGGCTTTGAGACTCGGAGCAAACTTTTCGATTTCCGTTGCCCAATTCGCAAGGAGCGATGCGGGCGCGACTAAGAGGTTTGCCGATAAAGTCGTATTGTGCCCAATTTGCTTTTGCACGAGCAACAGCGAGAGAACCTGAATGGTTTTCCCAAGCCCCATATCATCGGCAAGGCATGCTCCCAATCCCAACCCTGATAAGACGTGAAGCCATTGGACTCCGGCTTTTTGATAAGGCCGTAGCGTTGCATGCAGAGCCGGACCTGGATCGATATCCGCTCCATCCGGCGCACGCAACGTCTGAAGAATATTCGCAAGCCAGGGACCAGCAGAAATCTCTGACCATGGTGCAAGGGAACGTTGCTGTTCCTCATCTTCTCCAATATCAGCACCAGCAATAATACGCATCGCCTCTGCGAATGGCATCCCTTCGCGACGCGCTAATGCTTGCGCTGCTCGAAAGTGCTCCATGGTGTGTGCCAGCCGGTCACGATCGACTTCCACCCATTGCCCACGTAAGAGCACAAGCCCACTGGTTCCCGCTAGTAATGCTTCAATTTCTGCCTGATTGAGCGTCTCACCGTCAAGTGTCATATCCACGGAAAAATCAAGCAACGAATCCAGCCCGAAATTCGTAGGGATCGTGTTGCCGATTTTGACCTGTACTTTTGGTCGAGCTGGTCGGTGTGCACGCCAGGTTGCCGGCATGCGGACCAAAATACCGGCGTTTTCCAATGCGGTTGCGCTTGCGAGGAATGTTGCTGCTTGCTTCGGCGTCCAACGTAGTGGGTGGAAAATTTCCCCACGCTCAACCATTTCGGCAAGCCACGGGCATGTGAGCGAAGCACGCTGTACCGGCAGTAATAATGAAAGCAGTTTTTCATGCTGAGCCGCACCGGCGTATTCGCGGAGGGCTTGTTCTAAAGGAACATGCTGTGGTTTTGCTTGTGCAGTAAGCCGCATGGTATAGGTGGCGAGAAAGGCAAACGGTGCATCGGCGTCACGACGATTTTCAGCAAGATTAAAATAGACGCGACCAACAAAATTCCACACCGGACTGAGGCTATGAATATAGGTTTGTAGGTCTTGTCCGGATTGTGCAAACGCTGTTGCGAACGCATCCGCGAGTTTTTTCCATAAACTCTGCAAGACATCGATCGTCAGGTATTCTGCACCAATCATCATTGGCGCACTTCGCACGAGTTCGATGAGCTGATCGTCATCCGGCACAGCAATGATTGTGAGCGACTTGGCATCCTGTTCGTCTTGGGGAACATGACGGCATAAAGCGGTGATATATCGCGCTGTAAAGGCACGCCACCATTGAAACGATGCTGGTAATGCCTGTTCAAGATTGCCAGCTCCGAGATGGAGCAAGAGTGCTCCGCTTCCTTGTGCGCTCATCTCGCACAGGCGTCGACCGAGTACTTCGGGGATTTCAGATCCGTCGTTTGCAGCTTCCGCAAGTAACTCGCCATGTGGCGTGAGGCGTAACCGCAATCGTGCCGTTTCTGCCGATCGTTCGAGAGCTTTTTTACTACGTACTGCAATTGATTTTGCAGTAACTAATGCGGTGCTGCTCGTTTTCGTGGACTGTTTCATCGTTTAGGTATGGCTCCGGTGCGTGCGCTCGTGGTCACAGGTGCTAAGAGTTCTTCTGTTGCTTTGCATTTCGGATAGCACGAGCATCCAAAGAACTGCCCCGTTTTCCCGTTTCGCAACAGCATCTTCCCGGCTGAACAGTGTTTGCATGGATGCGCATCTTCATGAGCAGCAGCCTTTGCAGCCGCTGCTTCGAAGTTCGGTTGGCCTGCATGGTCAGGAAAGGTTGCGCTACACTTCGGATATCCGGTGCATCCCCACCAGAACTCACCAGGACGACGTCCTGCACGGCGCATTAAAGCCGATGTTGTACAACTTGGGCACCGGATAGCATTCGGATCGTCCAGGGTAGTACGCGCTGCCCACGGGGTTGCTGCGGGCTTGCCCTTCACATCGTCAAATGCAGCACGACAGTGCGGGTATTGGTTACACAGCCAATAGGGCTGTACTTTCCGCTTGCCTTTGGGCACACGGGATTTGAGCAAAAGCGTTCCCTGCGAACAAACGGAGCAGAGGGGACCGTCAATAGTTTTCCCGCTCGCAGAAATACTCTTTGGTGCGCTTTTTTGAAATGCCAGTAATTCTTGATCGAGTTCCGCATTGGCAGATTTAAGCAGATCGATATAGACATATTTGCCTTGCGCAATGAGGTCTAATCCGTGCTCCATGTTGCGCGTGTACGCGATGTCGACAAAGGAAAAGCGTCCACGGCATGTATCGACTAATGCTTCACCCAATGGTGTCGGGTGGAAGTTCTTCTCTTTGCCTTTGATCACGTACTCGCGTTTAACAATAAGGCTAATGATTGATGCATACGTTGATGGACGGCCAATTCCATGATGTTCGAGCGCTTTGACTAAGCTGTATTCTTTGTAGCGAGGTGGCGCTTTGGTTGTACGTTTCTCCACGGTTCCATCAAGCGCGACTTTTGCTGCGCCATGCGGGAGATTTGGTACGGGATTCTTTGGAATAGGATCTTCTTTTTCTTCTGCTTGATCGTCGGCAAGAAACGCCTTGAAGCCGGGCGTGGTCAGAGTTGATCCTCGGGCTACGAACTGTGCATGTTTTCCTTGATGGACGGCATCTCTTGATTCGAGCAATGCCGTCCGCACATCGTACACGGCGTCGGCAAGTTGTGAAGCAATGGCCCGGCTTCGGATGAGTCCGTAGAGTGCTTGCTCTGCAGTTGTTGCGGGAGTATCCGATGCCGTGGTCGCATCGGCAAGCGCGATACGTGTTGGCCGAATCGCTTCGTGCGCTTCCTGTGCTTGCGTTTTGGCAGCAAAACGTCGAGGTTTTTCCGGCAATGGAAGCTGTTGTTCGGTTGCCCAACGACGAATGGTATCAATGGCTTCATTGGAGAGATTGGGGCTATCCGTACGATGGTAGGTAATAAAGCCTTTGGTAAACAGGGATTGCGCAAGACTCATCGTCCGCTCAACATCCAGAAACAGTGCGTTTGCTGCTGCTTGCTGAAGCGTTGCAGTGGTGAATGGAGCCGGAGGGGCTTTTCGCGCAATCGTATTTTGGCATTTCTTCACCTGCACATGGCGTACTTCCGCAATCTGTGTCGCGACCGCTTCATCAAGCCAGAGTTTTTCTTCATGCTTCGCAGGGAGAAAATTCGTACAATTCCATTCTGCCGTCCATGCTTTCCCATCATCGCTGAAATGAAGAATAACCCCAAAATGCGTTTGGGGAACAAAGTTGGCAATTTCTCGCTCTCGATCGACAATCAATAGCACGGCAACCGTTTGGACTCGGCCTGCCGTCAGTTTTTGTTGTGTCACACGCCGCAATGAGGAAGAAACGCGGTATCCAAAGAGTCGATCCAACGCTCGTCGGGCTTCTTGCGCTTGCACAAGATTCTGGTCGATTGCACGCGGGTTTGCAATTGCATGAAGAATTGCCGGTTTCGTAATTTCGTGGAATGTCACGCGTTTTGCTGAACGGAGCTTGAGCACTTGGGCAAGATGCCATGCGATCGCTTCGCCTTCGCGATCCGGATCGGTTGCAAGATAAATAGCGCCAGCGAATGATATTTTTTCACGAAGCTTTTTGACAATGTCTTTCTTCTCTGGGCTAATTTCATAGACAAGCTCGTACGTTTCTACACGAACGCCGGGTGCATTCGGAACAAAGCCTGTTTCCTTGCCGGTTTCTCCACGGACCGGAAGATCACGAATATGTCCAACCGAGGCGGCAACCATCCAGCCATCTCCGAGCATGGGAGCGATTTTCTTTGCTTTACTTGGAGATTCAACGATTAATAATGATTTCGCCATGCGTATCTCGTTCTTCCCAAACACTTACATGTAGGTTTCTCTGTACGTATGTCACGCGCTTGCGCGTGTATCTGAAAGCCGTGTTTCTCTCGCCTTCATGCGGCTATTAATTCTTGAGATAACCACTCTCGCAGTTTTGACCAGCGACGACGTATTGTTCCGCCTCTGAGCGCAATAGCTAACGCTTTCTTCTGCCCAACCAATACCACCAGGCGTTTCCCACGCGTGATCCCCGTATAGATTACATTGCGCGCAAGCATGGGGTAATGCTGCGTCGTCAACGGAATCACCACGACGGGATATTCCGATCCTTGGCTTTTGTGAATCGTCGTTGCATAGGCAAGCACCAATTCATCTAACTCATCGAATGCGTAGGTGATTTCACGGCCATCAAAGAGCGCCACTAATTCAGCATTCTCACGGTCGATGTTGCGAACGATTCCAAGATCTCCATTATAGACTTCACGTTCGTAATTGTTCTCGACTTGCATGATCTTGTCACCCGGTATAAATTTCGTCCCAAAGCGCTCGACACGATCTTCTCCCGCATGATTCAAGGCTGCTTGCAATTCTAAATTCAATGAACGCGCACCAACGCCGCCGCGGTTCATCGGACAGAGCACTTGAATATCACGAATAGGATCAACCGCAAAACGGCGTGGAATGCGTTCTCGTACAAGCAAAAGGAGCTTGCGGACAATATCTTCGGGTTCAATTGCATTCACGAAGAAAAAATCGGAATGATCATCAGTAGCAAGCTCCGGCATCAGTCCACGATTAATCCGGTGAGCCGTCGTGACAATGCGACTCTCTGCTGCTTGCCGAAAAACTTCGAGAAGCCGCACGACGGGAATCTGGTTGGAATGAATCAGGTCGGCCAAGACTTGCCCTGGTCCAACCGAAGGCAATTGATCGACATCACCAACGAGTAACAATGCTGCACGCGTAGGCAATGCACGCATCAAAGCACGCATGAGCATGACATCAACCATGCTTGTTTCATCAACGACAAGTAAATCACAATCGAGTTGTGCCTGTTCGTTGTATTTGAAGCCGCCGTTTGATGGATCGGCTTCTAAAAGACGGTGAATGGTTTTCGCTTCAAGGCCAGTACTTTCTGAAAGACGTTTCGCTGCACGCCCTGTCGGAGCACAAACGGCAACGCGGGTTCCTTTTGCGCGCAAAATCGTTAAGATCGCTTTGACTAACGTTGTCTTACCGACACCAGGGCCGCCGGTCATCACGAGTACCTTGGAAGCAACTGCGAGATGTACCGCATCCCGTTGGCTTTGCGCAAGCTCGAATCCAATAACACCCTCGACCCACGGAATAGCACGTTCTGCATCGATACGAGGCCACGGTGTATCCATTGCTGCGAGAGTTTGCAGACGTTGAGCGATTTCACGTTCGGCATAATACAATCCAGCAAGAAACACACACGGTATGCCGTCGACTCCATCGGCGATGACATTGCCATCAGTGAGTTCAAGCGCCAGTGCCGTTTCAATGAGTGCTTGTTCTGCTTGAAGCAAGGTACAAGCCAATGGGAGAAGTTCAGCGAGCGGGAGCCCGCAATGCCCCTGCTCCATGGCTTCCGCTAGCGCAAACGAGACACCGGCGCGAATACGGATCAGTGCATGCTTTTCAATACCGAGCTTCGCAGCAACTTGATCGGCTGTACGAAAACCGATGCCGCGAATATCGCGTGCTAAGCGATACGGATTTTCACTGATCAGTTGGACGGCTTCGGCACCGTATGTTTTAAAGATGCGCACAGCGCGTGAGGTTCCAACGCCGTTCGCATGGAGAAACAGCATGATCTCACGGATAACTTTTTGATCTGTCCACCCCGCAATAATACGCTGTGCGCGTACCTCGCCAATACCGGTCACTTCGCGTAAGCGTTCTGGCGACTCTTCGATAATATCAAAAACAGCTTCCGCAAAAGCCTTGGTCAGCTTTTCGGCATACACCGGGCCGATGCCACGAATCATACCGGAACCGAGGTACTTCTCTATTCCGTCTAATGTCGTTGGAGCAGTTGTTTTGAGGAAATTTGCGCGAAGCTGAAGACCATGTGTGCGGTCGTTGCTCCAGATGCCTGATATCTGCACGAATTCGCCAGCAGCGATGACCGCTGCGTGCCCAACCACCGTGACGAGCTCTTTATGCCCACGCGCTTTGACGCGGATAACGCAGTATCCATTTTCAACGTTATGGTAGGTAACCCGCTCGACAATTCCCGAGAGAACTTCAAGGTTCTCGTCAGCCATGGAAAGCCGTCATGCCGAGTACTTCATGCCTATTTTTCATACAAGTATTTTTTCATACTTGTAGATTGTGTATGGGAAAATACTTGTATGTTATCCGTTAAGCAACTGCTTGATAGGGTTATTTGCGTGATCCTTCGCTTGAGGCAAAGATGCAGCGTATTGTTTGAATGCTTTAAGTAGAACTTCACTGCGAGTCTCATCTGTATCATAACAGAGAAACTTAAGAGCTTTTATCGCCTCTTCTGGCCAACGCACTTGAACAAGATCAAGTGGAATTTTTTTAGGCTTTACTTTTTGTGAAGCTGCTTCTGATCGGATCGGGCTCCTTGGTGGTGATGCAGAAATTGTCACCGCCTCATTTGGAATTAGATCATCATCGCTCAGCAAGGGCCTAGAAACTTTTCCCATCTTTGTCTCTCTATGACTTGGAGTTGATTGCTTTGAGCCGATCTTTAATATCACTCCAAAGCATAGTAATTTCTCTGGCTGCTAACTTTCCTGGCTCTTCTTCTTGTGCGGTAAGCCCCTCGCCGATACTCGTGATATAAGCGACTCGATCACCTATAAAACTTTCCGATACTTGTCCATGACTAGAAAGTGCGGCAGCCGTTTGAGCAGTAATGCGTGCATTTGGTTTGACCATGTTCAACACAAACATGAAGTTTAAAGCTTCTTTTTTAAGTGTACTGACAGTCGTCGCGGCTGACCAAGCATCTTGTTTACTAGGCTTCAAGGGTACAAGAACAAGATCGGCAAGCTTCAAAAGATCAGTAATTTCGTCCGAACGAACTGGAGCGGTATCGATTATCACATACGCCACCCCTCGAGTTTTTAGCACTTCGAGCCCTTCGGCCAGACGGTCGAAGGGGAGTTCTGAACGTTCAGGAGTTTCTGCCTCTCGAATTGAGTGCCACCGTGCTAGTGATCCTTGAGGATCAGTATCAATGATATGTACTGGGCCATCGCCGATGCGCTCTGCTTCAACAGCCAGATGGGCAGAAAGCGTGGTTTTCCCACTTCCCCCTTTCTGACTATTTACGATTATCACATACATGTATAATTGAATACTGCAATACTCACATATTTCCATTTAAGTATTTATTCATACTTGTATGCGCCCATACGTCCATCACATTTAAGATAAGACTTTGTAGCTCTAATAGTTACCGGAGGGTATAAGCATGCCGTAAATCCGTGTTTATATGAGGTTCTCGGTCCATATTCGCCCCCAAACCAATATTGAGGAATTGCCCCTTCTATCTATATGCAAGGGGACAAAAGAACTTTTAACGTTCACAAATGCAAATTTCCATACTTTGGAATGTCGCATTTCTGAATTTGAACGTTCGTGCTATAATAAAATCGATTAGCCGCTGGAGGGCGTACCAAGTGGAGCATGTTAAGCAGATCGACGCACGAGGTGCAGTCGTTATTCCGAAGAATTTTCGAGGCAATTTCACACACGTTGAGGTCACTCAGCGTGAAGATGGAGTCATTGAACTTCGTCCCCGTATTATGGTAGATCCGACTCAAGCGTGGTTCTGGACCCAGCCATGGCAAACAGGTGAGGCTAAAGCACAGGCTGACATTGATGCTGGGAGAACCAAACGCTTTGAAAATGGAGACGACTTTCTTGCCGAACTACATTCCTTACAAAACTCTTCTCGACCTGAGTCAGCGAACCATACCTTGTGAAATTTGGCCGAACCGACCATTTTATTATTGAATTTCAAAGGCTTAGCCCTAAAGAGCAAGAGCTAGCATTAACAATGGTTGAGGCTATTAATTCTGCATACGCCATGCATCGCGCTGCGGAGAAGGAAGGCATTCCAGAATGGCCTGCCCGTTTGCGAGTAAAGAAGGTGCAAGGCATCCCAAAGATCTGGGAAATTACCTGGAGCTTTGCTGGCCCCGACGGGCGTGCAACTTTTGAATATTTTGACGTGGATGGTGAACCGGCGATTCTATGGCGTAGAATTGGGACACACGAAATCTTCAAATCGCCATAGGCATACTCACATACTCGCATGCTTGCGTACGAGTATGTGAGTATGTGGGCGTGTAAATAAATTTATGCCGATTAGCTTCGGGTCGAAGCATCGCAGTTTAAGACTGAGGGCTTGAGCGTACAGTAAATCTACACTTCATACATGTATGTTAGTATGAAAGCATGCTAGTATCCTAATAGTTTTACTTGTTGAAATCATACTTGTATTGTTGTATGAAACCATATCGAAAAAATCAATGCTCACTTGCAAATGAGAAGCCGAAGACAACTAAATCATCCAGTGATTCAAGGGATGTAGCTCCTAAAAAAGTCTCGGTTGTACGGAAGAAGAGCTGATTTTCTTCGCCCGGCGCGCACAGAATGAGCCCTGCGTCTTGAAGCGTCTGCAAGACATGCGTGGCATCGGCGTCTCGGTATTCCGCAATCTGTCTTGCGGTAACCGGCTGCAGGTAGGCAACCAGCGCTAATGCCTCGAGTGCCGACTCAGACAGCTCGCGTGGCGTGTCGTAATATGCCGTAAGGACTGATTGAGTAGAAGAAGCTGGAATGAACTGAAAC
>Ga0116231_10007446_pt1 | contig 20023 bp, 12 predicted proteins | sample S1TSphgellanicum_2_FD_89695 | JGI IMG/M metagenome (GOLD analysis project Ga0116231, IMG submission 89695) | Host-associated microbial communities from peat moss isolated from Minnesota, USA - S1T2_Fd - Sphagnum magellanicum MG | ecosystem: Host-associated > Plants > Peat moss > Unclassified...
CAAATCTCGCTCTTTTTTTTTTTTTTTTTTTTTTTTTTTCTTTACCCCCAAAAAAGACAAACCACCCCCCCTCTTTTTTTTTTTTTTTTTTTTTTTGTGCACCTAGAAAAGATGACAAACATCGGCTCATGGTCATCTTTTTTTCTTTTGTTTTTGTGCAACCAGAGAAAATAATAACGAGCTAGCTCGTTGTTGTCTTTTTGTTTTATTTTTGTGCACCCAAAAAAATTGAATGTCACAAACAGCATCACCCATCGCTTACATCACTGCTTACACCAACATAGTTGCGTACATCATCGCTTGCACCAACATAGTCATTTGCATCATCGCTTGCACCAACATAGTCGTTTACATCATCGTTTGCACCAACATAATTGCCTACATCAGTGCTTACATCATCATTAACTATTAATAAACTCCTAGTTCATTATTAATTAAGAAGTTTCTCAAAAAGCTTCCTTGGTTAGTGCACACATGGAAGCTTATATGGAAATTTTTTTGAACTAGGAAGAACTTTCTTGGTTAGTGCACACATGGAAGTTTTTATGGAAATTTCCTTGAACTAAAAAAAGCTTCCTTAGTTGGTGCACACATGGAAATTTCCTTGAGCTAAAAGAAGTTTTTTTCATCGATGCACCCAATGGGGTATAAATAGGGGTAAGACCTCCCATTACCTTCAATTCGTTCACCACAAGTTTTGGGTACACTTACTTGTCCTAACTTTTGTTTTCATACGTCATCAAAATAAAGTTCCATTTGAATCATCTTTTAACATATATCGTGTTCTTGCCTTGTGTCTTTATGTTTCCAATCTTGAATTAAACTTAAGTTTTCATTTCTTGTGATTTATTTTCCTTGTTGTGTATTTGGCTTAATTCTTATTCTTGTAGTTTTTCGTGCCTATGACAACAACAATGAGTCGACATTCATCATCGTTTTTTCTTTTTTTCTTTTTGTGCATCCAAAAAAGACGATGACAAGCCAACACTCATTATTGTCTTTTTTTCTTTTGTTTCTTTGCACCTAGAGAAGCGGTGATGAACTAATGCTTGTCATTGTGTTTTTTTTTTTTTGTGCACCAAAAAATATGACAACGAATGCCAACTTGTCATTATATTTTTTTCATTGTTGAACAAATAGGCAACATGTGTCAAATTAATAATTAACATAATTTTAAAATATTTTCAAATAATCAATATAGTTAATATAATTAATTAATGAAATTATATATATATAATTATAAAATGAAGTGTAAGAATATTATGATATAATATTAATTAATTGTAATAAAAAAAGATGGTATTTTAGTTATTTAAAATAGGTTCAATGATTTTTTTTCCTTTAAAAGTCTTTTAGTTTTTTTTTTTTTTAATTTGGAATTTTGTTTCGAGATGGATCCTCAAAGGAAATGTGCACGAAAGGCACAAAAGGTGTCAAATAGAATTGAAGAACAAACAATTGTTGTATATGCAGCCCCACCTTCTCAAGGTATATTATGAAAGGTGCATTCTAAATTTGCATATGGCCACATCAAAACCCATCTTTACTCTCCATGCGAAAATAAAAATGGGATTTTTTTTGGTCATTTTTTTTATTGCAATACCTGAACATTTTTAATCAAGTTTCTTTCACATAATAGAACACTACCTTGTTGAGGCAATTTGGGCAAGCAAAATTGCCTATGCAAAACCTTTAAAAGTTACATGGGTTGTTTGGCATTGGACATTAAAGTCCAATAAGCACAACCAAGCCAAATAAATGGATGTAATATCCAAGTATCATGATTCCAAAATTATTCATGGGCGGTATATTTCCCCATATATATATATATATTTACATTGTTTGCATCTTAACATTGGAATCTAATTTTATTTATTTATTTGGTTAGACTTCAAGGCACAATAAAGGAGGCTTTGTTGTAGATGCAATTCAACTTGCATTTGAACATCGTCAACTATTTACTCATCATCATGCAACAAAAGTTGTAAAAACTACAACAAAGTATCGCACCAATATGGGCATTGCTTCTAGTTCATCCTCCTTAAAAGAATATTTATAGATATAATTTTAATGCACATACACACCATTTTTGTATCGAACCATTATAAATTAACTTAACATGATATATTTTTGTCACCATCCTTTTTGTAATGTGGTTATTTGAACATTTTTGTATCGATCCACTTGTTTTAATTTTGGCATTTAATTTAAGGATTTGTAGATTTTGGGATCATCTTATGCCATGTTACACACAATACCCCCATATACCACAAATAAATTACATTTGTACTATAAACCAAATGAGCAACACCTTCATTTAATAGGGTTAGCATAATCTAAGGCCATGCTAAAACATTTAAACAATATATTTATTATATTTATCATGAAATACTCGCACAATAACCTTAAGGAAAAAATGTAATTTAACATTTTTATATAATTACATTGCCCATTTTCATGAAAGGACCCCTTGGTGCATAAATTGATTTGTCTATGCGAGTATTGCAAAATTTTGATCTTCTCTTGTTTATGGTGGGTTTTCCATAAAACGTTTCAAATTGCAATACCCGCATATCAACCAATTCATGTTCATGTTCCACTACCCTAATTTAAACTTTTGCCTAATATATGTTTCAAATAAATAAACAGGACATTGGGTTTAAGGTTTAGGGAAATTGAGCCCACCTTTTTGTCATTAATTATTTTTAAGTAACCTTTTTCCTAACATTTATGTTATGGTTGGTTGGGGTCGCCCACCCTCAAATTAGGTTTAAAACACAAGTTGATAATTTGTACACAATTTAGGGTTATGCAAAAATAATTCCAAAACTAGGTTTAACACTTAGTTCAAAAAATTGTTAAATTCCACCATTGAAGTTATGTAACCAATTCTTTTTGTGTTTATTAACTTTAGGGTCAATGTAGGGGTTTTTTGTTACATAAAAAGGTTTTAGTTCAACATGTTAAACTTGATTGTATAAGTTTGCTTAATTTTTCAAATTTAAACCTATGCATCCATTAGGTCATAATGTCTACATGATGAGGGTTAAAGTTTTCAATTTGTAATACCGTGCCCTATTACCCTATGTCATATCCCAAATGCATGCCCCAACCCCAAATTGCAATACCTAGGTAAATCTATGTTATGTAACACCCTTTGATTTAATAATGTAAAAATATGTTCCCTCATCATTTAAAGTTATGTAAGTACATCATGTTTACCAAATGCAATACTTGCATATAGTGTATAAAAATAATAGGAAATATCCAAAAGATACTTGTTTAAAAAAATTAAACAATTATTAATACCTTCATCTTTAAATGTAAGCATTGACTATGGGCATGTCCCAATTTTTCCAAACCCTAATTTGTAATACCTATATCATCTACAATGAATGTTAGGGTGCTCATTAAGGTAATTTTGCCTTTATTACTATAATGTAATATTATTAATCTACCATAGTAAGCTTATATGTATAAATCTATATTATGTACCTTCACCAAAAGCCCCTTTTTGGTTAATAAATATTTATTATGTAGGTATTGCGAAAACTTAATCCTTCATCATCTAGGTTACTTAAGGGGATTTTGTCCACCAAATACAATGCCTACATTTAATGGACAGAATGCAATAAGAAATATCCAAATTATATTTATAACTAAAGCAAATCCATTAAAGCAAATCATCATTTTGATGAAAAAAAGTAGGACAATACTTGCATCAAATGGTCAAATCCCCCTTAGGATGGAGTAGGGAATTTGTAATACTTTCGTTTAACGTAATTAATACCCATAAAATATATGAAATTATATGCAATACATATATTAGTGCCCGTTAACTTTAATTATGATATACCCTAAACTTTGCAATACTTGCATGCAAGACCAATTAAATGCCACAAGAAATAAGATGCATAAGCATTACCTACATATTGACCTAGTGATTATTTTACAATTGACTTGCAATACCCACCTTTATATGACATTTGAGTGAGATATTCTTGTTTAGGATTTTTAAAAAATATGTGTTATCTAACCTTAACAATGTAACTTTAACTTAAAAACCTTATATGTTCACTGATACAAAAATCAATGCGTTAACACGTAAATAATATATTCTTTGACATAATTGTAATATGATGCACATTTTAATAATGGAAAATTAAAATGGGGGATTAGTACAAACAAGTTTGTGTTGTTTTTTTTCACTCATGAACCTTCTTCTTACGGATATTTCCATGTTCTAACATCGTCTCATGCCAATCTTTCCTTCGATGCACTGAATTACCAAGTCCATCATTGATGCAATGAAATATCATGCTGAGATGCATGACTACATTTGCATTGGAAAGGTGAATACATCATATATTTGTTGTAATAATGCGCAACAATGATCTGGTGTGGTCTATAAGTTAAACCCCACCTTCTTTGATTTTGTTGATGATTTATTGCATTATGTCACCCATTCGAATAAGCATTTTCTCCGTGGGGGTGGAGGAACTTGAAGTTGGTTTTGATCCTTTTTTTTTTTTCACATTAAGGGAGGTATCATTCAATGTCATAAATTCGCACATATCAACAACCCATGGTTCTTCAAAGTGATCTTCATTGGCCTTTTCATCAACACTCCAATGCGATGTGCATTAAACACCATCAATGTGAACAAATGAAATTTTACATCATTGGTGCCAAAGGTGGCATCCATTGACATTGCCCCATTATCACCTAATGAAACCATGGCTTGCAATTAAGATGAGGTTTATATCCCTATTGTGAATGGGACATGAATCCCATTATTCTCACTTGCATCTTGAAAATAAAACACATCATCTAGATTATTAAATGCCCACGTGCGAAGGGAAATGGCTGAATTTTTGTGTAAACACTATCTCTTTTGTGTTTGTGATCCAAGTAAACAATGTCTTATTGCCTAATGAAATCATCCCTTGTCATTGTTTCTCCTTCATTGATTTTAACCCACCATATTGCTTTGTGTTTGTTATATATTTGCTTGACAATGTAACCTAAACCCAATTATGTCCAAATGTGGTCCTTGAGGGCTTGTGACATTCATGGGGCAAAAAAAAGTGGTTGCATAATGGAATCAAGATCATGTTTGCCATGTGTAGACTCACATTGGCCTGTGTATGAGATAGATGGTAGAAGATTATCTCCACCACCTCAGGTCGTGTGTACAATTGCTTAATCAAAAATTGAGCTAAACAGCCCCATTTAATGAATCGATGGTGGTTTGGGTCTCCATGATTGTCTTCCAATCCGTGTTCACATGCATACTTACAAAATGTAATCAATTTAAGACTTAAAATTTGGTACAATATGAGATTTAAAAACAATTTCCATATAACAAAAATGAACAATAAAACATCATACCAAATATGGCCGAAGTGGTTTTGGATTCTTGGCATTTTTACATTTTCTTGTGGGGGTATCCGTTTATAAATGGTCCATTCTATTCAGGAGTCTTCATGGTTTCATTCATCATTTAGAAATTTCGAAACTTGTGCATTTGGGATGTATGCACATTCAATTTTGATTATATGTGCCCTTCCATGTCGAACATTTTTTTTCCACACCAAGTCCATGTTGTTGAAGGGTGACTTCCTTGGGTTTTGGATCTCAATAAATTGAGATTTTGAAACACAACCCATGTTGGAAACTATGCTTTGAGCTTATTGTACAAGAAAAGATGGTAAATTAATGTTAATGTCTAAAGATTTATACTTGCAATATGTTGAATTACATGTTAATTGTCATATTCAATACTAAAGCAAATGTCCATGTTTTAAATACTTGATTTGTATCCTTCATCTAAACCTTATATAATCATGCACATAATACCCTAAATGTTAAGTATGGAAAACATATGTTATGGTCTATGGCCATGATTGTAAGTTTTAAATTGCAATACTCACAAGTCTATTTTAAATCCATATTATCTATGGATAATCTAAATGTATTACCCACATGATAGTTAACAAATTGCACTATTTATAGAAAAAAGAAATGTAATACTTGCATGACAATTTAAATATCCACACTATATGTGGGTGGCAAAATGCAATACCCACATTATGACCTTAATCCACACTGTATGTCGGAGCCCTAAATGTAATACTTGCATGGCAATTTAAATATGCACATTATATATGGGTGGAAAAATGCAATACCCACATTATGACCCTAATCCACACTATATGTGGGAGCCTTAAATGCAATACATGCATGATAATTTTTAAATGCACATTGTATGTGGGGGCAAAATGCAATACTCACATTATGACCTTAATCCACAATATATGTGGAAGCCCTAAATGCAATATTTACATGACAATTTAAATATGCATGCTATATGTGGGTGGCAAAATACAATATCGAGATTATGACCCTAAATCCACACTATCTATGGGAGGTCAAAATGTTAAATCCATATATCAAACATGGAACATTCATATTGGAATTTGATGACCGTATCAAAACCATCCAAGGAAATTGATTTATTTTAATTCGAAACAAAACAATTTTTAAAAATGATTTTAAAAAAATCATATCGTTGATGTTAAATTATGATATCACATTCAAAGGAATTATATCTTGATTTGAAAACACAACTTAAATAAATCAACACACATTTCATTAAACCTTAAACTTAAAACCCTAAATAATCATAATGGTAAATGATTTCAACCTAATGATTATACAACCAAAACTACAAATGGAATACAAAAAAGATTTATAGCAACTATGTTTTGAATTTTTAAGCTAATCAACTAAAAATTATAATGAATGGAAGCATTAACCTTAGAATGTAAAACTAATTACCCCAAAATGTTTTTATATAACCTAAACAATTTTAATGGTAAAGTCATAAAAAGTAATAACTATATAAACATATATAAATGCCATACAAAATAATCTTCTATGAGTGAATGATGAAATAAAATTTAAATACAATGAAAAGAAAAAATTAAATTAATGAAATAAAAATTTATTCTCTTACCTTTACTGTGGTCACTCCAACTTGAAAGCCCAACTTGAAACCTTTTTCAACCACCTCAAAAGAGATAAATGAATTTTGTTGCAAGTATTTGTATGTGAATATTTGGCCAAATTTCCCCTCCAAAATCCAACCTAGGGTTAATTTTTATTAATATTAAAAATTGTGCAAATATTCATAAATGTTTGATATCTTTTTAACTCTAAATTTATCAAGCTTATTCCTTAATTAAATTAAATAATCTTGCATTAAATGGTCCAAAGCGAAGGTAGAAAATCGCTACCAAAACATGTAATTGCAATACCCACATTTAAGGTTAGTGGCTTATCGTCAGCACAAGTTTGAATCAAACCACAAATATATGTTATAACTCCTTTGTAATACCCACATTTTATGTTATGATTTTTGCAATCGAAGTTCACAATTTGCAAGTGCATAAGTAGGTACGATGGGCCAATATGATGACATGTGGGTAGGTAGGTTTTGCCAATAAGTAAATGTTTTGCTACTAATTAAAGTGGCATTACTAAAAATTGTATATACTCTTTTAATTAATTTTTGGAATAGGAATTAGGTAGAAGTTTAACTAGTAGGATATATAAATTTTGCCAAGAAATAGAAGTTTAGCCAAGAAGAAATATAGATTTAACTAAGAGAAATAAATTTAACTTAAAAATATATAGGTTTTGCTAAGGGATAAAAGTTTAGCCAAAAAAATAATATAAATTTAACCAAAAATATATATGTTTCACCAAGAAAAAATATAGGTTTTGCCAATAGAGAGAACTTTAGCCAATAAGATATATGCATTTAACCAAGAGAGAGAAGTTTAATTAATAAAATATATAAGTTTAACCAAGAAAAAATAAAGGTTTAGCTAAGAGATAAAAGTTTAGCCAAAAAGAAATAAAAGTTAGCCAATAAGATATATTGGTTTAGCTAAGAAATAGAAGTTTAGCCAATAAAATATATAGGTTTTGCCAAGAGATAAAAGTTTAGCCAAGAAGAATTATAAGTTTAGCCAAGAAGAAATATAGGTTTAGCCAAGAAATAAAAGTTTAGCCTAGAGGAAATAAAAGTTTTGCCATGGTAAGTAAGGGATTAATTGTTAGTTCATAGGCAAGGCTAAGATTTAGGTCAGGAGGGTAACTAGGTGGGTGGGTAGTATGTAAGTCATGGTTGGGAAAAATTTGACAAAAAAAAAAGGTCAAAGGTCAATAACCCAAAAAAATTGATTGTGGTAGAATGCTAGTTAACCTAATGTAAAGAGGTGAATCATTCGGCCCATCCTATGGACAAAATGGCCAATTGGTGTAAACATGGGGGCTAGTTCACTCTGGCTTATTGCGTCCACAAAATGGGCCAAAGTGAACAAACAGCCACCAATGAACTAGTTGGTCATTCTGTCCACTAGATGGGCTGCGTTTTTTCATTCGGCGCTAGATGGGGTTCATCATAGTCCATTTCTTTTTGTTGTTGACCATTATATTTATTTATTTATTTATTTTTGGTTCTTGGTCATTTTTCCCCTTGAATTAACCTCACACATAGCTACCCTACCCAGCTTCCTACCTTCATAAGTATTCACCAACCTTAGTACCCTATTTATTATCCCCTATTGACATACCTACCTTAATAACTAGTTATCCTATTGACCTAACTATTATATTAACTACCTACTTTACTAATTTAGCTACCCTATTAATTACATACCCTATTAACTTAGCCATTGTATTAACTACTTACCCTACTGACCTAGCTACCCTACATACACAACCACCTCATTAACATAAGTATTTTACAAACCTAGTTTCCTTGATAAGGTAACTTGTTTCTTATGTACTAACTTGCCTATCTACTTAACTACCTTGCTAGTGTAACTTTCTTCCTACCTACTAATTTGTTTACCTATGCCTACCTACCCTAATAGCCTATCTACCTTACTCCTTGAACTTCCTTTCTACTTATTAACCCAACTAACTACTTATCTACACTTTTTACATAGCCAAATACCTAATTAACTATCTACTCATTTTTTCCAACCCCCCACCCCACCCCCCACACCCAATCTTACCTATCAATTTATTAAGGTTCACCCTAGTTCATGGATGATGAACATAGGTCCCCATATGTAAGTATTACAAATAATTTATAGTGGAAACAATGCCATAATTGCAGAGATTTTGGTTAAGTTAATGCATATTTAACTAAATTTTGTTTACTTAATTTATTATAGAATGGACATTATAATACATCTTTTCATGTAATTATTATAAGTATGTACTATTGGATTATGGTTTAAGTTTAGGGTTGGGACACATAAATTAATTAATAAGTTTTTCACAAATGTATAGTAATTAACCTAAAGTAGGATAAATTTGAGGGGAAATTTTTAAGGTTTACACATATGTGAAGTAATACAATTTCATTTTATATCTTCTTCCAAGAGAGTGGAAAAAATTAGGTTGGAGAGGTCACACAAAGGTAAGAGACATATGTTCTCTTTTGGTTTTGTATGAAATTTATTTGATTATTTTTGAGGATTAAGGTATTATCTTTTAGTCAATAAATATTTGTTTAAAAATTTAAAATTTTGGGTTTTTAATTTTTTCCTATGTTCTTTTAAATTTGTTTGTTTTGCATTATATAATTTGTATAATTTGTCTAATTTTTTAGGTTTAGGGCATATATCACTAGGATTTTTTTTATTAGGGTTCGTATAATTAGGGTTGTAATAGGGCTTATGGAAAAAAATCATTTGGATTTTTAAGGTTATGCTTTATGATTTAGTGTATAGGAGTTTGGTTCATATATTTTAGGGTTTAAAGTTCATACTTTAAACTTTGCTCATTATATTGGTTTTTGATATTATCACTTGTTTAGATCTATACCATAATTATGAATCTCCTTTGTTTTCATATGTTCCATAGTTGTTAGAATTCAATATTTTCTAACCCACTTTTGTACGAACTATGATCTTTTAGGGTTGCATTTTCAATTAGGATTACAAACTTTGGTGGAACATTGTCATCTTTTATTCCTAAAGGTATGCATTTATCTTTTGTTATTTCTTTTGTTTTGTGTTTATATTTTCACAATTCAACCTCTTTTCATTCCCTAGCTATTGGATATAGAATGGGCGTCAAGTTTCATTAAGTATATAACCATAAATAAAAGTTTTATACCTTTATTCGAATATTTCATATTCAATTTTTTTTTGTAATTTGATTTTTTCATACCCATATGCGAATAATGCATTTACTCCCCCCATAACCAACATGGGTTTTATGGCCTAAAGCAGGTATTGCATTTTGCACCTCTCAAAAAATGTGCATTAATTATCATTATGTGGGTATTGCTACATGGGGTTTTCAAACAATGTGGGTTTAAGGTACAATTTGGGTATTGCGTATGTGAACATTTTCAATGATGAAAGGTTTAATAGCTCAATGTGGGTATTGCCAAAGTTTGTTTTTAGTATATGGGTTCATAATGCAAGTATTATATGTGATGTACATTGGAACAATAGGTATTTTATATCATGATATGGGTATTGTAATGGGAATTCCAAGTCACAACATCAATTTTAAGGGAGCCATGTATGTATTGATTTTGGGTTTTTGTTCAATGATGAATGTTTAGAGAATTATAAATTCTTTTGGTGCAAGAATTTGTCTTACTTCCTTCAATCATGGGAAGGGTAAGTCCCATTCCATTCATGTCCAAAACCTCACCAAGTCCCCTTTTTCAAACAAGGACTTGGTGTGGAGGTCTAGGATACACCATGGAGGGCAAAATAAAGTGACCATTCAATTTGCTTATGTTCCATATGTTTGCATCTCAGAAATTCTTGAAAGGTGAATAAGGGGATACAAACACCCATGTGGAATGGAATGTTTATAAAAACTTTCCAAGCCAAACGGATGTTAAACAACTAACTATCAAAAACCACCTTGAGCATACATGGTAAACATTATGGCATTTAACCTTTTTAATTTCTTTAATTCATATGCCAAAGATGTAATCATTTATGTCTTGAGAGTTTTTTGGTATAAGTATCAATGTGGATATGGACTAAAGGACTATCGGGAAAATTCAACCCACATTCAATCTATTAAACAAGAATGCCTAACATCATTCTCAATTAAACGCCTATACACACGGCTTGATGTGGGTAAGATCATGATTTTTCATAAGGCCCATACACAAATTAATGGGTCATTTGCACATGGTGAGCACGACCTATAATTCATTTTTCGTATGTTTCATTATGCTCCACGCATGTCACAAGCATTAAAGGACCACATATGGGCCCAATTAAGCTTTAAATTACACAACCAAACAAATATATGACAAGCATACATTAATTTGGTGGGAACGTGTGAATGCAGGTCAAAGCATGACACGAAATGATTTCATTCGGCTTCAAGACATTGCATATTTGGATTGGAAACATAAGAAAGGGAGTTGGCGTTTACACACCAACCCTGCAATTTCAATTCAGTCTTGGGCTTTCCAACATTCGGAAGATGTGTTTTTTTTTTAAAATGTTGGTGAAATCAATGGGACTCAAGTTCCATTCACCATAAGTATTCAAACACCAACTCAATGTGAGTCCATGTTATCATATGGTCACAATGGTGCCATTTTTATGGATGCCACATTTTGCACAAATGACATGAAATTCCATCTATTCACCTTGATGGGGTTTGATGATCATCACACGAGTGTCCCTTTAACTTGATCATTACAAGTAGGCAAACAGTTGAGGATTTGATCAAATGGTTGAAACCATTAAAAGATAAAATGTTATCACACATGCCACATTAGAAACCATCATTTTCTTTGTCAATGATGCACCTCAAGAATTAAAGGCATTATAATTAGTTCTATACCTATTACCTACTTTGTGTTTATTTCATTAGATGTTTTTAAACATCTTTCATAAAATTCTTGATTATTTCAAATGTGACGCACTCCTAAGCTCTTTGATAGACTCAAATGTGAGTTTAAAGTGAAAACAACGAAAGGATAAAGAGTTGGGGCATGCTCCATGGCTCACAACACTTTTGGGGTAGAAGGGCGTGCTGGAACTCCGAGATGGGGACTAGGAAGAATGACAAGTAATTCAATTATTCACACATACTTACACAAACCAAACAACAAGTTAGTTAGTGCGTAGTTGAAGTACTTTTGATGCACGAACAAGCCATGGGCAAACACAAACTCACAAGACTCACCACGGCCCGGACTTGGGAGAAGTAACCACCTTCCCCCTTATAGTATTCTCTATGCCTGGCCACGGGCTAGCACCCAAATGTCATTTTGTCCTGGGACTTCCAAGTTGAAATCCCAAAATTCTCAAAATTGGGACTCTCGCAACTTTGGAGGTTCATAATTTTGTGTGTAGACCTCCAATTGAAGTGAGATCTAAAAAATAGATGTAGCCCTTGTCGAGAGCTTTCCAATAATATGTGACACGCCACCTACATGAAAATAATTCAGGGTGATTCCTAACTTTTAGTGGGAGGCCATCGGGACTCCAATTCCTGAAGTGGGAGTTCACTTGGGATTGTGAGGGTTCATTCTCTCACACTTTCCTACACTTTTGGGAACATGAAATGTGACTCTTGAGCTTCACTCTTAGCCCGCACCTTTACCAACCCTTGCCTTGGTCGCGAGCTCAAGGCTAGGGTTGTGACAAAATCCATTTTATGTTGTACTGACCCCATCCACTCATGGTGATTTTATTGCATATGTGTCCTTATTAAGGTCGTATGGAGTATGGACAAGCTTCCCATTTACCTTTGTTGTTGGCATGTTCTCAAAACATGACGCTTATGTGTTACTAAAAAAATCAAAGATGTGGAAGTGTGTGGTGGAATTTTCCAAGACCATGATGTGATGTACATGTCCATTAATCATGGAAAATTTATTAATGACTTCAGAGAACATGGGAGGGTTGCTATGAGAGAAAGTCTTCATAAACATAGGCGTGGTGATGAGTGGACAAATTAGTTCTGGACTTATTACCATTAATTCGGTAAATGATAACATTTATCATGGTTTAGTATTCAAAGTTCTTTTGTAATAATGTTATTCATCCTTGTGCATTGTGTTTATATTTGCAGAATTATGGATGGTGGGTGTTCGAAAAGTGCCCCATTCCAACCAAGACACCCAAGTGAACATTGAATCATATCATGGTGCGTTGAAACATTGGTTTTCTCTTAACACAAAAAGCCTTAGAGGGCATAGGATTGACTAGTTAGTGTGGCGATTAACAACAACCATTGCACGTCATTACATGCACACATTAGAAATGAAAAAAAAGGTTTCATAAAAAACAAGGTTATGGAGGCCATTATTACACGAAATGTGGAAAAGTTAGCCCTTATTCCATTCACCCATGTGTATCCACTAACCTTTAAGAGTGATGGAGTTTGGGCATATGGAGTTAACGCCTTCCCAATGTTATTTACGCAGTGAAATTCCCATTGACTGAAATATATTGTTGCACATGTGAATGGGCATTGCAAGGGAACATGTGTATACACCAAATTGTGATCATTCTCACATGCACAGATATTTCTTAGAAGGATATCATTCATTACTGTGGAACATGATATGGATCACATCGTGGAGGGTTGGGTCACATGTTTGCGGACCCACGACATATTCCAAATGATATGGAGTCCAATGATGATGATGAAGATGAACATCTTGAAGGTGATGATGGGATCATGGAATTTGATGCGCTCATGAACATGGAGTAATCATGTATTCAACACACACATGAAGTCTAATATGGCACAAAGGTTATTATTGTTTTCAAGTAATAAACACAAAAAATATGAAATGCAAAAACACAAGAATAGTGATAATATTAGTGTTAAATGTAGGTATTGTAACTAGGCCCCAAAATACTAGTTGGTAGAAGTAAATACAAGTGTAAGTATTGTAGTTAGACCCCAAAATTCTAATTGGTAAAGGTAAGTACAGGTGCAGGTATTGCAACAAAGCCCCAAAATTTTAGTTTGTAGAAATAAGTACAGGTGTAGGTATTACAACGAAACCCCAAAATTCCAGTTGGTAAAAGTAAGTACATGTGTAAGTATTGCAACGAAGCCCCAAAATTCTAGTTGGTAGAAGTAAGTATAAGTGTGGGTATTGTAAGTTTAAATGAACAATCAACCTTAAATGAAATACCAATGCTTCAAATAACCCATTTAAATGGTTTAGATACCTTTAAATGAAAACCTAGCCCTAAACACAATACCCACAAGCAAGGTCACTTTGAAATAACCCAACCCTATATGCAATACTTGCATTCAAAGTCACTCCCAAATTATGCATGTGGGGTTTAAGCCTTTTTAAATGAAGATCCTACCCTAAATGCAATACTCGCATGTTGGGTCACTCCAAAATAATTAGTTAATTTCAAAATTGTATGCTAATAAAGGTGTGTATAGAGGTTGGGGTTGTTGATTAGGAATTCCATGATTTTTACTTTGTTTCATTGAAATTGAAAAGAGGTTGTATTGTTTGTGGAACAAATAGTACAATGACAATTGTGATCAAGTTTATCTTGGTGCAAAAAAATTTCATGAAAAAGTTGAACTTGCAATCTATAACGTGGAATGATTATCTTAAATAATACTTTTAATAACTTATTAAAACAAAAATATAATTAAATTAATCAATCTGATTTTTAAATCTAACTTTTTATTATCTAAGTAAATAAAGTTAAACCAAATGATTAGTTAATTATTTTAAATAAATAAATGATTATCTAATTCTTGATAATTAATCATTTAAATTATCCGAAATACTGGTCTATTAATTATTTAATTATATGAAATTTTTTGTTGATAGTTCATTAATTATCTAAATTTTTTTTTAATCATACATTAAATTAGGGGAAAATTCATAAGGTTAAGACATATGTGAAACAATATAATTTCATTTTATATCTTCTTTAAAAAAATTGAAAAACCATGACAAAATTTGTGTGATCTGGAAACTTTGTGAAGGCCAAGTTGTTATGTAATGTTTTCAACACCTTCAGAAGTTGAAACATGACTCAATTATCCAAGAAACACAAGAGTATTCATAAAAAAACAACCAAGAATCCGTAACTTTAACAAATTACTAGCTTCAACAAAAGCTCATTGTCAAGGTTGTAAAATTGACTGAAGTGTCGACATTGGCCAAACTAAACAACCTAGCCTAAACATGAGTAATAGGTTAATAAACTACTTGTTAAGTAACCTAACTAATTACTTAGTAAGCTACTTATGTAATATAGGCCTATTATGTAGTTTATTCATAAGTCTAGGCCTTCTAGGTTAATATCTTAAATGGTCTAGGTAGGTATCGAAGGTGGTTGAACTTATTAAGTAAACATATTAGTTATATAAGTAGTTTACTAACCTAGGCCACATAAGCCTAATAAGCATTTATGACAGTTTAATATGTATTCCTTATTGTATTATAACATATTAAATTTGAACTAAAAAAAATTATTAAAAAGAAAGCACATTTTTTCATATAATTATTATAAGTATATACTATTGGATTATGATTCAAATTTACAGTTTGGGACATATAAATTAATTAACATTCTTTTTTACAAATTTATAGTAATTAAATAAATTTAAGGTGCATTTTAAGGGAAATTTTATATGCAAAATAATGCAATATATATTTTCTAAATAAAGTGAAAAAATCAGCTTGGAGATATTAATAAATGGTAAGAAACATGCCTTGTTTTGTGTTTTGTTACACATTTTATTTAATTATTAAGCTACATTTTTAATTAGGGAAAGTAAGTATGTGTGTGGATATTGCAAAGTTATATGAAACCCTAACCCTAAATGCAATAACCATATTCAAATTCATTTCAAAATAACCCATAGGTGATTTAAGTAAAACCTATAGTGAAAAGGTAACCTTAAATGTAATACCCACATGTAAAGTCATTTCAAAATACCCAATATGTAGTTTGGGTCCGCCTTTGAATGAAAACCAAGGCTTAGATACAATACCTGCATGCAAGTTCATTTTGAAATAATCCATAGTTGATTGAGGCAAACCTTATATGAAAACCTAACCCTAAAATGCAATATCTACATGTAAAGTCATTTCAAAATAACTAATAAATGGTTTGGGTACCCAAAATATGTTTTTTTATAAACCTAAATTAATTATTATTTTGAATTAATTTTATGACAAAAATGTAGGTATTGCAATGAATGTAAAAAACCAGCGACTATTATGGGACCTATATGTAAATATTGTAATGAATGTAAAAATCAATGATTATTATGGGACCCATATGTGGGTATTATATATTTGAAAATGGCATTATGGAATTTAAAATAGAAAATGATGTAGGTATTGCATAATGTTCATTTTGAATTTTGTAAACCCTAGACAAATTCATGTTACCTATTCATATGCGCCTATTTAAGGTTTGAATCTTATGTCTAAAATATTAAGAAAATTATGACCAAAAAAAATATATGATTAACCATATATCCAAACAAGTGTGACTAGAAGAAAATATTATATTGATAAAACAAAAATAGGGTGGATAAAAAACTACTGAAGAACCCAATGAAAAAAAAAGGTTCTTTATAATATATCAAAGGACCAAAGTTCAAAAATTAGGTAGTCAAAAAAGTAAAAAGGTTGAAAAAATATAACTAATTATATAAAGTGGAAACCTTAAACCATATCATTATCTATAATTTTATGTTTGGCTTGGTAAGATACTGTTGCATGACAAACAATGTATAGATGGTGACATTGCATGTCAACCTGAAATGCATTTGCAACAAACTTTTCCTTTGTTATGCCTTGAACCCTATAAACACCTAGAAACCACCAAATTAAACCCTAACACACCTTGGATGGAACAAAATTATAGAAAAATAATAAACATTGATTATTATTATTATTTACCTTTCATGAATCATTTTAGATTCATGGAAATCTAATACATCTGTCATCGCTTGTGTCCAACTTATTTTAGTGGACCCTTAATCCTAATTTTTAACATCTCATGCAATTTTTAATTGTCGTGCATATACAAAATGGGTGAATTGAATCATCTTTTGTAAATTTTCATCCTTCTCCATTCATGATGTTGCATCTCGAGGCACATTTCCCATGCCCTAGGCATTAAAACCCAACACCTGTAACAATTACTTTGAAGTTAATTTGACCAAAGTTGGTTTTGGTAACCGTGGACATTGTTTTGTAACAATTACCAACTTATCCCACTCATGCTGTGTTTTAGCATGAGCACGATTAATAACCTTTTGATCATTTTGCCTTTGCACAACCATGGCATCTCCCAAGATGCGAACATTCATTTTAACATGGTTTTGATGTCGAGGACTTCTTTCATAAGTTGAATGCCTCCAAGGTTTGGCTTTTTCTATCATCAAGCCATGCATCGCTTTCAAATGTTTGGTCAACAACCATTTGGCACAATATGTGACAATGCAAGTGCCAATTTTACACTTCCATTTCGACCCAACCTTTGTCCATTCTTTGTCCTTCGAGCCAAATTAGGTGGACAAGGGGGTGTCGATGGTTGAGAGGGTTGGTTGATTTCAAGTTCTGGACCTAAACCAAAAAATATTTTAAAAAAATCATTACTTTGTAATAAAAAAAAGTGCTAACCCTAAAACCTTACACATAAAAAGTTCAAAAAACAAAATGCAAGTATTGCAAAACATAAAATCACATAATCAAATGTAATTTTTGCAAATTCTAACTATTTTCAAGTATTATAAACAACTTTTGACCAAAAAAATCTTGTAGTTTCCATCACATGATGGAAGTTGCAAATATGATTGAACTTTTAAAAACTTGTACAAATTTTTAATCTATATTTAATCTAATTGTGTAAATTCTAAAACATTTTAACCCACCATTTTTTAATCGAAATTCCTAATCTGTATTAGGAGTGATTTCATCATTTGAATTGCAAATTGTCACCATTGTCAACTTTAAACCACATAAATTTCTTGATTCATCAATTTTCAATTTTGATGAAATAACATTTTGCTCTTCAAGTTTTAATTCTAATGGAGCAACATTTTGCTCCTCAAATCCTGGTTATAATGGATCAACATTTTGCTTCCTAATTATTTGTTTATGATGAAGCAACATTTTGCTTTTGAACTTCCAAATCACCAATTTTTTTTAGTTTCCTTCTTCTAGCCATTACAACTTTCAACATTCAAAAAACCACCATTTCACTATTAATTTTCAATTTTAATGAACCAAACCAAAAGTACAAGAAAAAAAAGGGCGACTACAACTTGCTGTTATCACCTTCTTCACACCACCACCACCACCACCACCACCATAAAAGAAGGCGACAACATTGTCGCCATCACTTTTTTCGCAGCAAAACCACTAAAAAAGGCTACGATAGTTATTGTCCCCTTTTTTTGCAACAAAGCCATTGAAAAAGGTGACGAAAGTTATCATCGTCTTCTTTTCTTCTCAAACACAGAAAAAGGCGACACAACCTTCATCGTTGCAACACCACAACATAAAAAGGCAAAGAAGAAGGCAACGACAATAGTTGTCGTTGTCGCCTTCTTCTTCTTCTCTATAACACCCATACTAGAAAAAGGTCAATAACTGGCATCACCTTCATCTTCTTTGCAACATCCCCCCTAGAAAAAGGCGATGGCAGTTGTCGTCACCTTCTTCTTTGCAAGACCTGCCATAAAAGAAGGTGACAACAGTTGATGTCACCTTCTTCTTCTCTACAACACCCCCCTAAAAGAAGACGACAATAGCTACCTTCCCCTCCTTTTTCTTCTCTGCAACACCACCTCCACAGAAAAAGACGACCACACATTACCATCATCTTCTTCTTCACTATAACACCACTAGAAAAGAAGGCGATAGCAACTTGCGTTCTTCTTCTCAAACACAATGTTAAGTTTTGCACATTCTTGCAACATTGAACTCTCCACCTTCCTCAAGCCCTGTGTTGCGAACCTCTATGTGGCTCAAACTCCAGAGCTCTACTGAGTTCTCGAGATGGAGTGAGCGGGAAATGAGGTGAGGGAGGTAGGAGGGGGGAGGTAGGTAGGAGGGGGGGAAGGTAAGTAGAAGGGGAAATTTTTGGGGCAGAGAAGGGGGCTGAAAAATCCCTGGGCAGGGGAAGAGGATGGGTTTTTGGTTCATCCCCAAAATGGCTTGAACCGCCTCATCCAAAACTGGTGCGTGGGTGGCTGATGGTTCACTCTAGGCCACAAAATTTACATGTTCACTCTAGGCCACAAAATTTACGTTCACTCTAGGCCACAAAATTTACATGTTCACTCTACGCCACAAAATTTACACTCATGTGTAGTCCGTTTTGCGAACAGACGACGACAGTTGTCGTCCGTACATTGGCTCCTGCTGCTTTGGAACGAAGCGTCGACTGGACCGACCGTGCTCCCTGCTGCCTGCTTCCGAGCGTTGCAAGTTTCATCAGTGAAATTTAGCGTGCGCCCATGGCATTCGGCCTTGTGTGTGTCTGTGTGTCCGATTGATTTCAGCATTTGAATGTGTTTGATTGATCTCAGCATTTGAGTGTGTTTGATTGATTCTATGGGTAGTTGTAGTTTGCTTGCGCAAGTTCCTTTGCAGGTCTCGTCTCACTTTTGTTTTCACCCACTTGTTCCGGGAAAAAACTCTCATTGCCCTATTCCAGCTTCCTGTGGCATCGGCAGCTCACAGAGTTGGTTCCTTCGGTCTCCGGCTCTTCTATCTCCACTCCCAGCTCGAAGAAAACAACTGATTTTGCAGCCTACCAGGTCGGGCACTGAATTGCCTACCGTGAAGGGAGCATCAGCAGCTGCTGCTTCACCGGATTTGCAGGAACGGGTCCAGGAAGCAGAAACCACCATAGAACAGATTTCCGAGTCTCACGGTTCTGAGTCCTCTCCGACCGTCGTCACCTTCACGATTCCAGAAGGCTCGTTCGGC